>WNGH01002221.1_pt1 | contig 18334 bp, 18 predicted proteins | sample 5400631 | NCBI WGS metagenome assembly WNGH01 (sample SAMN13153373, study PRJNA577476) | soil metagenome | isolation source: 115 cm soil or saprolite under Garry oak tree replicate 1 | place: USA:California | collected 2016-06-15
AATATTCGAACGCCTGAAACCTGGTGGTATTCCTCGAATACACTTCGGAGTTGGAACTGCCGGGATATTGAAGGCGATGAGGGAGGCTGGCGGTGACGTGTTCGGTGTCGATTGGAGAATCTCGATAGACGAAGCCTGGACTATTCTCGGCCTTGTAGCCATCCAGGGCAATCTCGATCCTGCAATCCTTCTCGGCGCGAACGAGTTTGTCCACGCTAGATCCAAGGATATCCTCGCAAGGATCGGCGGTCGTCCGGGACACATTTTCAACCTCGGTCACGGAGTCCTTCCGGATACACCGCCTGAACACGTGAAGAGTCTGGTTCAATTCATTCACGGGACTACGAGAACCAAACGCTAGAGGCGTCGAGACTCATGGACAAACATTCCGCAATTCTGCTCATGGCTTACGGCAGCCCCAACTCGCTGGACGAGGTCGGAGAATACCTACGACAGGTCAGAGGAGGAAGATCATCAACACCCGAGGAGATTGAACGACTGAAAGAACGATATCGCCAAGTCGGCGGCCAGACCCCTCTCCTGAAAATAACTCTCAAGCAGGCGAAAGCATTGGAACAGAAGCTCCAATCCGATCGACTCGATTCACGGGTCTACGTTGGAATGAAGCACTGGCACCCTTTCATCGAAGACGTTGTTGAGAAAATCGTGAGTGATGGCTTTGCAAGTATCGCAGGTCTCGCGCTCGCTCCCCACTACTCTAGGCTGAGCATTGGCGGATATTCTGACGCTGTCAGGAGAGCCTTGGCCAGTGTAGGGAGACGAGTTCCGTTCGCTATGGTTGAGAGCTGGCATGATCAACAATTTCTGATATCCGCCCTGTCGCGACGGGTTCGTGACGGCCTCGAGAAGCTCGATGAGCCAGATAGGGCGGTCGTCCTGTTTACGGCGCATAGTCTCCCGAAGAAGTTTGTCGCTGACGACGACCCCTATTGGGGCCAGCTTCAGGAAACCAGCCGGCTAGTTGTCAGCAGATCAGGAATCAAGTCTTGGGATTTCGCTTTTCAGAGTGCGGGTCATCCCATTGAGTCTTGGTTGGGACCTAGCATCAAGGAGAAGATAGCTGAGTTATCGGGCAGGGGATTCCGCGAATTATTGGTCTGTCCCGTCGGTTTTGTCTCCGATCACCTTGAGATACTTTACGATCTAGATATAGAGGCGAAAGGCTATGCTAATTCTCTAGGTGCGAGACTAGAGAGAACAGGCTCTCTAAATGATGATCCAGAATTCATAGATGCAATAGTAGCGAGTCTGAGACCTCTTCTAGCAAGAGAGACCGTAGCAGCCTAGGGTCTGGACCCGAGGCCTCCCTACGAGAACGCTTTAGCTAGTCTCTGATAGTCTTCGTTGGCTATCTTCCAGTCAGCGACTTTAGCGTTCTCTTTGAGATGTTCCGGGTCCGTTGCTTTAGGTATTGCAACAACAGAATCATGCTGCAGAACCCACCCGAGCGCAACCTGGTTTCTGCTCTTACCAGATTCCCCTGCTATCTCGTCTAGGATTTTGAAAGAGGATCCTCGTCCTCTCGAAATTTTTCCCTGACCAAGAGGACTATATGCTATCAGAGTCAATCCTTCTCTTTGGCAGTACGGTAGGATTCTCGCCTCTACGCTTCTATCGATCAGGCTGAACTCGACCTGGTTAGAGACAATTTTCTCGTGAGATAGCGATTGTTGCGCTTCTTTCATTTGTTCGACTGAGAAGTTGCTCACTCCTATGTACCGCGTAAGACCGTCCCTAACCAGCTTCTCCATCGCCTTCATAGTTTCTGAGATTGGAATCTTCGAACTCGGCCAGTGAAGCTGATAGAGATCCATTTGTTTCAACCCTAGCCTCTTCAGACTTCTCTTCGCCGCGTCCAACACATCATCGTACTCGAAGTTCCTGGGAGAAACCTTCGAGGCTACGAACACGCTGTCACGGCGTCCCTCGAGGGCTCGCGCTACGACCTCTTCGCTGTGACCTGCCCCGTACATTTCCGCAGTGTCAATGAATTTCATCTCAAGGTCCATGCCGAGCCTGAGAGCCTGAATCCCAGCCTCATCTCGAGATGAATCAGGTCCCGTCTCGCCCCCGATCCCCCAGGTCCCCAACCCGACAATAGGAATTGACTCTGGAGTGCGTCCTAACGGTCTGAATTGCATCGTGTCTCGCTCTCACAGTTCGGGAAAAATGCCTTGCGGCTTCAAGCCTAGCTAAGAAATTGCGCGGAGAACGGCATTATTATGCGTCACGAAATTGCTTCGACTCCAACCCTAGAAATCGCCCATTATCAGCCCTGATTCAAGGTCTGCACAGGCACATCTAGAACGCGGGATGATCCACGCTGGAAACACGGATAGTCTCCAAGCGATCCAAGCCCAAACTTTGCCCTGATCAGCCTGTCTCGGCCATGATCACTGCCAGACAGCAAGTGTTTTGGAAAATAGGGGGTCTTAGCGAGTGAGTCTCGCGTCGCATAAGTGGCTTCCGGGAGACCTTTCTCGAACGCGCCTCTCTCCCCCATGTTCTTCCGCTCATGTTTCTCGATAAATCGTCCTTTCGGCCTTCCTCACGAGCTCATCAATCGCGTTTTCGACAAGATACTTCTCTGGGACGCTTGGGTCTAAGCCCAGCTCTCGAAGTCTCTCAGCGGTCGCGGGACCAATAGCGCCTACGAGAGTCGAGCTCATGAGCCGGATGAGGTGGGATCTAGGATTTTCGCGCTCGGCTATGCTGAAAAGGTTGGAAGCTGAAGCGGCACTAGTGAACAGAACAGCCTGAAATTGTCCCTTCTCAAGTCCAGCGAGAAAATCGAGCACACTCTCCACACTCGCTGGAACAGTCGATCGATAGACAGTAATCGTCTCTACAAACGCCCCCCTCGAAGTCAAGGATACTGAAAGGTGATCGTCCGCAGCCGACGACCTGACCAGAACTACTCGGCATCCTTTCAGTTCAAACTTTGAGAAGTAGTCGAGTATGCCGCCCGAGCTGTATTTCTCCGGAACCACTGCGCTTTGAACACCATGCCTGATTAGCGCCTCGCTAGTCATCGGTCCCACCGCAATTAGCCTAGGCTGACCTGCCCCGCCTGGCAGACTATTGGAGTCAGGATTCAGCACGTCAAAGAATGCGTCAACACCCGTCGAGCTCATGAAGACAAGCCAGTCAATTGGGCCCTCGCCGATCACTCTCGAAAACTCTTTGCGGATACTTGATCGCGCCAGAGGTTTCAGCTCGACCGCGTGAACGATGAACGGGTTCCATCCGAGCTTTCGCACAAACATGGATGTTTCCTCTCCCTGACCAACTGGACGAGTTATGGCGATGGACTTCTTTTTGGCCGGCGTCCTAGACGTAGACAGTTCTCCAGCTCTCCTCGATCCTCTTCGCTCCCTTCTCAATCAGCTCCTCTCCTATCGCACTCGCCAGCACTACACCAGCCTGGACTCGTCCCGTGCGTTCCGCGAGAAGCTTTTCCTTGCCATCCATCGAGAAGATGCAGGCCACTATCCGGATCAGGTTGCCATCAGCTCTAGCTAAAGCTCCCACAGGAACCTTGCAACCGCCCTCGAGAACCCGTACCAGCTCTCGTTCAGCCTCAATTTCCACCCTGGTCGGAAGATGCTCAATCGACCTTAACAAGTCGATGACCTTCGGATTGTCGCTTCGGGCAACGATGGCGAGTGCTCCCTGCCCTGGTGCAGGCATGAAATTCTCAACCGGTAGCTTCTCCGATATCCTTGCCGTTATTCCCAGCCTTGCCAGACCAGCCTCAGCTAATACAACAGCATCAAAGTCCCTACTGTCAACCTTCCGGATCCTCGTCTCCACGTTTCCCCTGATAGGCTCCGGGTCAAGATCAGGTCTCATTCGCCGCAACTGCGCGACTCGAAGTAAACTGCTCGTCCCTATTTTACTGCCCTTTTTCAGATCTTTCAGGAGCCTGTCTCCCTTACTAACAAGCACATCCGCAACAGAACCTCTCTCGGGAACGCTAGCTATCAAGAGCCGGCTGTTCTCGTCGAAAACAGGAATATCCTTCATACTGTGAACTGCAAAATCCACCTGACCATCAAGAACTGCCTCATCAATCTCTTTTTCGAAGATTCCTTTCTGGTCGAGCGAGAAGAGCGGTGTGCGCTGGTCCTTATCACCCGCGGTCGTGATGACCGTCCGATCTATTCTAAGACCGGGATTGTGATGTCGAATGCTGTCAGCAACTAGTTCCGTCTGGACGAGTGAGAGCCTACTTCCTCGAGTCCCGACCTTGAGAAGTATTGTCGGGTCACCGTAGCAGGGTTTTCACGGCGGTGCCCATCGCGTCGAGGGTAGCCTCTAGCTCGTCTTCGGTGTGCGCGGTTGAGAGAAAGCATGTTTCGAACTGCGATGGCGGAACAAAAACTCGGGACGCGAGTAAGGAGTGGAAGTACTTCTCGTACTTGCGAGTGTCAGCCGACTTAGCCGAGTGGTAATCAATCACCGGACGATCGGTGAAGAACAACTGGAACATTGAAGCAACACCGTTGACCTGCGCGGTCGCTCTAGCTGAGTCTAAATGGTCACTTATTCCTCGTCTCATCTTATCTCCCATTTTCTCTAGCCGGGAATACATTTGCCCTGATCGTCTCTTCAATGATTGAAGAGTTGCAAGCGCGGCAGACACACTGACTGGATTGCCATTGTAAGTCCCTGCTTGGTACACAGGGCCCAGGGGAGCGAGTTTTTCCATGATTTCCCTTCTTCCTCCGAAGGCTGAGAGAGAAAGCCCGCCACCTAGGACCTTGCCTAGAATTGTCAGATCGGGACGAATCTTGTAGTATTCTTGGGCACCGCCAATGGACAGTCTGAAACCAGTAATCACTTCGTCAAAGATCAGGAGGACTTCGTTTTCTTCAGTAGTTTTTCTGAGAGTTTCCAGGAATCCTGGCTTCGGTAGGACAGGTCCTATGTTTCCAAGTACAGGTTCAACAATTACGGCAGCAAGTTCGCTCGAGTGGTCGCGAATAATCTTGCCAGCTATTTTCTCATCGTTGAAACGGCTCACAAGCGTGTTCTTGGCGACTTCGCTCGGAACCCCCTCGGAGCTTGGGCTTCCTAGCAGAGTAGCGCCTGATCCTGCTTTCACCAATACTGAGTCGTGAGACCCATGGAATCCCCCTTCGAACTTCAGGAACTTTTTCTTCCCACTGAACGCACGCGAGAGCCGGATGGCGTGCATTGTAGCTTCGGTCCCGGAGTTGACGAGTCGAACCATCTCCATTGACGGTATCAGAGAAGCGATGAGTTCGGCGAGTTCGACCTCCATCTCGGTCGGCTGTCCGTAGATGGACCCTTTCTCGAGAGCTTGCTCAACCGCGTCGACGATTTCTGCGTTGGCGTGTCCGTCGATCAATGCGCCGTACGCCATGCAGTAGTCTAGGTATTCTTGGCTGTCAACCGTCTTGAATTTGGAACCTTTGGCCGAAGCTACAAAGAGAGGATAGGGCGAGTAATTTCTTACCGGACTGTTGACTCCGCCTGGTATTACTTCTCTCGCCCGGCGGTAGAGCTGCTGGGATCTTGAATCTAACCCAGCCATTCCGCGGCTTCCATAGCGTGGTATGTTAGTATCATGTCTGCGCCTGCTCGTTTGATGCTGGTTAAAACTTCCATAATCGCTGACTTCTCGTCTATCCATCCCTCGCGTGCGGCCGCTTTGATCATGGAAAATTCTCCGCTCACGTTGTAGGCTGCAGTCGGCATCCGAAATCTCTTTTTCGCACGATAGATAATGTCGAGGTAAGCTAGCGCGGGCTTCACCATGATCATGTCCGCCCCCTCCTTAATGTCAAGCGCGATTTCGCGGAGAGCCTCCTCAGGGTTAGAATAATCCATCTGGTAAGTTCTCCGATCGCCGAACTTCGGTGTGGAGAACGCGGCCTCCCGAAAAGGACCGAAGAATGATGAAGCATGCTTAGCCGCATACGCCATCACAGCCACGTCCTTGAATCCGTTATCGTCGAGCACCTGCCGTAGGCTCTTGACCTGCCCATCAATCATCGCGGATGGTGCCACCATGTCAGCCCCAGCGCGGGCATGGCTTACCGCAACCTCAGCTAGCTTCGGAAGCGTCTCATCATTGTCTATTCGTCCATCACTGACAAGACCGCAGTGTCCGTGGGTGGTGTATTGGCACATGCAGACGTCAGTGAAAACAACCAGTTCGTCACCGAACTGTGCTTTCAGATCGCGGATCGTTCGCTGGACCACCCCGTTCGGGTCATATGCGGCCGATCCGATTTCGTCCTTGACAGTTGGAATACCAAATAGAATTACGGATTTCACTCCTTTGTCGACAAGCCTTCCCACCTCGCGGCCCACAGTCCCAGGGGCTTGTCGGTGCTGGCCCGGCATCGAGGTGATTGGGGCCGCGGTTTTCAAACCCTCCTCGACAAATATCGGTTGGATAAGATCGGAACGATCGAGTCTAACTTCTCTTACGAGTTCGCGGATGAGTGGTGTTCTTCGGAGTCGTCGCATTCGCAGCGCGGGAAAACTCACTTTACGTTATTCTCCTTCGAATATCTGTCCGGCAACCGTCAAGAGTTTGCTGTCGCCTTTTTTCGCGGCTTCGCGAAGGTTGACGACTGGTTGGGCCAGGAGCTTTCGCACGAGGGAGAGGCTCATTCTCTCAAGCACTTGCCGTTGATCCGGGGGCAGGTTCAGTTTGGATAGAGCTTTTTCCAGCTCTTCTCTTCGAATCTTGTCGGCTCGGTGGTAGAGGTCTGAGACCATTGGTTCAGCTTCGTCGCGGCGAAGCAGAGCTGAGATCTTCTCGGCAGCCTTCTCGACCTTTGGCTCAGCCTCTTTGACCAAAGTCTTCCTTGCAGACACTGCTTGGTCTGTGATGTCGCGAAGATCATCGATCGTCTTGACCATAACATCCTTGAGCTGGTCCAGATCAGGTGAAACATTTCTGGGGATCGAAAGGTCAAGAATCATCAGTTTCTGGTTCTGATCGTGTTTCAGTTGGGGGAGAACGATCTCCTTTGTCAGTAGGTAGCCCGTTGCTCTGGTTGCGACCACGACGAGTCCGAAGAGTCCCAGCTGCCAAAGAACATTCTTGACGTCTGTAGCTTTGCCTCCGAAGGTTCTGCAGAACGACTCGGTCCTCTGTCGTGTTCGGCTCGCAACTGTCACATCAGTGATTCCTCTAGCTTTCAGTGCCTTCATCAGGACCATGCCGATCTGGCCCGTTCCCAGCAACAATATCTTGACACGGTCGAGATTTCCAAGAGACGTTTCCGCAACTTTCAAAGCTGCAGACCCGAGAGATACCGTTCCTTTTCCGATACCAGTTTGGTCCCGGATTCTTTTGCCGGCTGCGATTGACATCTCGAATGTCTTGGAGAGGGTCGGGGTCGATACTGCTAGTCCTCGTGCTTCTATCAGGGATGACTTTAGCTGACCAAGAATCTGGCTCTCTCCGATCAGCATGGATTCCAGTCCTGATGCGAGGCTGACGAGGTATTCTAGAACCTCTTCTCCCGTTCTTTGTTCAGCGATTCTCTGTAGCTCGTGAAGTTTGAACTTTGTCTGGAGAGCCCAGTTCCAAAGCATCTTCTCGATAACTTCAGCGCCATCGTTAGCGTCAATGAACATGTCTACTCTGTTACATGTCTGGACTACAACTGCGCCCTTTATTCCTGGAATGCTTCTGAGTATGTCGTAGAATCTTGGAAGTTCTCGAAGCGTTAGCGCGTCAAGCGTTGCCAGTGGGGCTCTTTTGTAACTGACGCTAATGTTGACTAGCACTCGAGCACGTCCCGGAGCGGAGCAAAGGTGGTTCGGCTTCCCACTTTGATATTAAGACATAACCTGTACTGGCCAGCTGGACTCATAGACCAAGTATAACGTATGGCCGACTTCCGAATGGCCAAGTTGGGAACAGGCGTCGAAGCGATACGCTAGCGCAAGAATACCGGATAAGGACAGCATTATACGTCACGAAAATGTTTTTCCTTGAACTCTGAGCTGGGAAAAACAGTCGAAAAACATCAAGCATTCCTCTCAAAAACCGCTATAAATGCGTCACAAAACGCCCATTTTTAAGTCCTGATCTCGAATCTGGGACGCCTCAGAATTCTCGCCTGAGAATCGTTTGGGGCTGGCTGAAATAATGGCAAGTTTCGCCCTGGCATCCAAGCAGGGATTACGCCCTGAATCGTAAGACTCGCCCAGAATCAACGCCAGAGAACAAATCGTCCAGTCAGAAAAATGGGGTATGTTTCAGCGCTTTTGCGTGGCATGAGCGGTTTCTCCGTGAAAGCTGGCTCGAACTCGTCTCTCTCTAAAGGGCATCTTCTGCGTGCGTTTTCGGATCGCTGCTCTTCAGTGACGGGCGTTTCGCCAAGTCTCGCCGATCCTACCCGCTCCTTTCGCGAGAAGTTCCTCTCCTATCTCATGAGCCAGTCGTGTGCCGTCCACGGCGTTTCCTGATCTTGTCGCAAACAGTCTCTCCTTACCATCCACGGAAACAATACATGCTTTCACCTGAATCTGGTTTCCCCTCACCGCGGCGAGTGCGCCAACGGGGACTTTGCTGGTTTCCTCGAGAATACGCACCAGCTCTCTCTCCGCCTCCACCTCCGCACGAGTAGGCAGATGCTCCAGCATTCTCAATGCCTCGATGACCTTGAGATTATCTCGTCTCGCAACAATAGCCAAAGCTCCTTGGCCTGGAGCAGGCATGAACTCGTCGATAGACAATCGTTCCGAGATCCTCTCAGCAATTCCCAGCTTCGCCAACCCTGCCTCAGCCAGAATGACACCGTCAAGTTCTCCCTTGTCTACTCTCTCGATTCTTGTCTCCACGTCTCCAAAGAGAGGCTCCGGCTTCACATCCGGTCTAGCGCGTCTAAGCTGAGCGAGCCTGATCGGACTGCTTGTCCCAATCCTGCCACCTGCAACCATATCCTTCATCCGCCTGTCCCCATTACTAACGAGTACTTCGGCTGGAGAACTTCTTTCTGGAACACTCGCTATCACCAGTCGCGTGTTCCTGCCATTAACAGGCACGTCCTTCATGTTGTGAACTGCAAAGTCCACCCTGCCTTCCGAGACCGCCTGGTCAACTTCTTTGTCGAATATTCCTCTCTGCTCCAAAGAGAAGAGAGACCTTCCCTTACCAGCATCGCCAGAAGTCTCGATGATCTTCCGGTCTATTTTCAGACCCGCATTCTTCTGCCTGATCCGGTCGACTACAAGATCGGTCTGAATCAGGGATAGCTTGCTGTTCCGGGCTCCGACCTTGAGAAATATTCTCTGGTCACCGTGCTGAAGGTTTCACGATAGCATCGACCGTGTTGACTTGGGTAAGTCGCAAGTCGCTCGAAGATTCGTTGCGATAATAAGATTTGACATCACAGTTCCACTCGGTCCGAATCGTTGGCGCTGGGGCATTCGCTTTAGATGTCGGTTGAGAATTGGCTGGGCTCTGGAGAGTCCTTGTCAGTCTTCGGAGAACCATGCAGCGTCTTCACGACATCCTCCAGTCTCGGATGACTCTTCTGCAGTCGTATCTCGTCCTCTTCGAAACCTAGCTCGGCCATGCCATGTTCGCTGAGGAACTTTGCAGCCCATGAGACAGCGTTTCCTGGAATGCGCAACTGCTTCGATATCTCGTCCAACCTGTGCCAGGCCCCGTCAACAATATGCATCCATACGTACCAGAGAAGCATTGGTCGAGGTCCGCTCGGCAATAATAAGCGCTCCTGATTCCACCATCATCTCCCGTGTCCTACTAATCGCACTGTAACTGTGCGATTCTTCATCCAGTAACATGCTGGTGAACCGCTACCCCTTTGAACCGGCTTTATCGCTCATGGGTCCGAGAGGAAAGATTCTCACCTCGTACGCTAATCGTGGAAGCTGGATCGTCCTGGAAGTTTCAGGCTACGGCAAAGTCTTCCTCGCGTTCTCCATTGCCAACACGACATATCCTCGCACTACACTTCAGACCTCATACTCTATCCTCGTCAGTAAGGTGAACGAGACCGCTCTCCCCTCGTACATTCGCGGATTCACCGTGAAGCTTACCGCGTTGCACATCCAAGACAACTATGACGGTTCCACCTCGGCCTGGGCGCCAACAGGGAGCTTTCCCGACGGAGCACAAGCCACGAGCCTATTCAACTTCAAGACCTCAGCAAACCACCAGCTCCGGTTCACCATAAGCTACCAGCTATACGAGATTCTCTTCATAGGCTCACTCACAGATCACTCTACAACCCAGTCATTCAACATCACGCAGAATGTCGTATGAACAATTTACCAACCGCTAAAGGATTATTTATCCCGCCTCGAGGGTCGTCTCCGACTGTTGAGTTTTGGCCATAACCTACGACTATATCGACGATTATCTGTACCGCGTCGCGCAACCGAGAGATCTTCTGCTCCAGAAGATGGAAGAAGAAGCCGATTCAGGAGCAGTCCCGATCATCGGACCCCTCGTCGGCCGACTCTTATACAACCTTGCCCGCAGCAGCCAGAGCAAGAACGTCCTCGAGATAGGAACCGCTATCGGCTATTCCGGAATATGGCTCGGAAGAGCTGTCGCACCATTCAAAGGAATGGTCACAACCATTGACAAGGATCCAGAAAGAGTGAAGCGAGCCGGGAGGAACATTACCGAAGCTAAGCTCCAGAAAGTCATCAGAATCCTAGAGGGAGACGCCCTGAAGATTCTCCCCTCTCTCAAAGACGAGTACGATCTCGTATTCCTCGATTCTGACAAGCAAATCTACCTCGACGCGTTCAAGCTCAGCGTGAAAAAACTCCGCAGGGGCGGCCTGTTCATCGCCGACAACACACTTTGGGGCGGCGACGTCGCGAAAGGCGGCAAATCAGAACTTACTCAGACGATGATTAAGTTCAACAAGGAAGTATCAGGATACCCAGGACTATCAACGGTAATCGTCCCGCTCCGGGATGGCGTCCTAATCAGCCTGAAAGAATAGATGATTCGAAAACCATTGCACTCTACAGCGCATATATGCCGGGAGGATTTTCCGGGTTACACTACAAGTTTATACGATTCTGTACAAATCTCTTTAATTAGCAGATACGATGGTGTGGAGCTACTCCTGCAGTTCTCGCTCCGAAACACGGGGAAGAAGAAGTAGAGGAGTTAGGTAAGAACAATGGAAATCCAACAAATACCGAAGGTCCCCCAAGGAGAATTCCGATACCAAAGATCCTACACAAAACCGAACGTCCACCCATACGACGCTGTAAAATGGGAGATCCGGGACGCGGTCATAACCGACCACAAAGGCCAGGTCATCTTCGAACAGAAGAGCGTCGAAGTTCCCTCGTTTTGGTCCCAGACGGCCACAAACATCGTCGCCTCGAAATATTTCCGCGGTAGGCTCGGAACTCCAGGAAGAGAAAGCAGCGTCAAACAACTCATAGGCCGTGTCGCAGGAACCATCGCACGCTGGGGCCGAAAAGGAAACTACTTCCTCGATGAGGAAGAAGCCGAGACCTTCGAGTCCGAACTCACCCACATCCTCCTCCACCAGATGGCTGCGTTCAACAGCCCAGTATGGTTCAACGTAGGAGTCGAGGACCGCCCCCAATGCTCTGCATGCTTCATCAACTCCGTCCAAGACGACATGCGATCGATAATGCAGCTCGCCCAGACGGAAGGCATGCTGTTCAAGTACGGATCCGGAACCGGATCAAACCTCTCATCACTACGATCCTCAAAAGAACACCTGTCAACGGGTGGAAAAGCCAGTGGCCCCGTTTCCTTCATGAAGGGCTTCGACGCGTTCGCTGGCGTCATAAAATCCGGCGGCCGGACCCGCCGAGCCGCGAAAATGGTCATACTAAACGTTGATCATCCCGATATTGAAGAGTTCATCTGGTCAAAAGCGAAGGAGGAGAAGAAGGCCTGGGCTCTAATCGACGCCGGTTATGATGGCGCTGTCGACGGAGAAGCCTACAGCTCCATCTTTTTCCAGAACGCCAACCACAGCGTCCGAGTCACGGACGAGTTCATGCACGCTGTGACAGAGGACAAGGAATGGAAGACACGTTACATTACGAATCATCAAGTCGCGGACGTCTACAAAGCTCGCAACCTCATTAGAGAGATGGCCGAGGCCGCCTACATCTGCGGCGACCCCGGAATCCAGTTTGACACAATAGTCAACAAATGGCATCCATGTCCGAACACAAATCGGATCAATGCATCTAACCCGTGCTCTGAGTACATGTTTCTCGACGACTCTGCGTGCAACCTCGCCTCCCTGAACCTCATGAAGTTCAGAACCGTGGACGGGGAGTTTGACGTCGAATCCTTCGAACACGCAGTCGAGATCGTGATCAGCGCCCAAGAAATTCTTGTCAGCAACGCAGGCTATCCGACCCCTGCCATAGAAAAGAACAGTCACGACTTTCGTCCGCTGGGACTTGGCTACGCAAACCTCGGCGCCCTGCTAATGGCGCGAGGCCTCCCATACGACAGCGACCAGGGCCGAAACTACGCCGCCGCCATATCCGCACTCATGTCCGGTCGAGCATACACAGCATCATCACGGATAGCCAAGAGGCTCGGCCCCTTCAAGGGATACGCTGTAAACGAAAAGCCATTCCTCAACGTGATTGACATGCACAGGGCGCACGCGTACAAGATTCCTGTCGAGGGAGTATCTGAGGAGTTGTTGAAGGCCGCGCTCAAGTCCTGGGATGATGCTCTTTCGTTGGGCGAGAGATTCGGATTCAAAAATGCGCAGATATCCGTAATCGCTCCTACCGGAACGATCGCGTTCATGATGGACTGCGACACCACGGGCATCGAACCTGACATTGCCCTTGTCAAGTACAAATGGCTCGTAGGAGGCGGAGTAATCAAGATAGTCAACAACACTGTTCCCGAAGCGCTAACAAAGCTCGGCTACTCCAAGACCCAGGCCAGCGAGGCTCTCAAGTATCTCGAAGATCACGACACAATAGAAGGCGCCCCGCACCTCAAACAGGAACACCTGCCTGTTTTCGATTGCGCGTTCAAGCCAGCTAAGGGGACGAGAAGCATACACTACATGGGCCACGTCAAGATGATGGCCGTTGTCCAGCCCTTCGTCTCCGGTGCAATATCCAAGACAGTTAACATGCCTGGCAATGTCTCCGTGGAAGAGATCGTCGAGACTTACCTCACCGCGTGGAAGATGGGACTGAAAGCCATCGCCATCTACAGAGACGGCTCCAAAAGAACCCAACCTCTAACCACAACGATTCAAGACAAAAGCAAAGCAATCGAGAAGACGAAGGAGCAGGTGGTCTTCAAGCCCTTCCGGCGCCGTCTGCCGGAAGAGAGAGAAGCGATCATTCACAAGTTCTCGATCGCCCAGAACGAAGGCTATCTCATGGTAGGCCTCTACGATGACAACACTCCCGGTGAGATATTCGTGGTGATGTCGAAAGAAGGCAGCACAATTTCGGGATTGATGGACGCGTTCTCAACCTCCATCTCCCTGGCTCTACAATACGGCGTCCCACTGAAGGTGCTTGTAAACAAGTTCACCCATACACGATTCGAACCAGCTGGCATAACCACTAACCAGGATATCCGATTCGCCAAGTCCGTGGTCGACTACATCTTCAGATGGCTTGGCTTGAAATTCCTTCCAAAGGAAGAACAGGACGCTCTCGGACTCGCGAGGACAACATTGGAGAACGGGACACAAGTAAAGCTAGTTGACCCAGTTGGAGCAAAGGCTGCGGCTCCGATGACGGCGGAGATGAAACTACAAGAGATTCCCGAGTTATCGGCACCCCTCGCGAGCTTTGACAATCAATCTGACGCGCCCGCATGTGAGAACTGTGGAATGATAATGGTCCGTGCAGGGTCATGCTACAAGTGTAACAACTGCGGCAACACAAGCGGTTGCGGTTAAGAACCGATCTAAGCTTTCTCGACCAACAGCGTCAAACCATCGGTTTCCCCAACTCTCACGCTAGTCCCTCTCTGAATAATCCCTCTTGACGTCTTCGCAGAGTACTCCTCGCTGTTTACAAGCACCGTGCCAATTGACTCTGTAACATCAGATGTGGCGCGACCACTTGATCCGACCAGTCTTTTCAGGGTCTCTTGGGTCAAATTAGACAGCGGTTTGGTTTGGCCCGAGAACGCGTAAAATATGAACCAGACTATTAGACCGCCTGCGATAACGGCGATTATTCCCCACAACGCAACGTCGACAGCACTCACTGCTATCCTCTTCACATCACGGAAAAAACAACGGATTAAGTCTTGCTGATTCGCCATTCACAAGTGACTGGGTATTACTCAGGTGGAGTCGTGTCTTTCGATCGGAGCGGGAAGAATTTCCGATAATCACTTGATGTGACTACAAGACGTGAACGGACATTATAAGCGGCGGCCGCACTGTTCCCTTCTTGAGGCGAAAAATTCATGAAATGTTACACGCGCCAAAACCCCGAGAGGATCGAGACAAACGTCACTTGGATGAACAGGAACCTGTTGAGGCTAACTCTCCGCTAGAAGGTGAGAGACATGGGCGATGTCACAATACCCCGAAGCGCCACCGTGAAACTGGCAAGGGTTGATGGCCAGCTTCACATGCTGGAAAGAGCTAGAGTGCAGGCAGAAGGAGAATCGCCCATAGAGGTCTCAGGCGAGGTAACTTGTGAGGGAGATGCCGAGGTCGAAGGCAGCCTCTCCTGTTCAAGACTGAACGTTGATCATGGTAGGGTCGAGATATCAGGAGACCTAAGGTCAACAGGCGATATCGACGTGGAACACGGCGAGCTGCGGATTGATGGATCTCTAGACGCCACTTCAGTGGAGGTTGATGCTAGGTTGTTCGTTGGCAAGTCTGCAACAGCTCATGATTTCGATATAGGAGGAACGCTGGATGTTGGAGGCTCAATCACTGCGACCAAGGTCGAGGTTGGAGGCTCGTTTAAGGTCGAAGGAGACGTGAACGTCGAAGAAATTGATGTCGGCGGACGAGTCGAGGTCAATGGCCAGATCAAGTGCGTAAGACTAGAGGCCGGTGGAAGTGCTCAAGTTGGCGGAGGCGAAATCTCCAGGACAGTAGACGTTGGAGGATCCTTCACTTCATCGAAACCCTTGAAATTCGACAAGATCGACGTTGGAGGAACCGTAAGCCTTGACCAGGGAGGAGAAGGTAGGACTATTGATGTCGGAGGAAGATTCGAGAGCAAAGGGAATCTGACCTTCGAATCGATAGATGTCGGAGGTACAGTTGAAATTACCGGAAACGGAGATGGAGAGGAAGTCGATATTGGCGGCACGCTCGAAGTCTCAGGCAACCTCCATCTAAGGCGAGACCTGGAGATCGGAGGAAAAGCCAGAATCGGAGGAAGCCTGAAACTGGCCTCTCTAGAGGTTGGCGGTATGATAGAAGCTGATCTGATTGAGGCTGACGATGAGGTCGAGGTCGGAGGACGTTTGCGCACAACAAAAGGGACGAAGGCGAAGACGATAGAGCTTGGCAATCGATCAGAAGCAATTGGTGTCTTGGTTGGGGGCCGCGTGAAGATTGGAGACAGCGCGCGAGTCGAAGATGTCTACGCTGACACTGTCGAGATGGGCGAGAGGGTCAGAGCCGGAAACGTCTACGCCAAAGATGTTCGACTCGAGTCTCGCTGTCGAATAAGTGGTGAGGTAAAGTACAGCGATAGAATTGAGGCAGAATCGGACGTGGAATTTGCGAAACCACCCATGAAGACCAACGAGTTGCCCAAGCCTCCTCTCTGAGTTGGCTTGGCGTGGCGAAACGGTCTCGTGTAGACATCTACTCTGAGATACTAGAGGCCCTCAAACGCCGAGGTCCTACGAAGATTACCCGAGTCTCTTATGCTGTCGGGCTTCCAGTTGACAGGATCAAGAGATTTCTCACTGACCTGTCTTCTTTCGGATTAGTTAGAATACAAACCGGCGAGGATACGTCGTACTCGATTACACACCGTGGGCTCGAGTTTCTTGAAGCGTACTGGAAACTCGAAGGGTTCTTGAAATTCCTTGGAGAGAAGACGACGCTTGAGAGAGATTCCCGAGAAGTCTAAGCCACGTAGCTTCTGTATTCCTTCTCGAATTCTCTGACGATCTCGAATTTCGGCAATCTCCTCGACCTTGACTCCCCGTGATGCTGGAAGGTTATCTCCGGAAACATCACTGCGGGACCGTCAACCGCTAGCCTTGTCGCTGGGTGGTCCGGTCCCAGTATTCTAGCGCAAATCTGGCGCGTCAGCCGCCGGACATCTCCCTCGTCTGTATAGCCAAGCGTGTGGAGGTATTCGTGGAGCAGCGTGTAAAACACATAGGCGTTAATGTATCGTCTGTCTTTGGCGAGGTGGGTTATCTGATCTAGTAGGCTTCTGTTCATGACAATGAAGTTAGACCCCATTTGATGGAATGCTCCAATATAGTCAGGCAGGTCCGCGAGTCCAAGCATCAGTCCTGTACGTCGGCGACCGATACTCGTTTTCACTGATCTTTTGACCAGCTGGAAGACTTCTGAGAAGTTGAAGCTGCGGTCGAGGCTCTCTGACACATCGAGGTTGTTCCGAGATGTTTCCATTCGAGAATGTTTCCCAAGCACGTTGACCACGTGCTCTGGGTTGATTTTGGGCTCAGCGCTATATAAGGACTGGATTTTGCATCATCCAATCGGAGGACTTGCTCCCTGGACAATACTAGAGATGAGTGGAGCAACGTCGTCCGCGCCATCGAGGACGCGTTGCCCATTTACGAATCCACCAGCGAGTGGATATCCCTCGGGCTCGCTGGTCCTCTGAGGCGAAAGGCAGTCGCGTTTCTCCGATCCCACCAGAAAGAATGGGTCCTGGATTCCGGAGCTGGCCCAGGAGTCTCCAGCCGCATGTTGCTCGAGGATGGCTTCGAAGATATCGTGGGCCTTGATCCATCGATTCGCCTTCTCCGATTTGCAAGATCTCGTCTTGCACGCCGATTTTCTCCAATAGTCGGAGTTGCCGAGAACCTGCCCTTCCGACCCGGTTCTCTTGGAGCCGTGATCACCTGTTTCTCTCTGAGAGATGTGGTAAACCTGGATCGTAGTCTGGAAGAGTTCGCGCGTGCGACAAGGCGTGGCGGTGCTCTCGCTATCGTTGATATCGGCAAGCCTGACAGAGGATTTTGGAGAGCCTTAATCGCGTTCTACGTTTCACGAGTTATGCCTGTTCTAGCTCGCGTCTTGATTCACGGTAGGACACCTGGCAACCCATTCAAGATGATCATCCCGACTTGGAAGAAACTGTTAACCAATAGGCGACTCTCAGATCTCATAGAACAGTCATTCGGACCCTGTGTCCTGAAGAGCTTCTTCCTCGGAGGCCTGGTTGTCTTCGAGGCAGACAGGTTCTCGGTCTGGAAAGATATTCTCCAATAAGACCGCCAGGCACTCTGGATGGGGTCCTAGTTTGAGGCGTTTTCGTGAAGGGCGGGGCGTGGGAAAAATCGACCACCCCGGGGGTCACAGATTAGTTAGCTGAAAGGAATAGTTACGAGAAAAAAAATAGTTACGGAGAAGAGCGATTTTCCGCGGAAGGAAGCTACGGTCAGTCTCTTGGATATTGAGTTCTTACAGCTCTTCTCGGTTGAGGATTCCGTGCATCGCCCTGCCAATAATCCGAATTGAGAGGTAGGATAGGGCGAAGACGGTAGCCATTACCACAGAGATTCCAAAGGCTTCAATCCCCAGCTGTTGCAGGGCAGCAAGTCCCCCGCCGAATAACAGTCCGTCAGGAATCGGAGAAGTTCCCGGTGCCACGGGATTTCCGGAGGCGATTGCAAAGGTGCGCTGGGAGAAGAAAGCGATCATCAGAACGCCGAACAGCCCGCCGAGTAGGTGTCCCGGGAATAGGCCAATGGGGTCCGAGAACCATTTGAATCTCGAGAACCACTTCTCGCCGGCAAGAAAGAGGGGTCCGCCGATCAGTCCTAGAATAGCCGCGCTACCCGGGCTAACGAAGCCTGCGAGAGGGGTTATGATAATGAGCCCCATGAGAACTCCGTTGGTGGCATAGATCAGGTCTGGCATTTTCTTGATCATACGATAACGGAAGTACATTATCGAGAGAAAAGACGAGGCCGCGGCAAGGAAGGTCGTTAGGACGACAGTCATGGCCGAGTTGTTGAAGGCAAGGACGCTACCGGGATTGAAGCCGAACCATCCGATCCAGAGAAGCAAGATCGACAAGGTTAGCCATCCGCTGTTCAGTTTGTACGGTACCTGAATGCTCTCGATTCGTCCCCTCTTCTGCTCCTCTCTCCAGATCT
>WNGH01016044.1_pt1 | contig 18325 bp, 11 predicted proteins | sample 5400631 | NCBI WGS metagenome assembly WNGH01 (sample SAMN13153373, study PRJNA577476) | soil metagenome | isolation source: 115 cm soil or saprolite under Garry oak tree replicate 1 | place: USA:California | collected 2016-06-15
CAGGGTATTCGGTGGAGCTGCTGTCGGTGCAGGCGGCCAGCGCGATCAGGCCGAGGCCGAGCCACGACATCTGCGACGCCAAGGCCGGCGGCATTCTGGTCCAGCAGTCGACGGTGACCGCAAGAAGCGCGCCGAGCGCCAGCTCCCAGGCTCGGGTCTGGGTACCGAAGTAGGCCCACGATGGAGACGACGCGGTCGTCCTGATGGTCAGGGTCAGCGACACGGCCAGCACCATGACCAGAGCCCACACCAGTGATTTCCTGCGTCCGTACCTGCTCCCGGCGGCTACGCCTATGACAAGTATCAGGACCGGCCAGACCGCATAGAACTGCTCTTCAACCGATAGTGACCAGAAGTGCTGGAACGGGCTCGGGGGAGAGCCGGCCTGGAAATAGTTCGTGCCGTTCACTGCCAGCCGCCAGTTGATGGCCGATAGCGCTGAGAAAAGCCCGTCCGATGCGTCAGGTCTCACCAGGAGCGGCGATTCCCATTTCCAGCAGGCAAGCACTGTCCCGACGATGACGACGGTCGCGGCCGGCAGGATCCGGCGCGCGCGCCGGGCATAGAACTCGCGGAAGGAGATGCGGGCAGTCCGGTTAAGCTCAGCGCCGAGCTGCCGGGTGATGATGAAACCCGAGATCACGAAGAAGACGTCGACGCCTACGTATCCGCCCGGACAGCCCAAGCCAAGGTGGGACAGCACGACGAGAGTTACCGCCACGGCTCGCAGGCCCTCGATATCCGGCCGGAATTTCCGGATCGCCCGGCTGGCCGTCCTATCCGTGCGCGCCGAAAGGAGCACCGGCGGATCCATTTTTATGCTCATTATACTGTATCCTTGGCTAGCATCCGCTACTTGTCAGCCATGATGGGCGCCGGGCGCCGCTGCATTACCCAGGTGATGCCCAGCAATGCCACGAGAAGCGCCAGGGCAGCCGACCAGATAACGACGATGCGGTTTTCCGACCAGGTGCCGCCGTTGCCGTGTGCGGTATTGCGGGCCAGGTCCGCGCCCTCGGCGGCCAGCTTATTGGCGGCCAGCGTGTTGCCGAAGACTTTCGTGCCTGCCGCCGAGCCGCGCACGGCGATCCCGACGCGGTTCCCGCGCACCGTGTTATAGCTGACGACGTTGTCGTTAGAGTTAGCGATTACCACGCCGTCGGAATCGTTGCCCGTGACGATATTATGCGCTATCGTATTGTCGGCTGACGCCTTGTCCATCATGATGCCGTTGAGGCCATTTCCGCTCGTCACGTTGTACTGCACGACGCTGTCCGTGACGTGATCGGAGAAGATAATACCGTGGCGGCCGTTGAAATCCGAGGTGTTGTATTCGATGGCCAGGTGCGACGAGCCGCTGTGCGGATCGATGCCGTAGAGGGAGTTGTGATAGAACTTGTCATGCATTACCTGCAGGCCGGTCGAGCCGTTGGAGTAAACCCCGATAAAGTCGTGGTCGAAAGTCGAGTTGCTGACAGACCCGGTTGAGCCTTTCGACCAGGTCAGGCCGTAGGACGAGTTCCAGTCGCGGCCGAGGTACTCGAACGTGCTGTCCCTTATGATCATGCTTGAATTCTGGGTCGCGAGCAGGAAAGGGCGCCCCATATCGCGTGCCGGCGCGGTGAATGTGCCGGGCATCTTGGTGTCGCTCGCCCGGACGCGGACGCCCGTGATCTTGAGCCTGCCCCGGAACGCGCCCAGGAACACTCCGGGCCGGACCGTCATGACCAGGCCCGATGTGACGGGAGCCGCTATGGTCATGGAACTGCCGTGCTCGACGATGACCGCGGCGTTCAGGGTGACCGTTCCCGCGGACGCGGAGATCCAGTGCCGATCCGCGACGATCCTGACGAGAGCGCGCAGGGTTCTCGGCGCGGGCTTGTCGATGATCCGCACGGCCCTTCCCCCGGCCAGCATGACCGTCTGGGCGGGATTGATCTCTATCGCCCGGATGGCCGCCGACGGTTTCGCGGCGACCGTGTTGGTCGAATTCGGCGGGACCCCCAGGGTGGCATCTTCGACCGGGTCAAAGGAGGACACGTAAGAAAGCCGGCTGAAGGGCTCCTTCTTGAGCCCGAGCGCGCTGTAGCTGCGACCCAGTACGAATGTGCAGATCAAAGCGACGCCCAGCCCGGCCACGGCGCTGATCAGGTAGCCGGCCGGCTTCGTCCGCCTGGTCATCGCCTGACCGCCTCCATTCCGCTGTCCGCGGTATAGACCTCGAGGTCCGCGGTTTTCTGCGTCTTGCCGATTACCTCGAAAGCTCTCGGGTTGCCCATGTAGAGGGTGGTGATGAGCGCTATCACGGTGAAGCTGGCGGAAAACGGGCAGAGCAGGACCGCGCAGACCGTCTGGGTAATGCGCCTGGTCCAGAAGCTGGCGGAGGTCTGGCCCGGCTCGCGCCGGCCGGCGTTCACCCACCCGCTCATGGCGAAGTTGAGCACCCATATGGCCAGCGAGCACCAGAACAGGGAGAACCAGGCGGGCTCGATGTGGATGTTCCCGAGCAACGTGAGGGCGAACGCGACGCCGGATCCCGCGAAGGTGAACAGGCTGAGCAGGTACCGGATGCCCACCCGGATGGCCGGGCCCAGGGGCAAGACGTCACGATTGACGATGGCGTGAATGTTGCCCCACATCCAGCGGCGTCTTTGCTTGAAATACGCTCCCCAAGTCCAGGGCGAGGTCAGTTCGATGTACTGGTGGAACCAGCCCCAGCGCAGCCCTTGATGAGCGGCGTTACAGCCGAACGTCAGGTCTTCCGAGGCAAAGATGCGGAAGTTCCAGCCGACCTGGTTTTCGGTGCTGCCGGTGATGGTCAGCCCCTCGCCGTGGACGAAGAGCGGAGCGTTGAAGACCCCCTGGAAAGACGAGCAGTAGGTCATGCAGTTGTGGAATCTCAGGTCATCGATGTGGCTGAGCAGGAAGTGGGTCAGTGAGCCGGAGCCGTACTTGAAGCGCGGCGCGGTCAGGCCCTGGCAGATGTCGTAGTCCCCGGCGTAGGCAGTCTCGAGGAATTCCCAGGTCGGAGACGTGTCATCGTCGAGGAAGGTTATCTTCGTGTCGTATCCGGTCCAGCCGAGCTCCCGCCGCAGGCTTCGGGTGTATTCTATGGCCCGGCATTTATATCGCGATTTAGCGACAAACTCCCGCGGGACTACGATTACCCGGTCGGCGTTCGGGTAAGCGAGGCTGTATCCCGGCTCAATGACCACCCAGATCTGGTAGGCCATCGACATCGGATACGACCTGATCTCGTTAATTATCTCATTGACACGCTCGACCTCACGGCCCACCGATGTGATCTGGATAATGTAACGGCTGAATTTGGAACGATCCTCCTTGAACCGTACCTGGAACCACCACTCGCCGAGGATCAGCAACGCCATTTCGAAGAGCGGCCTGAAATAGGCAAGCATGAGAACCCATAGAAGATCGCTGAGCATAGAATCCCTTACCTGCGAAGTGCTGGGCGTCGCCGCCTCGATCATGTTGTTCTGCGGTTGGCTGATGCGCTGGCAGTAGTGCCCGCTCAATCGGGCTGCAGATCGCAGGCCGCCCGGCCGGATCAGTAAATGCATAGCGAATGCCGAGCCTGGATTCTGCCGCCCTATATGGCGTGCCCGCGCCAGTGGCCGGGGTTAAGCACGCCGAAACCGATAATGGGTATCATTGTCATAGTTAGTCCCCCGTTTCGCACGTTCTTCCGCGGCATCTAGCTCATGACGTCCAAAGGGTAGTAGGCTCTGTTCGTGACGGAACAATACATGGTCGCGAGCAGGATGTAGCCGGATCACGATATCGTACCCCGGCAGCGCAGGATGGCCGTAGCGGTAATTGCGCAATCCGGCTCGCCGGGTGGGGCAAAATCGGCATTTGCTGGTCGTTAGCGCGGAATCTGGCGGGGAACGCAATAATACGGGGCAGCGTAGTTTCACCAAGGTGGGGCCAATGCACAGAATCAGCGTTGTCATCGCCGCGGCCGCGGTAAGCCTGGCCGCCCTGGTGGCGCTGCCGGCCGCCTCGGCCGTGCCCGCCGCCGCGGTGAACCTCTACGTGAACCCGGTGCGGGGCTCGGATACGGCGCCGGGCAGCCCGGCGGCTCCGCTGCGCACGATCCAGCAGGCCATGGACAGGGCCCGGCCCGGGATGGTGATCCACCTCGCCGCAGGCACCTACACCGAGAACGTGGTCACCAAGGTGAACGGCCTGCCTGGCGCCCGGATCGTGGTCGAGGGGCCGGCCGCTGGCGCGGCGACCTTGTTCGGGACCACCCACGTGATGGCGATCAAGAACAGCTACTACACGCTGCAGGGCTTCGCGATCGACGGCCAGGAACAGGTGGAGAACCGCTACCCTCTCCCCGCGTGGCCCGCCCAGATGTCGCAGATAGGGGAGTTCAAGGCGTCCGTAGCTCCGCTGGTCAGCAACGACCGGCTCATCTACATTGATTCGGGATCAGGCCGCGCCGGAGTTACCGGCACGATCGTCGACCACATGACGCTGGCCGGGGCGGGAGGCGAGTGTATCCGCATACGAGATAATGCAACTGATAATATCGTCGAGAACTCCACCATCAGGTACTGCGGGATGTACCCGCAGGTAACGGCGGGCGCATTTACCTATCATAATGGTGAGGGAGTCTATATCGGCACCAGCCCCAAATCGGCGGCGCTGCCCGGCTACTCCGATGATCAGTCGAATGGCAACATTATCACCGGCGATGTGATAACGACCTATGGGGCGGAATGCTTCGACGTCAAGGAAAACTCATACCGCAACGTCCTGAGCAGCAGCTTGTGTGCCGACAACACGGAGCCGGGCCAGGATCAAGGCAGTAACGTAGAGTTGCGCGGATACGCCAACACGGTAGACAACGACCAGCTGAGCACGAGCGCCGGCTACGGCTTGAAGATAGCCGCGGATACCGCGGCCACCGATCTTGGCCGCAACAATGTCATGACGGGCATCTTCAGCGGCCAGGCGGCTGGCGCGCTGTATGACACATCCAGCGCGCCAGCCGGCCGCTCCTGCGGGAACGTCGTGGTCCCGGCGAACAACCCTGGTGATTTCTCTGCGCATCCGGCCTGGCTGTCCCCGTGCGCGGCTGCGCCGGCCCGCGATGAGCGCGGCCCGCGGCGCGGCTCAGGCCGGGACGGATAGGGACAGGCCGAACTGCGCCGCGGCATCGGTCCACCACGACTGCATCGCGAACCCGGCAGCGGCCAGCTCAGCCTGCACGCCCTCCCGGCGGAACTTGGCCGACACCTCGGTGCGCATCTCCTCGCCCGCGGCGAAGTCGATGGACAGTCCGATGGCCGGCAGGCGCACCGTCTGCGCCATCCGCGCGCGCAGCCGCATCTCGATCCACTCGGCGTCGGGATCCCACACGGCGACGTGCTCGAACGCGTCCAGGTCGAAGTCGGCGCCGAGTTCGGCGTTCAGCACCGCCAGCACGTTCTTGTTGAACTCGGCAGTGACTCCCGACTCGTCGTCGTACGCGGCGACCAGCGTGGCCGGGTCCTTGACCAGGTCGGTGCCGAGCAGGAAGAAGTCGCCCGGCCGCAGCTGGGCGCGGACCCGGGCCAGGAAGGCGGCCCGCTGCCCGGGCTCCAGGTTCCCGATCGTGCTGCCGAGGAAGGCGACCAGCCGGGGCGCCGGAGCCGCGCCGTCCGCCGGGAACCCGAGCCGCTCCTCGAAGTCGGACACCACGGCGTGTACATCGAGCCCGGGATACTCGCCGGACAGCGCCTTCCCCGCGGCGGCCAGGGCGGGTTCGCTGACGTCGATGGGCACGTAACCGCGCAGCATGCCCGCGGCCCGCAGCGCGTCAAGCAGCAGCCGGGTCTTGTCCGAAGACCCCGAGCCGAGCTCGATCAGGGTCTGCGCCCCGGTCTGCCCGGCGATGGCGGCCGCTGTCGCGCGCAGGATCTCCCGCTCGGCGCGGGTCGGGTAGTACTCGGGCAATTCGGTGATCTTGTCGAACAGCGCGCTGCCCTGCGCGTCGTAGAACCACTTGGGCGGCAGCCACTTCGGCTCCGCGGTCAGCCCGCCGGCGGCGTCTGCGCGCAGCGATTCCTCGAGGAAACCAGGCGGTAGCCGGCGGTCGAGGGATGTCATCGGATCGCGATCCTTCCGTCCTCGGTGTTCTGGTTCGGCGCAACAGGAGCATCAGGCGCGGTCAGCGGGGCCACGCTGACCTGCTGTGGCGTGGCGGTGACGACGGAGCCCCCGGGGACCTCGGTCCAGCCCGGCTCGTCGTCCCCGGGCTCGGAGGCGACCACCACCCACGAGCCCGCAGGCCCGGACCGGTAGCACAGGGTGTCGCCTGCCGCCGTGGCCGCGATCATCCGCCCGTCGGTCAGCAGGAAGTTGAACCGGCCGGCCAGGCCCGCCGCGCGCAGCGCCGCGACGGTATCCGCCAGCGCCTGCGCCGGCGTCAGGCCGCGCTCGAGCCGGTGCCGGGCCAGCGCCCACAGCAGCGCCGAGTCGACCCTGGCCTCCAGGGCGAGCAGCGCCGCGGGCGGCAGGGTCGCGGCCAGCCCGGCGGCCGACGCGGGCCAGCCCTGGAGCACCCCGTTGTGACTGAACAGCCAGCGGCCTGACGCGTACGGCGCGACCGCCGCGGTGCCCAGGTCGGTGCCCTCCGTCGCGCTCCGCACCGCCGCGAGCAGCGCGCCCGCCCTGGTCACCCGGGCGATGTCGGCGAAGGACTCATCCCCCCAGATCGGAACGGGACGCCGGTACCTGGCCGGAGCGGGGTCGCCCGGCGCGTACCAGCCGACCCCGAACCCATCCGCGTTCACCGTCCCGTACCGCTGCCGGCGCGGCGCCCAGGCCTGGCGGTACAGGCCGTGCGGCGGGTCGATGAGCACCGAGCGCAGCGTGGCGGGCGGCCCGAGGTAGGCCAGGTGCCGGCACATCAGGCGGTCTCCCAAGGGGGCCAGGGGGGTACGGGGGGGCGGGCAGCCCCCCCGTGCGCGGGGGGTTCCGGGGGGTCGCCCCCCGGGCCGGCACCTCGCGCAGTCCTGAATCCGGCGAAGATCTGCCACCGGGCTGACCGCGAACGACCCGCCGCGCAGCACCTTGTACTCCGGGCCGAAGAACACCTCCGAGTACTCCCGGTACGGCCAGGCCTCGAACCCCGGGTACGGCAGGAAGTCCGAGCTCGTCCACTCCCAGACGTCCCCGATCAGCTGCCTGGCCCCGCACGGTGCCGCCCCCCCGGGGTAGGAGCCGGCCGGCGCCGGGCGCAGGAAGGCCTGGCCGAGGTTGGCGTGCGCGGCCTCGGGGTCCGCGTTCCCCCATGGGTAGCGGCGGGTCAGGCCGGTGACGGGATCGAACCTGGCCGCCTTCTCCCACTCGGCCTCGGCCGGCAGCCGGCGCCCGGCCCACCGGGCGTACGCGTCGGCCTCGTACCAGCACACGTGCAGGACCGGCTCATCCGGCGCGACCGGCTCCTGCCTGCCGAACACCCGGCGGGTCCACTGCCCGCCGTCCCGCCGCCAGTACAGCGGCGCGGTCAGCCCGGCTTTCTGCCGGTGCTCCCAGCCCGCCCGGGTCCACCAGCGCGGGTCGTCGTACCCGCCGTCCGCGATGAACTCGGCGTAGGCCCCGCAGGTCACCGGGGTGGTGTCGAGGTAGAAGGGCGGCACGTCCACGACGTGCGCGGGACGCTCGTTGTCCAGCGCCCAGGGCTCGGCGGAGGTTCCCATGGTGAACGGCCCGCCCGGCACGAGCACCTCGGGCGGCAGGCCGAGCGCGCCGGCCGGCGCCGGCCCGGGGGAGGCGGCGGCGAGCACCGGCGCCCCGGCCCGGATCTGGTGGGTGATCAGCATCGTCTCGTCGTGCTGCACCTCGTGCTGGGCGATCATCCCGAACGCGAACCCGTCGCCGAGTAGCCGCCTGCCGGTGAACGGCGCGCGGTCGAGCAGGTCCAGGACCCGGCCGCGCACCTCGTGGCCGTAGGCCCGTGCCTGCGCCGGCGGCAGCAGGGGCAGCGTCGGGCGTTCGGCCCGCGGGTGCTCGAACGCGTCGTACAGCGGGTCGATCTCGGGGTGCATCGGCTCGCGGCCGCCGACCTCGCGCAGCAGCCACAGTTCTTCCTGGTTGGCGATGTGCGCGAGGTCCCAGACCAGCGGGGACATCAGCGGCGAGTGCTGTCTGACCAGGTCGGCCTCGTCCACGCTGTCGGTGAGCAGCGTCGTCCGCTGGCGCGCGCCGGTCAGCTCCCGCGCGATGACCCCGCGCAGGGTTTCCGGGTCGAGCTGTGACTCCGTCATCGTCAGACTCCGTCCAGTTGATCGTCGGCAGGACACCGGTCTTTCAGCACGTAGCGTTCAGTGAAGTCGGCGACCGCCCGGCGGATCGCGGCGGGCACGGCCAGCCGGGCCAGCGCGGTGCCGGCCGCCTCGAAGCACCGCCTGCTGGCCTGGCTGATCAGCGGGTCGGCCGGCCCGCAGCGGGCCGCACGCAGCCACGGATCCTCGGCATCAAGCGATCCGTTCCGCAGCGGCCCGTTAAACAGCGGCCCGTTAAACAGCGGCCCGTTAAACAGCGGCCCCTTCCACAGCGGCTCGGCAGCGGCCAGCGCGGCGTCGGCGGCCCGGTCGTCGTCGGCCAGCGCGGTGACCACGGCAGCGGGCACGATCCAGCCGTCGCCGGGCTGCGCGTCGATCATCCGCAGTTCCATGTGCCCGCGCGGGCGCACCGGCGGGAACAGCGTGGACAGGTGATAGTCCAGGTCCTCGGCGGTAGGTGCGCGCTGCGGTCCCGTATCGCCGCGCAGCCAGTCGCGGAAGGTCACCCCGGGCGGCGCGGTCCAGTCCTGCGACCCGGGTTCGCGGACGCACATGAGCTCGGCGTCCAGCGCGTAGGCGGCCCACGCGTCGCGCGGGTCCCCACCCGCCTCCCCTACCCCCTTCCCTGCCGCGGGCATGGCCGGGGCCCGGGTCCGCCCCGGGTCCATGTTGGCCCACACCTGCTGCCGGGCCGAACGCCAGCCGGTCGGCTGGCCGTCCCGCAACGGGGAATTCGCGAACGCGGCCACCAGCACGGGCCCGATCGCGTGCAGCAGCCGCCAGCGCGAGCGGTAGCCGGACTGGCCGGCACTGTCGTCGCCGGCGTCCAGGCAGACCTGGACGGACGCGGTGCCGCACATCATCTGGCGGCCCCACGGGCCCTGGCGGTCGAAGAATTTCTCCATCGCGGCGTACCGCGGCAGATCGAGCAGGCGGCGGGGCGGACGCAGCGGGTCGAGGCCGTACCCGCACAATTCCAGGCCGGCCGCCGCGGCCGCGTCACGCAGCAAGGCCAGGTCACACCCGGTGACCTCAACGAGCTCACCGAGCGTAGCGGCGGGCGCCGAGCTGAGCTCAAGCTGCCCGCCAGGCTCTACCGTGAGCGAGGCACCCGAGGGAAGAGAAGGAAATTCGTACCGAACGATCTGGGCTGTTTGCCCTGGGTAACCTGCACCGTCCGAGTGGCTTTCCGGGGAGAACCCGGCCAGGGTGGCGGTTACCTGTTCCGCCTGCACCGGGAGCGCGGGATCGCGGCGATCGCGCGCTAGCCACTCGAGTTCGACGCCGACGCGCTCCGGCGGGCCGGTCTTGAAGCAGATACCGTGAACATGTGCTTCCGCGTCGGCTTCGGTAAACCGCGCCCCCGTTATCACGATTTCAACACTACCTGACCCGTGTCGCCTGACCGCAGCAGCCGGGCCGGCGGGTCGTGGCCGCAGTCCCGGGAGAACGCAGGACCCCTGCCCAGGGCGCCGCCGGCTAACCGCACTCCCAGCTAAGTTTCAGCTTCGGGTGGTACCTTGAGGCACATCGCGCCCGATAGATGGTGACTTTCAGTCACTATATCCATGACACGCCGTAATGGCCGACATGGCCGTTGGCGCGGTACTGCTCTGGCAGGATGGAACTCGATGAAGGTGCCGTCCGTGAGGATTCCGCTGCTATACCGGGGTAAGGCCGCAGAGCCGCCCGGCATCGTGGCTATCGCGCGCGTGGACCGCAAGACGAAGAACATCACCAAGCGCCTCAAGCCGGGCGAGATCGCCATTATCGACCATTCCGACCTGGACCGGGTAAGTGCCGAGGAGCTTATCAGGCGAAAGGTCGCGGCGGTGGTCAACGTCTCGGTCAGCATTACCGGGCGTTACCCCAACCTAGGCCCGAAGCTCCTGATTGCGGCGGGGATCCCGGTCGTCGACGGAGTCGGCCAGGATGTGCTCGTCCGGGTCACCGACGGTGCCGTGGTCCGGCTCGACGAGGAGACCCTCTACCTCGGCGACACCGTCGTGGCCAAGGGCACGCCGCTGACCGGGGAACTGGTGCAGGCGGCGATGACCGAGGCCAGGGCCATGATCGGGGTGCAGATCGAGTCGTTCGCCGCGAACACGCTCGAGTTCCTGCGGCGTGAGCACGAACTGCTCACCCACGGCATCCCGGCGCCCGACATGGACACCGACATGAACGGCCGGCACGTGCTTGTCGTGGTGCGCGGCTATCACTACCGGGAGGACCTGGCCGCCCTCCGGCCCTACATCCGCGAGTACAAGCCGGTGATGGTGGCCGTGGACGGCGGCGCGGACGCGCTGATCGAGGCCGGCTATCAGCCGGACGCCATCTTCGGTGACATGGACTCGGTGTCCGACGAGACGCTGCGCTCCGGGGCCGAGCTCGTGGTGCACGCCTACCCGGACGGCCGCGCGCCCGGGCTGGCCCGGGTCCGCGAGCTCGGCCTGGACGCCATCACCCTTCCCGCTCCCGGGACGAGCGAGGACGTCGCCCTGCTTGTCGCCGACGCCAAGGGGGCCAGCCTGATCGTGGTGGTCGGCACGCACCACACGCTCGAGGAGTTCCTCGACAAGGGCAGGCCGGGGATGTCGAGCACGTTCATCACCCACCTGCGGGTCGCCGGAAAGCTGGTCAACGCCCGGGGGGTGCACCAGCTTTACCACAGCCGGATCTCCAGCTGGTCGCTGCTCGTGCTGGTGCTGGCGGCCGCCGTGACCGTGTTCGTCGCCGTGGTGTTCTCGCCCGCTAGTCCCATCCTGGCCAGGTACTTCGAAGCGACCTGGCATTCCTTTACCTACTGGCTGACCGGAAAACTCTAGTGATTGACTTTCGCTATCACCTTGTCTCCATCGTGGCGGTGTTCCTCGCGCTGGCGATCGGCATCGTCCTTGGCTCCACTGAGCTGCAGCCCGCGGCGTACAACTTCCTCAACAGCACGTCCGCCAAGCTGCAGAACCAGCTCGACCAGGCCGCCAGCCAGCGGGACGCGGCCCAGCAGCAGGCCAGCCAGGGCGAGCAGTACGCCCAGGCGGTCGAGCCCACCGTGCTGCGCGACCTGCTGGCCGGCCAGAAGCTGCTGATCGTCACCGAGCCGGGCGCCCAGTCCTCTGTCGTCAGCGGGATCACCACCGCCGCGAATGACGCGGGCGCCGCCGTTACCGGCCAGATCAACCTGCAGCCCAAGTTCTTCGACACCAGCGGCACGACGCAGGACAGCCTGAACCAGACCACGCAGGACGTGGCCCAGACGGCCAGCATCCAGCTGGACGCCAGCGCGACCTACGAGCAGCAGGCGGCCCAGGTGATCGCGAGCGAGATCCTGACCACCGCATCCGACTCGGGCAGCCGCTCCGGCGGCAGCCAGGGCACGGGCAATCAGGGCACGGGCAATCAGGGCACTGGCAATCAGGGCACGGGCAACCAGGCCACGGGCGCCGCGACGATGCTGCAGGCCTACGCCGCGTCCCAGTTCCTCAGCACCACCGGGCAGCCGGCCAGGCCAGCCACCCTCGCCATCGTCGTGACCCCGCAGAACGTGCCGTCGGACGGCAGCGCGGACCAGCTCGACCAGGTGCTCATCCCGCTGGTCCAGGAGCTGGCGGCGAAGAGCTCGGCCACCGTGGTGGTGGGCTCGTCGGCAGGGTCCGGCGCGGGCAGCCCGATCGCCGTGCTGCGCTCCAACAACGTGTCCAACCAGGTGTCCACGGTCGACGACGCCGACCTGGCGTCCGGGCAGACCGTCGCCATCCAGGCGCTCGCGGCGCGGCTGGCCGGGGGCAAGGCCGGCAGCTACGGGTTCACCGCCAACGGCGCGAGCGCCGTCGCGCCGAGCCCGGCGCCCACCCCGTCCGCGTCCGCGAGCGCGACGTCCACCGCACCGGCCAAGAAGGGGAATAAATGAGCGGGTCACGGCAGGCCGGGCTGCGGTTGATCGCCGTCGCGGCGGTCGGCGCCACCGCGGCGGGCGCGGCCCGGCTCGCGTACTCCGCGGCGAACCGCCGCCCGCCGGGCGGCCCGAAGATGTGGTCGCGGACCAACCACCGGGGCGAGCCGGTCACCCTGCTCGAGGGACCCGCCGTCGCGGCCGGCGCGATCGCAGGCGCCCTGGCCGGGCCGCTGGTTTCCCGGGGGCTGGCCGGATCGGCGAGCTGGCGCGCGACCGCCGCGATCGCCGTCGGCGGCGCGGGCGCGGCGGCGTTCGGCGCCTACGACGACCTGGCCGGCTCCGGGGACCGGCGCGGGTTCGGCGGGCACCTCGGCGCGCTGCGGCACGGCGAGGTGACCACGGGCGCGGTGAAGCTGGGCGGTATCGGCGCCACCGGGCTCATCAGTGCCGTTCTGGCCGGCGGCTCGCCCGCCGACGTGGTCCTCAACGCCGGCCTGGTGGCCGGGGGCGCGAACCTGCTCAACCTGTTCGACCTGCGTCCCGCCCGGGCCATCAAGGTCGCGGCCGCCTCCGGCGCCCTGCTCGGCGCGGCCGGCCAGGAAAGCGCCGCCGCGCCTGTGGCGGCCGCCCTGGCGCTGCTGCCCGAGGACCTCGGCGAGCGCGCGATGCTCGGCGACGCAGGCGCGAACGCGCTCGGCGCGATGCTCGGCGCCTCGGCGGCGGGCCTGTCCCGGCCGGCCCGGATCGCGCTGCTCGCCGGGATCGCGGGGCTGACCGCGGCCAGCGAGAAGGTCAGCTTCACCAAGGTGATCGAGCGCACTCCGGCGCTGCACTGGCTGGACATGCTGGGCCGGCGCCCGGCGTCGCAGGCGCCCGCGGTCACCGTCCCGGCCCAGCGGGGCGTGATGGGCCTGGCCGAGGCAGGTACCGGCGCCCGTTCGGCGGAAAAAACCGACCCCTCGCCGCCGGCCGGGTGACCGTGCCCGTGGCCGAGCGGGGGAGTGCTCGGCGGCGGGGCGGGGGGATAGGCCGGGCGGCGGTGCTGATCGGCGCGATCACGATGCTCGCGCGGGTCATCGGGTTCGGCCGGCAGGTGGTGTTCGCGCACACCGTCCAGGCTTCGTGCCTGGGTACCGCGTACACCACGGCCAACATGGTGCCGAACATCATCTACGACATCGTGCTGGGGGGCGCCCTGACCGCCGTCGTGGTGCCGGTGCTGGCGGGCCCGGCCCGGGCCGCAGGCGGCGGGGCGGAGGGTGTCGGCGGCGGCGATGTGGCCGCCGACGGCGAGGCCGCGGGCCGCGAGCAGGTGCGGCAGACCTCCGCCGCATTGCTCAGCTGGGCCGTGCTGCTGCTGGTCCCGGTCAGCGCGCTGATCGCCGTCCTCGCGCGCCCCCTGGTGTCGTTGCTGCTCGGCGGGACGCCTGGCTGCCCGCGGGCCAGCATGGTCGCGCTCGGCGCGCGGATGCTGGTGGTGTTCGCGCCGCAGATCCTGCTCTACGGCCTGGCCGTGGTGCTCTACGGCATCCTGCAGGCGCACCGCAGGTTCGCCGCGCCCGCGCTGGCGCCGGTGCTGTCCAGCCTGGTCGTCATCGGCGCCTACTTCTGGTTCGGCGTGACCACCGCCGGGGTGGCGGCGCTGGCCGCGACGCCCCTCCTCCCGGCCGCCCGGCTGCACTTGCGGCTGCGTCCCGGGCTGCGCTTCCCGGCCGGCATCGGCGCGCGGGTCCGGGCGCTGGCCGCCGCGGGGGTTGCCACGCTGATCGCGCAGGATGCCTCGGTGGCGGTGGTGATCGTCCTGGCCAACTCCCGCGGCGGCAGCGGCGCGCTGGTCCTGTACAGCTTCGCGTGGGCGGTCTTCTTCGTGCCCTACGCCGTGCTGGCCGTGCCGATCGCGACGAGCGCCTTCCCCGAGCTGTCCGCGCGTTCCGGCACCTTCGACGCCACCAGCGCCACCTCGACCCGGGCGGTCACGGTGGCGTCCTGGCTGGGGGCGGCGGGCATGGCCGGCACCTGCATCCCGCTGGCGCGGGTGTTCCAGTCCCACGTCGGCCAGGCGGCCGACGCCCGGCAGCTGGCGATCGCGCTGGCCGTGTTCGCGCCCGGGCTCGTCGGGTACGGGCTGACGGCGAACCTGTCCCGGGTGCTCTACGCGGAGGGGTCGAAGGGACGGAACCGGGCCTCGGCGCTGGCGGTCAGCGGCGGATGGCTGCTGGTGATCGTGGCCGACCTGCTGGTCGTGCCGTTCGCGCCCCGCTCGGCGGTGGTGCCCTGGCTCGGGGCGGGTACCAGCATCGGGCTGACCGGATCGGGCGTCGCGCTGCTCGTCCTGGTCCGGCGGTGCCGCGGGCCGGAGGCGCTGCGCGGCTGGGCGCGCGCCGCGCTCGCCGGGCTGGCCGGGGCGGCGGCCGGGACGGCGGCCGGGCTGGCTGTGTCCGGCGGCGTCCGGGTGAGCGGCTTCCTGCCCAACGTCGCCGTCACCCTGCTGGCCAGCGCGGCCGTGCTGACGGCCTTCCTCGCGGTGGTCGCAGTGGCCGACGGGGGGGACCTGCGGGCGGTGCTGCGTTCGGCTGGTCCCCGGCGGGGCCGGGCATGAAGGTCGCGTTCGTGCTCGGCACCAGCACCGGCGGCACTGCCCGGCATGTCCGGATGCTCGCGGCCGGCTGCGCCGCGCGCGGCGGGCCGTCCGAGGTGTTCGGCCCCGCGCAGACCGACCGCGACTTCGCCTTCAGCGCGCAGGCCGGGTTCACCCCGGTGGAGATCGCGGACCGCCCGCGCGTGCGCCGCGACCTGCAGGCGATCGCGCGGCTGCGCCGCCTGATCCGCGCCTGGCGGCCCGACGTGGTGCACGCCCATGGCCTTCGGGCCGGCGCGCTCACCGCGATCGCCCTGGCGTTCGTCCGGCCGGACGCCCACCACGCTCGGCCGGCCCTGGTCGTCACCGTGCACAATGCCCCGGCCGCCGGCGGTACCGCCGGGGCGATCTACCGCGTACTCGAGCTCATCGTGGCACGTAGCGCCGACTCTGTGCTGTGCGTATCCCCGGACCTGGAAGAACGCATGCGCACGGCCGGCGCCCGCCGCGTCGGCCACGCCACTGTCCCCGCGGCGGCCGTTTCCGCGGAAACGCGCCCGGCCCGGCCGCTGCCCGGCGAGCCGGCCCCGGGCCGCCCTCTCGTGCTCGCGGCGGGTCGGCTGGCGGCGCAGAAGGGGTTCGGCACCCTGCTGGCGGCGGCGGCCCTGTGGCGGGATTTGCAGCCCGAGCCGCTCCTGGTCATCGTCGGCGAAGGGCCGCTCGAGGCCGGCCTGAAGAGCCAGGCGGCCAGCCTCCGGCTCGACGCGCGGTTCCCAGGGCACCGTGACGACGTCCCGGCCCTGCTGGCCGCCGCCGCGGCGTTCGTGCTGCCCAGCGTGTGGGAAGGCCAGCCGCTTATCGTGCAGGAAGCGCTGCGCGCCGGGGTCCCCATCGTGGCCACCCGGGTCGGCGGCACGCCGGAGCTCACCGGCGAGGACGCCGCCCTGCTCGTCCCGGCCGGCGACGCGCGGCAGCTGGCCGGCGCGGTGCGTTCGGTGCTCACCGATCCCGCGCTGGCCGCCCGGCTGCGCCAGGCCGCTGTGGCGCGCGGGCATGCCCTACCGGGCGAGGACGACGCCGTGACCGCCGCCCTGGCCGAATACGACTACGTGACACGGGCCCGGTGACCGGGCTCGCCGCCCCGGAGCGCCAGTCAGGGAGTACCGGGCTTGCCCGGCATCGCGGCGGCGGCCTGGCTGCGGATGCGGATAACGTCAGGGATTTCAGGGTGGCCGGCAGCTCATCGCGGCTCGCGATGCCCAGTTTCTCGTAGGCATGGTGGAGGTGGTTGTCGACGGTGCGGACCGAGATGTACAGGCGGGCCGCGATGGTGCGGTTGCTGAGGCCGGCGGCTGCGAGCCTGGCGATCTGGCTCTCACGGTCGGAGAGCATCGGCGCCCGGCCCAGCTGGGCCAGGGCGGGCGCGACCACATTGTCGCACGAGCGCGCGCAGGCGCGGGCCCGCTCGGCGGCGGCGGCGCCGCGGCGAGCCTCGCCGGACTCCCCGAGCAGCTGGGACGCGGCCGCCGCGGCCCCGGCGGCGGACAGGTGCCAGCCCAGCTCCTCGAAGGTGTCCGCGCAGCGAAGCAGCTGGCCGGGGTTGCCGTCGGCGAGTGCCTGGGCGTGGCGGGAGAACGCGCGGACTAGGTTGCCGTCGGCGAGCCGGTCGAGGCCGTCCAGCTGGCGGGCCGCGGCTGGGGCTTCCCCGAGCCGGGCGGCGTCATGGGCGGCGTCCGCGGCGAAGCCGACCTGACCGTTGCCTGCTGCAGCGGTAGCCGCGTCCAGGGCAATCCGGCCGGCCCTGCCGGGCTCGCCCTGGACAGCCGCGATCCATGCCTCGGCCTGGCGGAGGTCGCAGTCGAACAGGCGGAACGCGGGGCCGCAATGCTCCTTGGCCTCAGCCAGCGCCGCTTGAGCGGCCGGCAGATCGCCGAGCATCGCGGCTGCCCGCCCGAGGTAGCCCAGCGCCCACACGAGATACAGCGCGGGCGGTTGCCGCAGCAAGGATATCGCCTCGCGAAACCACCGGGCGGCCAGCCCGACCCGCCCCTGGGCAAAGGAGGTCTGGCCGAGCGCCAGCGCGAACAGGCCCTGGGCCGGGACGGCGTGATCACGGAGCGCTCGCCGGTAGCCGTCGTCGGCGATGTCCCACGCCGGGCCGAGCCTTCCAGCGAACCTGTGCGCCAGCGAGCAGGTGGCTCGTAGCAGCGGCTCGGCGTCGAGTTCCATGAGCGCGTCGGCGGCGGCGGAGTTCCCGGCGGTGCCCTGCCGGAGAAGACGCAGGCCCTGCTCGGCATGGGCCAAGGCGTCGACGGTGCGGCAGGCAATCGCCGCGCCGGACGCGGCGGCGAGCAGCGCTCGCAGCTGAGCGACTGCAGGCGCGCGGGGATCCTGGAGCACCCGCTGGGCCATGGTGCGTCCGCTGGTGACGGAGCCCTCCAGCAGCAGCACTCCCGCCTGGGCCGCCTCCACAAGAGGTTCGCTGCCTTCCGGCCATTTCCTGCGGCTGCTGAGGGCATGCTGCAGGCGATCCACTGCGGCCGCCGCGCTCGTGGTGCGGCTGCCGTAAAAGAACATGGTCAGCTCCCGGCTCACCAGCTCGGCTGCCTGCCCGGTGTTGCCCGGTGCGTCCGATGCGTTCAGTATCCCGTGGGCATCGTCAATGCGCCCCTGGCCGGCCAGCGCGAGCGCGAGCACCAGGTGGCATGGGCCGTCGCCCGTGGGGTCCAGGCCAGACCGGGCGATTCGTTCCGCCAGCTCGAAGTCGGAGGCACCGAGCGCCCGGCGAGCGGCGATGCCCAGATGGACCGGATCGTTGGGTTCCCGCACGTCCAGGCGCCAGGTCACCACGCGCAAGACGTCGCCGTGGGAGAGATCTCCCTGCGCTGCGAACGCGTTCGCCAGATCCAGGTGAACTGCGTGGCGGCGCAGCGGTGACATCGTGGCCCGCAGCACCTCGCCGTAGAGGGGGTGCGCCAGCCGCACGAGCGTCCCGGCCGCTCTGCTTTCGGAGCGGAGCAGCTCGAGCCGGTCCAGTGCCTCCAGCATCTCGGCTCCCACGACGGTTTGGGCGGCGCCGAGCGGGAGCGGTTCGCCGACAGCGATCACTTCCACGGCCGATCGCCCAGGGCCGGAGAGCCGCTTGAGCCGGTTCCCCACCAGATCACTCAACCGAGGCGCGGCAAACGAGCCCTCCCAGGTCCACAGGCCCTCCCGCCGCACCAGCGCGCCGGTCTCCAACCCGCCGTGCACCAGCTCCCGCACCAGCATCGGGTTACCCTCAGCCGCCGCGCACAGCGTCGCCGCTGTGCCGCCCTCCACGGCGCCCCCAAGGGCGACGGCCAGCAGCGCCCCGACGTCGGCATCGGCCAGCGGTTCCAGGTCGAGCCGCTCGAGCCGGCCCTCGGCCACCAGCACGGCGACGGGTCCGGGGATCTCCTCTCCGCGGCGCGCCGTGGCCAGCATCGACGCATTCCCGCTGACCACGGCCTGATGCAATACCGCCGCCGACGCACCGTCGACCAGGTGAGCGTCGTCGAGCCCGATGACCAGCGA
>WNGH01002227.1_pt1 | contig 18323 bp, 13 predicted proteins | sample 5400631 | NCBI WGS metagenome assembly WNGH01 (sample SAMN13153373, study PRJNA577476) | soil metagenome | isolation source: 115 cm soil or saprolite under Garry oak tree replicate 1 | place: USA:California | collected 2016-06-15
GCATCGCGACCTTTTGCGGCGTGTTCCGACCACGAACCAACGCCTCGAGAAGCTGGCGATCTTGGGCACGAATAGGCAATGCTTCGGCTGTGTCCCACATAGGGCGGCGAGAGTAGCATGACTCGTGACCATAGTAAAGCTATTTCTGAGACACTACACTAGAACGAAGAACTGCGTCGCCGTCTGGATGAAATAGGCGTAGATCACGACCCCCGACCACAGCACGAGCGTCAGCATGACCGTGGGCTTGGCGCCGATCCGCGCGGCCAGGCGGCCGAACAGGAGGGCCCCGAAGGTCGCGATGGCCTGGATCAGAAGAAGCGTCAGCATCAGGCTCGTGGCCGAGAGCTTCAGCTCCACGGTGCCGTAGATCACCGCCATGTTGATCACCGTCTGGATGGCGTCGTCGTAGAGCATGAAGGCGACCAGGAACAGGAAGAGCTGCGAACTGGCGCACCTTCTTCGTGGTGTGCCAGGTACGGACCACGCCGACCGCGGCGAACACCAGCAGGCGCGGCCAGCGGCGGAACCGCTCGGGGATCGACGGGCCCGCGGCCGCGGCCGGCTCGCGCAGCCCGAAGGCCGTGAACAGCGTGAAGCCCGCCCACCACAGCCCCGCCATGACGATCCCGAGACGCACCGCCTCGTCGAGGGACAGACCGAACGCTTCGTGTCGGCTCACCAGAAGAAGCGCGAGCGCGAACTGGAGCCCGCCCCCGACGTACCCGTACGAGTATCCCTTTCCGGAGATCCAGTCCATGCGCCCGGGGCTCGCGATGTGCGGCAGGAAGGCGTCGTAGAAGACGTTCGCCGCGATGAAGCCGACCTGCGCGACCAGGAAGAAGAGGAGTGTCGTGACGACGTCGCCCGCCCGGCAGAAGTAGAGCAGGACCGTGAACAGGTTGCCGATCCACGCGAACGTGAGAAGGAACCTCTTCTTCGCCGAGGAGAAATCCGCCACCGCCCCGAGGACCGGCGACGTGACGAAGGCGATGAGCGTGGCGGCCCCGACGATGATCGCCCACAGCGTGTCGGCCGCGACGGTGGTGCCGCCGATCACGATGCCGCCCGGCGGGACGACCACGTCCGCGAAGTACCGCGGCAGGAGACCGACCGCGACCGTCGTGACATAGGCCGAACTCGCCCAGTCGTACATGCACCAACCGAAGACGGTGCGCGGGTCGTCCTTGATCGGGCGGTCGTCGGTCACGGTCCCGATGTCCCCCGGCCCTCGAGGCCGCGGGCGCCGGCGGCGGCCTCGTGCTCGGCGAGGAGCGCGCGCAGGGCTCGGGCGATCCGCCGGCGATCGGCCTGCAGCCGCAGCGCGCCGCGGGTGTTGCGCAGGAATCGCAGGGTCTCCCGCATCCGGCCGAGGTGTCTCTGAAACAGGTCGCGGCGCTCCACGTACATCCGCCACGAGGGGATCAGGGTCAGCGCGTAGATCGCGGCCACGACCGCCCCGGTCGTCCGGCCCCGGCCCGCGGAGATCCACAGGAAGACGATGAGGATCTGAGCGGGCAGGGCGATCGCCGCCCCCAGCCACCCTCCGTACGTCGACCAGGCCACCTGTTGCACGAGCGGCGAACGGGTCCCGCCGTCGGCCTTCCGCGACTCTTCGATGCGGCGTGCGAGACCGCCCAGGAGGTACGAGGTCCAGCGCGGCAGGAGGCTGTTGATCCAGCCGTACCGGTTCAGCAGGAGAAGGGTTCCGTGCGCCAGAAGGCCGCGGATGCTCAGCCACAGCGCCAGGGTCGGGTGGCGCTGACGGACCGCCTCGTCGGTCAGGCCGGCGTCGAGGAGGCGCCGGTCGTAGCGCGCGAGAGCCGTCTCGAGATCGGCGACGCGCCACGGTTCCGTGCGGTTGACCTGCTGCAGCGCCCGCGCCACGCGTTGCTGGCGCTCGACGCGCGACTCCATCGGCGCGTCCGGGCTTCCGAGCAGGTCGGCGGCGCGGTCGATGAGCCCCCCCAGCTCCTCCTTCTCGATGTTGACGACGAGGTCGCCGATCTCGCGCTGCAGCCTTTCCGTGCCGCGCTCGATCACCTCCGCCTCCCCCGCCGCGGGGTCGGGATGCAGGTCCCTCAGGCGGAGCGGCGCGCCGATGCGGATCAGAACGTCGCTCCGGAAGCGCTGCATGGCGGAATAGGTGATCCCCACCGGGACCCAGGCCACGCCGAGACGGAAGCCGGCCGCCTGCTCCGCGGCGTAGCCGAAGCGCACCGCTCCCCTGCGGATCACGTGCAGGTGCCGGGCGTCGGTCGAGATCCCCTCTCCGAAGATCGCCATCACCTCGCCGGCCAGGAGTCTTGGAACGCACGTCTCGACCGCCCGGCGGTTGCGTTCCCTGGCCAGCTCCTTGTCCCCCCCGTACTCCATCGGGCGCGCCACGCCGACGACGCCGACCGACCGCGCCAGCCAACCGAGAACGGGCGCCCGCGTCAGCGTGTCCTTGGCGATGAAGTTGACCCGGCGTTCCGTGATCTGCGTCCCCACAAGGCAGGCGTCCGCGACGGAGTTGGGATGGTTGGCGACCAGGATGACCGGATCGGCGGCCGGGACACGGTCGCGGCCGGTTACTTCGATGCGGCCATAGTAGAGACGAATCGTCTGGTCGAAGAGGGTTCTCGCGAAGCGATACAGCCAGCCCCTCGGCACGAAGAGAGCATACCATCCGCGGAGACACGGCACCCCGTCAATCCGTTCCGGGAGGGCGTGCTAGTATCCACGGTCAGAGGCACCGGGCCCTACCGCTGCGGTACCATCAGGAGAACACACATGACGACGCGCGACGTACGCGGGAGGCGGCTGCCGCTTCCCGTTCTGCTGCTGCTTCCCTTGCTGGGCGCTCCCGTCTCCGCAATGACCCTCGATGACTACGGCTCACCGTACACGTCCGCCGGGGAGGTCCAGGCGGCCCAGAAGATCCTGCAGGGCGATCACTACTTGAAAGCCGGCAGCTACGAGGCCGGACGCATGGACCAGAACACAATCGACGCCGTCCGGGCGTTTCAAAGGAGACACTCGATCCCGGACAGCGGGATGCTCGATCGGGAGACCGTCGCGCAGCTCGTTGCCCACGGGTCCTCGCTCGGGGCCGAGTCCGGGACCGCCGCGGGTTCTGGAGCGCGGACGATCCAGGGATCGACGCTCGCGGCTCCGGCCGGCGCCCGGGGGGGCGAGGTCTCCGGGACGGCTCCGGGCGCTCGCTCGATGCCTGTGACGGCGGGCCCGGTCCCCTGGATGATCGCGGTCGGCGCGACGCTCCTGGGCGGAGGTCTTCTGCTGGCGCGGCGCCGGCGGGCCTGACGCCGGAGTGACTCTCTCGAGGGACGGAATGCGCCGCACGGTCGGCCACGGCGCCCTGCTCGCCGGGGCGTCGCTTCTCGTGTGCGCCGCTTCGATCACAATCCGGGGATGGATCTGGCAGGGGCGGCACGCCGACCTGTTCGCGACCGCGGCGGAACCCGCCTCCGGTGCCACCCGATCCGTCGGCGCTGGCGTGGCGCCACGTCCGCCGCGACGCGGCGAGGCGCTCGCCCTGTTGCGCGCGCCGCGCCTGGGAATCGAGACGGTGGTCGTCGAGGGAACCGACCCGAGGAGCCTGTCGCTGGGACCGGGTCACCTGGAGGGGAGCGCCCTGCCCGGAGCCCCGGACAACTGCGTCATCGCCGGCCACAGGGACGGACCGTTCGGCCGGCTGCGCGCGGCGGAACCCGGTGATATCCTGGAACTCTCGGGTCGAGCCGGTGACGTGGCGCGCTATCGCGTTCTGTCGGTCGAGGTCGTCGGCCAGGACGACACCCGGCCGCTGGAACCGTCAGGGAAGCCCCGCCTGACCCTCGTCACGTGCTATCCGTTCCACGTCCTCGGCCGCGCCAGCCGGCGCTTCGTCGTCCGGGCCGCACGCCTCGACGATCGCGGGGCGCAGGAACTGCTCTAGCGCCGGAAGCGTGCCAGGTCGAGATCCTTGGCGGCGAGGTACAGGAACATGGTCGCCATGGCGTCCTGGTCGACCCCCGACGTGTTGTCGTACACGCTGACCACCTCGTATTGGTGATCCTTGTAGAGCGGGATCCCCTGAGCACTCGACAGGAACTCAACCTCCGCCAGGCCGACGCGATCCGGGACCTGCCGCGCGTGGCTCGTGTAGACGGTCGTGCCGCCGGTCAGATCGCGCAGCTCCACGGACTTTGCGAATGGGTGCAGGTGCACGGCCACGTAATGCAGCGTCGTGTCGTAGGGCAGGGCCAGGAGCCTCGTCACCAGGGTGTGGTTCTCCTCGCGGCCCGGCTTGACGATCCAGTGTCCCGAGAAGGTGCGCCCCTGATCGTCCTTGAGGACGGCGGAGTACTGCGTGCCGGCGTCCACCCCTACCTGGCACCCCTCGCCGTGCAGCTTCGCGTCGATCTCTCCGGCGCGCAGGGCGAAGTACCCGTCGCTGCCGCCGATGAGCTTCATGCCGAACACGGCGCGCGGCATGAGCGGCGTGAGTGGACGCGCCAGATCGCGATCGCGCACGAACTCGATGCTGATCCGGTGGCGCACCTCGAACGGGTGATCGGCGATGTTGTGGTTGAGCACCTGGGCGGCGACCTGCACCGTCTGGTTCGACAGCACCGGAACACCGAACCCGGGCGGCAGGCGGATCGAGAGCTGTCCCTGCGCCAGCGTGAACAGCCGGCCGCTCGACGGCTGCAGCGCCGTCGGGAACTCGTACAGGACACCGGGCCCGGGGCGGATGCTCAGGTTGGTGTGGCACATGAACTCCCGCGACATCTCCGTCTCGCCGTCCGGGGCCGTCATGACCGCGTCGAATCCGGTGATCCACAGAAGCTCCGGGCCGGCTCCGGGATCGATCTCGAAACGCAGCGTCCCCATCGGCCCGGTCATCGACTTGTAGATCCTGTCGATTGTGTAGGTCTCGGTGAGGATCTCCTTGCTGTAGACAGCTGCGCCCTGCACCGACGCCGTGGCCCGGGGCGGCTTCACGATCGGCAGGCGGCTCGTGGCCCGATCCCCGAGCCCGCCGCCCGGGCCGCACCCGGCACCGGCGGCGGCCGCCAGGGCGACGGTGACGACGAGTGTCGCGGATCGCACGGCCTGCGGACCCATGCGAGCGAACGTCGGCGTACGGGCGGGTCGTGTGTTCAGGGTCCCGGGCCTCCGGTCTCGTCGTCGACCGCCAGCCGCCCGCGCAGCCAGGCGCCCAGGTCGGCGGTCTCGTCGGCGTTGACCTCGTGCTGCATCGGGTAGGTAGTCCAGTTCACAGGGTGCCCGAGCGCCTGCAGCCGGTCACGGGCCTGCTCCCCCAGCTCGGGCGGGATCATCGGATCGTACAGACCATGCGCCTGGAAGATCGGGATCCGCCGGTTCATGTCGCTCCACTCCTTCTCGAGCGCGCCCGCTTCCGGCAGGTAGGTCGAGAGCGCCACGACACCCGCCACGCCTTCCGTGTAGCGCAGGGCGACGTGCAGCGCGACCACGCCCCCCTGGGAAAACCCGGCCAGGACGATTCTGGTGCTGTCGAGGCCGCGCTCGCGCTCCCGGTCGACCAGGTCCGTGACCTGGGCCACCGACTCGCGGATCCCCTTCAGGTCCGGTTCGCTCTCCACGCTGAGCCCCCGGATGTCGTACCAGGCCCGCATGATGAGCCCCATGTTGATGGTCACCGGACGGCGCGGGGCGTGCGGGAAGACGAAGCGCACGCCGAGCCGATCGAGCCCGAGATACGAAACGATCGACTCGAAGTCGTGACCGTCGGTGCCGAGGCCGTGCAGCCAGATCACGGCGCCACGCACCGGTTGGCCGGTCACCACCTCGACGCCAGGCAGGTAGTCCTTCAATCCAGCAGCCTTTCACAGCGCGGATACGGCACCAGGTCCTTGAAGCCTGATGCCCCGACGACCACCTGGTCGCCCAGCTTGACGCCGTCCCGCCCACCGACCTCTCCGCAGTACAGCTCCGCGACGAGGACCATGTTCTCCTTCAGGACGCGCTCGCCGTTCGGCTGCGGATCGCCCGGGTAGGCGACGCTCGGGCTCTCCTCCTCCAGTCCGATCCCGTGGATCATGACTTCGTAGCGCTGTGGCATGAACTTCGCCGGCAGGCGCGGCGCCCGGTCCGCGAGCTCACGGCAGGTGATGCCCGGGCGGATCAGCGCCCGCAGGGCCGTGAGCCAGTCGTGCGCGGTCCTGTACACCTCCCGCTGTGCGGGCGTCGGCCGGGCGTCGCCGCACAGGAACGCGCGCGACACGCAGAAAAAATACCCTTCGATCCCCACGGCGTCGGTGTCGACGTAGACCAGGTCACCCGGTTCGAGGACGCGCGCGGTGGCCTCGGCGCGCCAGGGGTTGGTGTTCGGGCCCGAACAGACGGTGCTGGTGGCGAGGTGCTCTCCGCCGCGCCGCAGCAGGGTGTCGGCCAGGACGGCCAGAAGCTCCCGCTCGCGCACGCCCGGGGAGACGGCGCGCTCGAAGTCGGCGAGCATCTCCATCAGGATGGCGCCGTTCAGCTCGAGCAGCGCAATCTCTTCGGCCGTCTTGATTTCGCGGGCGGCGGTCGTGACCGGCGCCGAGTCGACGATTGTGATCCCCTCCCGCTGCAGGGCCAGGTATCCGGGCGTCCCGAGCCGGTCGACGGCGAGGGGGCGCCCCCCGGCACCGATCTCGCTGAGCGCCGCCGCGGTTTCGCGCGCGAAGGTCCGGGCGTGGGCCTCGGTGTCGTCGTAGAACTCCCAGGCGTGCATCGGGCGGACGTCGGACTCGAGGCCGCGGAACAGGTGCATCGAGTTCGGGTGCTCGTAGAGGATCGGCCGCCCCTCGGCCGGGACGAGAGCGCAGCGGACGAAGGTCGTGTTGCTCCAGATCGGCATCGCGGAGGCGCCGGTCGCGTAGCGGACGTTCGGCTCGTTGAACAGCAGGCAGGCATCGATGTCCCGGGCGCGCAGCGCGGCCTGCAGCCGCGCGAGGCGTCCGGTCCTGAGGCGGGCGGGGTCGACTGGATCAGGCATCGGATACAGTATGCTCGGTTCCCGGGATTGTGCGCGCGACATTCCACGGAACGAAACGGGAGGTGATTCGATGAAACGCGCCGTGTCCCTGGGGGCTCTCCTCCTCGTGACGATGCCCGCGGCGGCCGGGGCCGGGACCCGCCCCCTGAAGCCCGCCGACATCTTCAACCTCAAGGAGGTCTCCGATCCCAAGGTCAGCCCCGACGGACGCTCCGTCGCCTACGAGGTCACGTCCCTGGACGCCGATCGGGACGAGAGCGACACCGACATCTGGATGGCGCCCCTCGCGGGCGGGGAGGCGATCCGGCTGACGGCGAGCCCGTACTCGGAGACGAGCCCGCGCTTCAGCCCCGACGGGCGCTACCTCGCCTTCCTGTCGGACCGGGACGGGACCTGGACCCAGGTCTGGCTCATGGACAGGCGCGGCGGCGAGGCGGTCCGGCTCACGGATTACAAGGCCAACGTGTCGGCGCTCGCCTGGTCGCCGGACGGCGGCCGCCTGGCGCTCATCGTCAAGGATGTCGATCGCGACGATCCCGAGACGGCGGGCGACAAGGGTGGCGCGGCTCCCGGGGACAAGGAAAAGCAGCCCAAGCCGATCGTGATCCGTCGGCTGAAGTTCAAGAGGGACGGCGAGGGTTACCTGACGGACCTCCGCCACCACGTCCACGTCTTCGACGTCGCGACCAAGAAGAGCATCGCCGTCACCACCGGTCCCTACGACGACGGCGAGCCGGCGTGGTCTCCGGACGGCCGCTCGATCGCCTTCACCAGCAACCGGACCCCCGATCCGGACAGCAACGAGAACACGGACATCTTCCTGGTGGAGGCAAAGGCGGGCGCGGTCCCGCGCCGGCTGACGACGTCGCCGGGAACGGACGGCGCCCCGGTGTTCAGCCCGGACGGCCACGCGATCGCTTTCGTGGCCGGTGGCGACCCGAAGGACATCTGGTACGGCACCCTCGATCTGGGCCTGGTCCCGGTCGGCGGCGGCCCCGAGACGAACCTCACCCGCACGCTCGATCGCGTCGTCGCCGCGCCGCTCTTTTCTCCGGATGGAAGATCGATCCTGTTCATGGTGGAGGAGGGAGGGGACAGCCATCTCGCCCGCGTTCCCGCGGGCGGCGGCCCCGTCGAGCGCGTCGTGGACGGCGAGCTGGACGTCCAGGCGTTCGACGTGGGAAAGGGAGGGGAGATCGCCGTCCTCTCGAGCCGGCCCGACCAGCCGTCCGAGGTCTCGGCCCTGGCAGGCGGCGCCCTGCGGCGGGTCAGTCACGTGAACGACGCCTTCCTGAAGGGGATTGCCCTCGGACCGGTGGAGCGCTTCAAGGCGAAGAGCCGCGACGGAACGATGGTCGACGGTTTCCTGGTGCGGCCGCCTGGCGCCCCGGCGCGGGCCAGGCTCCCCTCGGTCCTCCTCATCCACGGCGGGCCGAACGGCCAGTATTCCACCGCCTTCGACGAAGAGTGGCAGATGCTCGCGGCCCAGGGCTACGCCGTCGTCGGCGCGAACCCGCGCGGCTCGACCGGCTACGGGCGGGCGTTCAGCCGCGCCATCTTCGCCGACTGGGGGAACAAGGACTACGACGACATCATGGCGGCGATCGATCACGTCGTGGCGACGGGCGCCGCCGACGCGGACCGGCTGGGGGTCGGCGGCTGGAGCTATGGCGGAATGCTCACCGACGTCGTGATCACGAAGACGACACGCTTCAAGGCGGCGGTCGCCGGCGCCGGCGAGGCGAACGGCTTCGCGAACTACGGCGTCGACGAGTACGTGTACGCCTGGGAGATGGAGGCGGGTCTTCCGTGGAAGAACGTGCAGACCTGGATGCGTCTGTCTCCGTGGTTCCAGATCGACAAGGTGAAGACTCCCACTCTGCTCCTGGGAGGCGGCGAGGACCACAACGTGCCGATCGTGAACTCGGAGCAGATGTACGAGTCGCTGCGGCGGCTCGGGGTCGAGACCGAGCTGGTCGTCTATCCCGACGAGTTCCACGACATCACGCGGCCGAGCTTCCAGAAGGACGTCCTCGAACGTTACATCGCCTGGTACGACAAGCATCTCAAGGGAGCCGCCCGATGAATCGTGCCCTTCGCCTTTCGATCCTCGCCCTGGCCCTCGCCTGCGCCGCCGCGGCCGCGCGACCCGCGGGCCCCTCCGACCCGGACACCCCCGAGCCGGGCTCGGTGGAGGGGATCGCCCGCTTCACGACGGAGCCGCGCTTCCTGAGCCCGTGGGTGGCGTACGTGCCCGCGTCGGACACCGTCCCGTCCCCCACGAAGCGGCTCGGCCACCTGGTCGGCGCCCCCGGGGAGCTGACGCACGCCGGGGCGATCCAGGCGTACGTGCGGGCGCTGGCGGCGGCGTCCCCCCGCGTGCATGTCGAGACGATCGGCCGGACGGAGGAGGGACGCGACATCGTCCTGGTCGCGATCGCGGACGAGGCCGGTATCCGCGATCTGGCGCGGCTCAAGGGGGCGACGGCCGCCCTCGCCGACCCGCGCCGCACCAGCCCCGAGCAGGCCGAGACGATCATCGCCACGGCGCGGCCGATTTACTACTTCAACTGCGGCCTGCACGCCGATGAGACCGGCAGCGGCGAGATGTGCATGGAGCTGGCCTACCGGCTCGCCGTCTCGGAGCAGCCGATGATCCGCGGCATACGCGAGCGGGTGCTGGTGCTCATCAACCCGATCGCCGAGCCGGACGGCCGCGACAAGGTCGCCGACTGGTTCTACCGTTACCTCAAGGGGAAGACGGATTTCGACGCGCTGCCGCGCATGTCCCCGCCCTACTGGAACCGCTACGTGTACGTGGATATCAACCGCGACGCGCACCAGAAGGCATTCGCGGTGACGCGCGCCGTGCACGACATGTTCTTCGACTACCACCCGACGGTGGTGCACGACCTGCACGAGTCGATAGCACTGCTGCAGACCTGGAACGGCACCGGCCCGTACAACCCGCACCTCGATCCGATCGTCACCAGCCAGTTCATGGAGATGAGCCTGCACGAGGTCACGGCGCTGACGGCGATGGGGATGCCCGGAGTGTGGACCTGGAACTTCGGCGAGAACTTCGGCCTGCACTATCTCGACTCCGTGGCCATGAACCACAACAGCATCGGGCGAGGCTACGAGACCTTCGGGAACACCACGCCCGAGACGACGTCACGCAGCATCGCGGGGGGCGGCGGCGAGCAGGAGGACTACCTGAGTGTCGAGTGGTACCGGCCGGTGCCCCCGCCGCAGAGCTTCCGCTGGTCGATGCGCGACAACGTGAACTACCAGGAGACCGGCGCCCTGACGATCCTCGACTGGAGCGCCCGCCACGCCGAGGAGATGCTGAGGAACTTCTACCGCACCGGCTACAACTCCTGGCACAAGGGGGTCGCCGAGAAACCCTGCGCCTTCGTCATCCCCGAGGACCAGGCCGACCGGCTGCGCGTGGCCGCGATGATCAACCGTCTCCGGGACCAGCACATCGAGGTGGGCCGCCTGACGTCCGATCTGAGCGTGACCGAGGGGACCTTCCCGCGGGGGTCGTTCATCGTGAGGCTCGACCAGCCGTATCGCAACTACGCGGTCGATCTCCTCGAGCCGCAGCGCTTCCCCGCCGAGGCCGAGACCATTCCGTACGACGACGTGTCCTGGGCCTTCCCCGTCGGGTTCGGGGTGACGACGGCGCGCATCGACGACGAGCGCGCGCGGACCGCGCCCCTGGAGCCGCTGCGATCCGACGTCGTGCCGGGCGGCCGGGTCGCCGGCGACGGGACCGTCTTCCTGCTGCGCGACACCGGGCAGGAGGCGCTCCTGGCGGCGCGCGCGCGGCTCGCGTCGTTCAAGGTCGAGATCGCCGAAAAGGCGTTCCGCAGCGGAGGTCAGGACTACCCGGCCGGCTCGTGGATCGTGCCGCGCCGGGACGGTCTGCGCGCGGCGCTCGACGCCGCGAGCCGCGACCTGGCGCTCGATTTCCGCGGCGCGCCGGGCCTCCCCGACGTGCCCCGCCACGAGGCGACGCTGCCGCGGCTGGGCCTGTGGGTGCCGTGGGCCGACACCGACTACATGGGATGGATCAGGCTCACGCTCGATCGCGAGAAGATCCCGTACGCCTACCTGCGCGACGAGGACGTGCGGGCCGGCGGGCTCAAGGACAAAGTCGATGTGATCGTCTACGGCCCCTTCTGCCGCCTCGAGCTGCAGGGTCAGATCCACGGTATCGCGCCGACCGCGGGGCCGATGCCGTTCAGCAAGACGCCCGAATACCCGAGCCTCGGTCTGCCGGTCTCCTCGGAGGACATCACCGGCGGGCCCGGATACGTCGGGCTGGAGTCGATCCGGCGCTTCGTGGAGGAAGGGGGCATCCTCCTGACTCTGGGGAGCGGCTCGGCTCTCGCCCTCGAGGGGGGTCTCGTCCGCGGCGTGCGGCGCGCCCCGGAGGGAAGAGTGTTCACCCCGGGGAGCGAGCTGCGCCTCAGCTTCGACCGGCCCGATCACCCGATCTCATACGGCTACGGCGGCGAGACCACGGTCTTCCGCAACGACGAGCACGTCTACAACCTGCCGCTGCGCTGGGACACCATGGCCTACTGCACGTCCTGCCTGGAGGGGCCGGTCGACCGGCGCCCGGTGGTCGCGACCTGGGGCGGCGCCGGCCCGATGGTCGTCAGCGGCGGCATGCGCGGCGAGTCCGATCTGAAGGGACGACCCGCGGTGCTCGACCTGCCGATCGGCCGCGGTCACGTCGTCGCCTACAACTTCAGCCCGATCCACCGCGACATGAACCGCTCGGATTACCGGCTGCTCTGGAACGCCGTTCTCAACTGGAGCGCGTTGCCCCGCTGAGGGGGCGGGCCGGGGCGGGCCCGCAGGGGGGGCGCGGGGCCTTCTGAGACCGAGCGACGGGGCCCCGCCGCGCGCTTCACAGCGCGGTGGGCGTCGCGAGGCGAAGAGAGGGGAGAGCCGCGCAGCGGCTCGGACCCGTGCCCCGCGCTCCCCTTGCGGGACCGCTCCTTGCGTCCGGCGGCTTCAGCGCGCGGCCGCTGCCTCCGGGACGACGATGTCGCCCAGGTTCAGCTCGCGGCCCTTCCGGCCGAGCGCGGCGAGGTCGCCCGCCACCAGCGTCTTCCACTCGGACTCCAGACCGTCCAGCTCGCGCACCTGGTCGTTGAAGACCTCGCGCTCACCCTTCGTCGGGGCGCCCGAGCCGTCGACGACGAAGTCGAGCAGCGGGCTCAGCCTGGAGTAGAGCCTCGCTCCTTTGGCCAGGATGTCGTACTCCACCTCCGCCTTCGGCTGATGGATCTTCTCCTCGAGGGCGTCGCACTTCGACACCAGGTCCTTGGCGGCCTTCGTCCAGTCGGCGGCTCGCGCGCTGCCCTCCAAGGCTTCGCTGCGCAGCGCCACCTGCTCGCGCACCGAGCGGATCTGCCCCACCAGCAGGGAGAGTCTCGTGACCTGCGCCTGGACCTTCCTCGCGAACGTCACCTGCTCGTCGATCTCGGGAAGCGGGACGGTGAGACGGGGATCCGGGCGCACCTCGAGCGGTCCTGTGACCGTCTTCCCCTCGACCGTGAGCCGCACCGTGTAGGTCCCGGGGACGGCGCGCGGGGCGGCCTTCGGGTTCCCCTCCGTCTTCGCCTTCTTGATCACCGTGGCGCCGTCGTAATCGAGGTCCCACACGGCGCGCTGCACACCGGCCTCGGTCGACAGGGCCGCCTTCTCCGGCGGGCGGCCCGGGGCGTCGGGATCGTCCTCCTCGAAATCGGGCGGCTCCTTCTTGCTCGACAGCTTCCGCACGACGGCCCCGCCCGAGTCGAGGATCTCCATCGTGATCTCCCCGTCGATCTTCTTCTTCAAGGAGTAATTGATGACGGCGCCGTGCGGCGGGTTCTCCCCCGGCCCGTCGGCGTGGAACGACGAGCGGTATTCCCAGCGGACCGCAGGCCGCGCCGGGAAGAGATGCACCGGCTCGCCGGCGATCGAATTCGACCACCCGCGGATCGGCGTCAGGTCGTCGAGAATCCACATCGAGCGCCCGTGCGTTGCGAGGACGAGATCGTCGTCCTTGACGACGAGGTCGTGCACCGCCACCGTCGGCAGGTTCAGGCCGAGGACCTGCCAGGTGGCGCCGTCGTCCCGCGAGAACGACACGCCCCGCTCCGTGCCAAGGTACAGGAGGCCCCGGCGCTTCGGGTCCTCGCGCACGGCGTGCAGGTAGACGTCCTGGGGGAGCTTCGCCGCGAGACTCTTCCAGGTCCTGCCGTAGTCGGTCGTCTTCCAGATGTAAGGATGCGTATCGTCCAGCCGGTGCGCGTCGACGGTGACGTAGGCGGTCGCGGCGTCGAAGGGCGACGGCTCGATAACGCTCACCGTGCCCCACTCCGGGATCCCCTTGATATTCGACGTCACGTTCGTCCAGTCGGCGCCGCCGTTGCGCGTGACGTGCAACAGGCCGTCGTCGCTGCCGACCCAGACGAGTCCCTTCTCCTTCGGCGACTCGGCGACGGCGAAGATCGTGTCGTACCACTCGACCCCGGTGTTGTCGCCGGTGATCGGTCCGCCCGACCACTTCTGCTTGGACTTGTCGTTGCGCGTCAGGTCGGGGCTGATCGCCTTCCAGGATTGGCCGCCGTCCTCGGTCCTGAACAGCACGTTGGCGGCGTGGTAGACGACCTTGGGATCGTGCGGCGAGACGTGGATGGGCGCCGTCCACTGGAAACGGTAACGGTTGTCCTCGGCGCCGTGACCCGACCAGTTCTCGGGATAGGCCGTCACGTTGCGCGCCATGCCCGTGCGGTTGTCGTAGCGCGTGATGATGCCGAAGTACTCCCCCGCCCAGACGATGTTCGGATCGGACGGGTCGTGCGCCGTGTAGCCGGCCTCGCCACCGCCGACGTCGTGGCAATCGGCGTTGGCGATGCCGCTCGACGTCAGGCTGTCGCTCGGGCAGGAGGCGGTGCCGAGGTCCTGCATCGCCCCCGACACGCGGTACGGCACGGAGGTGTCCGCGGCCACGTGGTAGAACTGCCCGAGCGGCAGGGCGGGCGCCGTCCAGGTCTCGCCGCCGTCCCAGGACAGGTCCACGCCGCCGTCGTTCCCGCCGATGATCCGCCTGGGGTCCTTCGGATCGATCCAGAGGTCGTGGTGGTCGCCGTGGTGCGCCCCCTTCACCCTCTTGATCGTCCTGCCGCCGTCGAGCGTGCGCAGCATCGGCACCTGCGGGAACCAGACGACGTCGGGGTTTGCAGGATCGACGGTGAGCGTCGTGTAGTACCAGGCGCGCTGCCTCAGGGCGTGGTGCTCGCTGACGCGATCCCAGGAGTCGCCGCCGTCGTCGGATCGGAACAGGCCCCCCTTCTCCGCCTCGATCAGCGCGTACACGCGCCGTTCGTCGGAGGGCGCGATGGCGCAGCCGACCTTGCCCCAGATCCCTTCCGGCAATCCGTGTCCGGTGAGCTGCTTCCAGCTGTCGCCGCCGTCGCGCGACACGTACAGACCGCTGCCCGGGCCGCCGCTGGTCATCTGCCAGGGACGCCGGCGCGCCTGCCACAGCCCGGCGAACAGGACGTTCGGGTTGGCCGGATCGAGACAGACATCCGAGGCCCCCGTGTCGGCGTCCTTCTTGAGGACCTGCTGCCACGTCCTGCCGCCGTCCCGGGTGCGGTACACGCCGCGCTCGGGATTGGGGCCGAAGGCGTGGCCCAGGACGGCGGCGAAGGCGATGTCCGGGTTCTGCGGGTTCACGACCATGGTGCCGATCTGCCCCTCCTGCTTGAAGACGTGGGTCCAGGTCTTGCCGCCGTCGGTCGACTTGTAGATGCCGTGGCCGGCGGCGACGTTGCCGCGGATGTTCGCCTCGCCCGCGCCGACGTACAGCACGGCCGGGTTGGACGCCGCCACCGCGATCGAGCCGATGGAGGCGTCGTCCTGGTCGTCGAAGATCGGCTTCCACTCGATCCCTCCGTCCTCCGACTTCCAGACGCCGCCCGAGGCGGACGCGGCGTAGTAGACGAGCGGGTTGCCCGGCGCACCCGCGACCCGCGACACCCGGCCGCCTGCGGCGGGGCCGACGAGCCTGAACTTCAGACCCTTGAACTCGTCCGGTCCCTTCGAGGGCTTCTCGGGTCCGTCGGCGGACCAGGCGAGGACGCCCGCGACGAAGAGGGTGCACAGCAGTGTGACGGCGACACGCAATGGACGACGGGGCATGGTCTCTCCTCTCACCAGCGGATGAAAGGCTCGCTCCTCCCAAACGTTGAGCAGGGGGAGCGGGATTTTACCCCATTCTCGCCGCGGTGATGACGGTGGCGCTTGGCGAGTCCTAGTCGACGCGACGGACGGCCATCAGGGTGATGTCGTCCGCCTGCGCGGCACCCGAGCGGAAGGTCTTCAGATCGCGCAGGAGCGCCCCGACCAGGTCGGGGGCGGCCTGGGCCGTGCTCCTGCCCAGAAGTCCGGTGAGCCGGTCGATCCCGTACTCCTGCCCCGAGCCGTTGCGGGCCTCGTTGACCCCGTCGGTATAAAGAAGGATGGTGTCCCCCGGGGTCAGGCGCAGGTGGGTCACCGTGAAGCGCGCGTCGCAGAACATCCCGATCGGAATGCCGTTCGGCGCCACCCGCTCGATTTCCCGGCCGCGGGCGATCAGGGGCGGCACGTGACCGGCGTTGCTGATCTCCACTTCGCCCGCGCGGGAGGCGCGGCCGAGGACGAGCGTCGCGAAGTGGCTCGGGAGGGCGCTCTCGCAGAACAGGCTGCTGGCCCGGGCGACGAGCTGGTCGAGCGGCATGTTCAAGGGCACCAGGGCGCGCAGACTGGCATGCAGGTGGGCCATCAGCATCGACGCCGCGACCCCCTTTCCGGAGACGTCGCCGATCGCGAAGTAGAGGCTGCCATCCTCGGTGCCCACCGCGTCGCAGTAGTCGCCGCTGACGGGGCCCGCCCCTTCATAGTGACGGGCGACTTCGTAGCCGGGGAATCTCTGGCTCGGTGGCGGCAGCAGGCCCCGCAGGACGCGGGCCGCGAGATCGAGGTCGCGCTCAAGGGCCTGCCGCTGCGGCTGCGTCAGGTGGTCGAGACAATATTCCATCAGCGGGTCGGCCACCAGGCGGCCGGCCTCGATCGTGTCGTGGCAGGACTCGCAGATGCCGAAGGTCCCCTTGTCCATGCGGTCCAGCGCCGCGTCCACCTCGCGCAGGAGGCGGCGCACCTGCTCGTCGCCGGGGACCACGCCGGCGGCGCTCTCGAGCTTCTCCCGCCTTTCCGTGAGCTGTTCGCGCAGAAGGGTCTCGACCGGGCTGGCCATGCTTCACCTCACATGCGTGTATGACGCGCCGGGCGCCTGATCCGGGTGCAACATACATCAGATGGACGAAGGAGAGATCCGGTTTCGTCAGCGTGCGTCGACGCTCAGTCAGGGACAGCCGCGCCAGACGGCCACATCGTTCGCGGGAACCGAACCGGCATAAGTGAAGCTGCCGCCTACGAACAGCGAAGGTCCCCCGCCGTCGTCGAAGACGGTCAGCGCGTCGACCGACGGGATTCCGGCCGGCCCGCCGCTCACGCCGTCTTCGAGGGGCGACCAGCGGGCGCCGTCCCAGCGCGCGATCCTTCCGACCGGCAGGGCGCCGGCGGTCGTGAACTGCCCGCCGACGAAGAGCGCCTCGCCTGTGCCGTCGTTGAACACGGTCATCGCCCGGACCGTGGCCGGGATGCCCCCGAAGAACAGCCCCCCACCCACGCCGGACCAGCTCTGCCCGTCCCAGCGGGCGATCGTGACCGCGGGGACACCCTTCCGGCCCGCCGTCGCCAGGATGCCCCCGGCGAAAAGCGCCGGCCCCATCCCGTCGTCGGACACTTCGAGCGAGCGAACCTCCGAAAGATCCGGCCCGTAGCCGAACAAACCGCCGCCGACGTCACGCCACCCGTGCCCGTTCCACTCGACGATGTTGCTGGCCTGGATCCTGCCGGCAAACATGAACGATCCTCCGATGTACAGCGAGCGGTGGCCGTGGTCCTGGAACACCTTCATGGCCAGCACCTGCCCATTGATCCCACCTCCCGCCAGCGGCGACCAGGATGTGCCATCCCACGTCGCCACGCTCGACGCAGAAGCTCCTCCGGCGCCGGTGAAGGACCCGCCGACATAGAGCACCAGTCCTCTCCCGTCGTCGAAAGCGGCGAGCGCGCGCGCCTCCCCGTCCAGGCCCTGGCCGAGCGCCGACCAGGTGCGCCCGTCCCATTTCGCGATCCGGTTGGCGGAGAGACCCCCGGCGGTCAGGAAATTCCCGGCGGCGTAGAGGGCGGGGCCGCCTCCGTCGTCGAACACCGCCATCGCCAGGACGGCACCGTCCATCCCGCTTCCGACCTCCGACCAGCCAACGCCGTCCCACTTCGCGATGCGGCTCGCCGGAACGCCGCCCGCCGTGGTGAAGAAGCCGCCCGCGTAAAGCGCCCTGCCCGTTCCGTCGTCGAAGTCGAGGAGACTGCGGACTTCCGCCGGCATGCCTGGGTTGCCCGCGGCCTGGGTGGGATCCCAGTGTGGCGTGCAAACCTGGGCGGCCGCCGGTAGTGATGCGAAGAAGGCGAGACACAGACCGGACACCACGATTGTGCGCATGACAGCCCCTCCACGGTGGTCTGATCCGGAATTTTCGGGCGCCGGTGTGAACATACCGTGATCATCCCCGAAGGGCAAGCACGTCATGTCACCTGCAGGACTTCACGTCGCCCTGCGCGACCGGGCCCGCGCGACCAGGGCACCGAAGACGCCCGCGACCGCGGCCATCCCGGAGAGGATCGACCCGCGGGCGCTTGCACCACGCCCCGGGCTTGGGCAGAATGGCGGCTCGCCGCGCCGCGGAGGCGCGTGCTCTTCGGTCGGGAGCCGTGGAGGGAGAGATGACGCGATGGGTCGTCCTGGTCGCTGTTGGAGCGTTCCTTGCGGGAACGTCAGTCGTCCGGGGGGCCGTCCCGGCGGGAACCCCCGAATCGCTGCGCACGATGGCGTCCGAGTACTTCCGCTGGCGCGATCAGAGCTACCCGGTGGCGAGCAGCTCGCAGGGGCTGCACACGTGGGACGACCGGCTGACCGATTATTCCGGCACGGCGGTCGTGGCGCGGCGAAAACACATCGCCGAGATCCAGGCCCGGGTCCGTTCGATGCCGGGGAACGGCTGGGCCAAGGACGATCGGATCGACTGGCTCCTGTTCCGCTCGCAGATCGACACGATCGAGTTCTTCAACCGGGTCCTGGATCCCGAGGCGACCGATCCCCAGGTCTACGTGGACGAGTGCAGCAACGCCATCTTCT
>WNGH01005842.1_pt1 | contig 18307 bp, 16 predicted proteins | sample 5400631 | NCBI WGS metagenome assembly WNGH01 (sample SAMN13153373, study PRJNA577476) | soil metagenome | isolation source: 115 cm soil or saprolite under Garry oak tree replicate 1 | place: USA:California | collected 2016-06-15
TCCGAGCGACGCTGCTTCGCGCTGCTGCTCGAGGTCTTTGTACTGGCCGTACAGCTCGCCGGTTCGATGCATCTACCTCTCCGCCAATGCGTTTCGCGCCGCGCTCAATCGTGTTCCGCTGGCCGCAAACCCCGGATGTTCGGGGGCGGGGGCGGCGGCGCCAGCTTCAGGTCCGGCCGGTGATAAAAGTCGTAAGGCTCCCAGGTGACTTCCGGCGTCTTTTCAAAATTCTCAGTAATCGGCGGCGAATCGGTCTGCCACTCGAGGCCCGTCGAGGGCCACGGGTTGCGTCCCGCGGCCCTTCCATAGCGCGCGGCCCACACCAGATAAATCATCGGCAGCAGATACCCGATGCCGAGAATCGAAGCGCCGGCCGTGGACATCACGTTGAGCACCTGAAATTCCGGGGGGTAGGAGTGATATCGCCTGGGCATGCCCAGGTAACCGAGAATGAATTGCGGGAAAAAAGTCAGGTTGAAGCCGACGAACAAGATAATCGCGGAAACCTTGGCCAGCCCCTCCGGGTACATCCGTCCGCTGATCTTCGGCCACCAGTAGTGCAGCCCGCCGAGATAACCCATTACCGCGCCGCCCACCATAATGTAGTGGAAATGGGCGATTACGAAATACGTGTCGTGGACGTGCACGTCCACGCCAAGGGACGCGAGGAACAGCCCCGTCATCCCGCCAATCACAAACAGGCCGATGAAGCCGAGCGCGTAGAGCATGGGCGTCTCGTAGGAGATGGAGCCTTTGTAAAGCGTGCCCATCCAGTTGAACACCTTCACCGCCGAAGGAATGGCCACGAGATAACTCAGGATGGAAAACGCCATCGCCGCGTAGACGGACATTCCGGTGACGAACAAGTGGTGCGCCCAAACGAGAAAACCGATGACGGCGATGGCCAAGCTCGCCGCGGCAACGAAGTGGTACCCGAAAAGCGGCTTGCGCGCAAAAGTCGGAACCAGCTCGCTGACCACGCCCATCGCGGGGAGCACCATGATGTAAACGGCCGGGTGCGAATAGAACCAGAAAAGATGCTGGAAGAGCAGCGGATCGCCGCCGAGCGCGGGGTTGAAAAAGCCGAGATGGAAGATGCGCTCGAGTCCGGCGAGAAGCAGGGTAATCGCAAGCACCGGCGTCCCGAGAATGAAGATGATGCTGGTGGCGTAGTGGGCCCACACAAAAATGGGCAGCCGGAACCAGCTCATGCCCGGCGCGCGCATGGTGTGAATGGTGACGACGAAATTCAGCCCCGTCAGGATTGAAGAAAAGCCGGTAATGAAGATGCCGAGCACCGCCGGCACAACCGCGGAATTGGAATACAGGCTGCTGTACGGCGTATAAAACGTCCAGCCGGTGTCTACGCCGCCCATCACCACGGCATAGAGAGTGAAGCACGCGCCCACCACGTAAACGTACCAGCTCAGCAGGTTGATGCGCGGGAAGGCCAGGTCTTTCGCGCCGATCATCAGCGGGATCAGAAAATTCCCCAGCACCGCGGGAATCGAAGGAATCAGGAAAAAGAAAATCATGATGACGCCGTGCATGGTGAACAGTTTGTTGTAGGTCTCGGGGGAAACCAGGTAGCCCTGCGGCGTCAGCAGGTGGATGCGGATCATCACGGCAAACGCGCCGCCCAGGAAAAAGAACAGCGTGATGGAAACCAGGTACAGCAGGGCGATGCGCTTGTGGTCCGTGGTGAACAGCCACGAGCGTATGCCGTACTGCGTGTTCAGATAATGCTCGCGGGGCAGCGAAGCTGCCGTTGGCGTCGTGCTCATGGGGTTCTCTTCTTTTCCCGGGCTGCGGGAGCCGGCGCCGCGGCGCCGCCCGCGTGCAGACCCGCCGCGCCCTGGGGGGCTTGCAGAGACTTGATGTACGCAATGAGGTTCAGAACCTGCTCCTCGGTCACGAGTCCCTGAAAGGTCGGCATGATGGGCTGATAGCCCGCCACGATTTTCGCTTTCGGTTGCAGGATAGATTCGCGGATGTACGCGTCATCGGCGGCGACGCTTTGGCCGCCTTCGAGGCGAACCGTCGAGCCATACACTCCGGTCAGCGAGGGCCCGCGCGCTCCCGGCAATCCCGTATGGCAGGTGTTGCACGCGAGTCCCTGAAAAAGTTTCGCCCCTGCGGCAACGGGCGAAGTTTCTCCGGAAGAGCCGCTGAGCCAGGCCTCGTACTCGGCCGGCTCCAGAACCGTGACCCAGCCGCCCATGAGGGCATGGTTAGTGCCGCAATACTGCGAGCAGAAGAAATGGTATCGCCCCGGACGCGTCGCGCGGAACCACATCGTCGTATAGCGGCCCGGCACGACGTCGGTTTTCACGCGGAACGCCGGCACAAAGAAATCGTGGATCACGTCTTCGCTGGCCATCACCAGGCGAACGTCCCGGTTCACCGGAATGTGCAGCTCGTTGATTTCGCGCCGGCCGTCGGGCTGCTGCAGCTTCCACATCCACTGCTTGGCGATGACGTAGATTTCCAGCGCTTCTTTCGGCGGGCGGCGCATGTTGACGTAGATGCTGGCGCCCCAGCCGAACATCACCATCGCGAGCAGGAACGGAATTCCCATCCACGCCGCTTCCAGAGCCATCGAGCCCGGGATGGCGATGCCGATTTCATCGGGTTTCTTGCGGCGGAACTTCAGGAAGAAATAGAGAATGGCGATGGTGATCACCGCGGAGAAAAACACGGTCACCAGGAGCAGGTAGAAAAACAGCGCGTCCACGCTGCCCGCGAAACTCGAGGCGCGCTCCGGAAACAATGGAAGTTCCGACTGCACGGTCTTAGCTGGCCCCCTGCGATTTTAAGTGGCGCGCGTGCGACTCCCGGCGCCGGAAAATGAAAATAGCGGACAGGATTAACAACACCACCAGGATGCCTCCGGCGCGGACCATGCGCAGAACCATCGCGCTGTAGCGGCCCGATGAGGGGTCGTACTGGTAACAGAACAGCAGCACGTGATCCATCGGTGTGCCGATCTTCCCCGCCGACGCTTCCACCAGGCCCAGCCGCACATCGCGGGGCGGATAATCAATGCCGAAGAAATAGCGGGAGATGCGGCCCTCCGGCGTCAGGACCAGGATGCCGCTCGCATGCGCGAACAAATTTTTCTGCGCATCGTACGCGTAGCGGAAATTCGCGGCGCGCGTCAGAGCGGCGATGGACGCCTTGTCGCCGGTCAGGAAGTGCCAGCCCGCGGCGGTTCCCGGGCGGGCGTAGCGCTCGACTGCGTCTTTCTTCTTGCCCGCAGCCAGTTGGGGCGTCTCTCGCGGATCGAAACTGACGAACACAACGCTATATTCCTTGCCGGCGTCAAACGAAATCATTTTCAGAACGCCGACCAGCGAAACCTGGATCTGGTTGCAGAGCATCGGACAGCCGTAATAGACAAATGCCAGCACCACCGGCTTGCCGTTGAAATATTCCCGGAGCTGCACGGTGCGGCCGGTTTCGTCGCGAAACGCCAGGTCGAGCGGCAGCGGCGCATTGAGCTGCGGATCGAAGTCCACGTTGCGCAATGCCGGGGGAAGCCCGCGCGGCCCGGCAGTTTGCGGAGCGGTCTGCGCGCAGCCCGGTGCGGCTGACGCAAGCAGGCAAATGAGGGCAAGAAAGGTGTACGCCGCGAAATATCCGCAGCGCAGCGCGCGAGCCAATTTTTTCGAACCGCTATTTTCCACGTTCATTTCTCCTCCGGGATTTTTGCGGCCGCTTTGCTCTCTCTGGAGGGCAGCCCTCTTCCCGCGATGAGTTTCATCGCCTCTTCGATGGGAATGTGCGCGACGCCCGTTTTTTCATCCACCCAGCCGTAATTGTTCAGCTCTTTTTGCGTTTCGCTCAAATACTTGCGAAGGTCTTGCTGCGGGTCGCTCGCGTGCCCCGGCACGCCCTGAAGGCGCGGCTCAGGCGGTTCCGGCTCTTTCATCCCGGCGCGGAGCGGCGAGGGCGGCCGGTCAGACCGCGCCGCGCGAGACTCGATCAGCGCAAGCGACCACCAAACGACCAGCAACGCCACGACAATCGCCGCTCCCAGGTACACCAAAAAACTCAAGACCGCTCGCGGCGTGACGTCGGTCTGGTCGAAGGCCACGTCCTCGTGAATCGGTTGGGCGCGCCCCCTTGCCGGGCGCGCAGCCTTACGCGGGTCAGTGCTCGCCATGTTCGATGGCCTCCGCCAGTTCGGGGTCGCCGAGCGGCAGCAACGGCCTTCCTTTCAATTGCCACGCAAAATAAGCCAGCCAGATTCCGCCGATGCCGGCGGGTGCGGCCACGTCCATCCAATGGACCCGAAACGCATCCGGAGAAAATTCCGGCGCGGTCATCCAGAATAAATCCACCAGGCGCATGAAAATCACGGCAATCGCCAGCCGCGGGAGCAGCCGCGCGCTGCGTTTCAGGTCGCGCGAAAGCAAAAGGAAAAACGGCAGCGCAAAATGGAAGAGCAGAATCAGCACTCCCAGCGCTCCCCAGCCGCCGCGGAGGCGCTTTACGTAAAACGGGATTTCTTCCGGAAGGTTCCCTGCCCAAATAATCAGGAGCTGCGAGAAAGCGAAGTAGGCCCACAGCATGACGAAGGCCAGGAGCAGTTTGCCGAGGTCGTGCAAATGGCGCGGCTGGAGGATGCCGGACATCGGCTCGCTCTGCGCCAGGAGCACGGCCACCGCGATCATCAAAGCCATTGCGGAAACAGCCTGTCCGCCGACAAACAGAAAACCGTAAATCGTCGAGGACCAGTGCGGCGAGAGCGACATCACCCAGTCCACCGCGGCGAAAGTCATGGTGAAGACGTACAAGACAATCCCCGGACCGCTGAGCATTTGCAGCTTCCGTCGCAGCGCGCGCTCGGGCCTCGCGTCCTGCTGAAGCGACCAGCCATTCAACAACAGCATCAGCAGGATCCAAATGGCGAAATAAATCGCCGCGCGCGTGAGGAAACCGGGGATGGTCAAGTAGCTCATCTGAAATCTCGAAAGAGGCTTTTCCATCGGTCCGGTCCAGGCATAAAGCTGGCGAAGGCCGAACCCCAGCGGAACAAATAGCACCGCGAGAACCGGCAGCGTGCGCGTGGCGGATTCCAGCGGCCGGCGGATCATAACGCCCCAGTGGCCGCCCGTCAGATGCTGGAGCATCAGAAGGCCCAGACAGCCCAGCGTCACGCCCAGCGCGAACAAGTAGCCCACCAGATACGAACGGAAAAATTGCGCGGGGCTTGCGGACGCGCCGAACATCATCAGCGCCAGCCCCAGAATGCCCACGGTCAACGCGCGTTGCTGCAAACGGCCAACGCTCGCGGGCGCCATGTAGTTCTGCGCGCTCATTTCGCGGCGTCTCCGGTTTTCAGCTTTTCGCGCATCTCCACGGGCAGCTCGCTGGCCGGCGCATTCTGGCTCAATTGCAGCGCGCGGATATAGGCGATGATGGCCCAGCGGTCACGCGGAGGAATCTGCGCGGAATAATCGGGCATGGCCCCAAACCCGTTGGTCATAACGTCGTAAAAATGTCCCACCGGCGCCTGGCGCAATCGCTCGCTGTGATAGGTCGGCGGGTGGCGGAAGCCGCGTTGCGCCACCATGCCGTTGCCGTCGCCGAGCTTTCCGTGGCAAACGCTGCAATAGATGTCGAAGCGTTCGCGTCCGCGCGCCAGCAATTCCGGCGTCACCGCCAGGGGAAACGCGTCGGAATCCTTCGGGATGGCTAGCGCGTCCTGCTCGATGCTTCCGCGCGCGATCGTGCCTTCCACCAGCGCGCGCTCGGACCGTCCATCCCCGAAGAAATCCGTCGGCGAGAGCGGACGCTGTTTCGGCTGGCGCGCCATGTCCTGCTGGCAGCCGGCGAGGCCGCAGGCGAAGCACAGCGCCAGCGAAGCGCAGAGAATCGGCCGGCCCCGAAATGTGGCCGGGGCCCTAAACATCCTCCACCTCGCAGACATCGTGCGCCTTCAGGCTCACAAGAAGTTTTTCCGTGCTGGTGCGGTCGAACTTCGGGTCTTTCGCTTCGACGCACAGGAAGAACCGGTCGTTGGAGGCCAGCGCAAACCGCGGCACGTTGAACACCGGATGGTGCGGCATGGGCAGCTTATTGAGCGCCAGCATTCCCAGCACGGCAAAGATCGAGGCGCCAAGCACGGCAAGCTCGAACGTTACCGGAATGAACATGGGCCAGCTATTTAGCGAGCGGCCGCCGATGTTTTCGGGATAACTGACCGCGGACATCCAGTACTGCATGAAATACCCGCCCGCGCCCCCCAGCAGTCCGCCGATCAGCGTGATCAGCGGCACGCTCGAGCGGCGGAATCCGAGCGCCTCGGCGAGCCCTTCCACGGGAAAAGGCGTGTAGGCATTCACGTAGCGGTAGCCTTCGGCGCGGCATCGCTCCGCGGCCGCGATGAGCTGCTCGGCCGCGTCAAATTCCGCCATCAGTCCGTAGAGGTGCGAGCGGCGCTCGATCATTTCTTTTCCTCGCTGCCGGTGTGCGCCACGAGCTCGCGCATCTCCGCGATCGAGATCACGGGCAGGAAGCGGATGAATAGAAACAGCAGGGCCACGAAGAGCCCGAGCGTCCCGGCGAGCATGGTCCAATCCCAAATCCGCGGCATGTACATGCCCCAGGCCGAGGGCATGAAATCTCGGTGCAGGCTCACCACGACAATCACGAAGCGTTCGAGCCACATGCCGATATTCACCACAAGGGACATCACAAAGAGCGCCGGCACGTTCGTGCGCACTCTTCGGAACCACAAAAGCTGCGGCGCAAGAATGTTGCAGGCGATCAGCGCCCAGTACAGAACCCTGTAGGGCCCGCCCAGGCGGTTCAGAGAAAGGAAAACCTCATAGGGATTCCCGCCATAAAACGTCATAAAAAATTCCATGACGTACCCGTACCCGACAATCAGCGCCGTGGCGAGCATCACTTTGGCCATGTTTTCGAGATGGCGCATGGTGATGAAATCTTCGAGCTTGTAAACCGCGCGCAGCGGAATCGCCAGAGTCAGCACCATCGCGAAACCCGAATAGATCGCTCCGGCCACGAAGTAGGGAGGAAAGATGGTGGTATGCCAGCCGGGCACGATGGCGACGGCGAAGTCGAGGCTCACGACCGTGTGTACGGAAACAACCAGCGGCGTTGCGAGGCCCGCAAGAAGCAGATACGCCGACTGGTAGCGGTGCCAGTGGCGCGCCGAGCCGCGCCAGCCCATGGCCAGCATGCCGTAAATCACTTGCTTCGCGCGCGAGGTGGCGCGGTCCCGCAGCGTGGCCAGGTCCGGAATGAGTCCGACAAACCAGAACAGCAACGACACCGTGAAATAGGTCGAGACCGCAAAGACGTCCCAGATAAGCGGGCTGCGGAACTGCGGCCACACGCCCATCGTGCTCGGGTACGGCAACATCCAGTAGGCGTACCACGGACGCCCGGCGTGGAGCAGCGGGAACAATCCGGCGCAGGCCACCGCGAACAATGTCATGGCTTCGGCGAAGCGGTTGATCGAAGTGCGCCATTTCTGATTGAGCAAAAGCAGGATCGCCGAGATCAGCGTGCCGGCGTGCCCGATTCCGATCCACCACACGAAGTTGACGATCGCGAAGCCCCAGCCCACGGGAATGTTGATGCCCCAGATCCCTGTGCCTACGGCAAGCAGGTACGAGATCGTGTACAGCAGCAGCATCACGATCAGGAACGACGCGCCGAAACCCAGCCACCAGCCGCGCGTGGTCGGCCGCGTCAGCACAATGGCGCTGATTTTTGCCGTGACCGAGCCGACCGTGTAACCCGGCGCGAGCACCGGCGCGCTGCGCCGCGCGGGCGTTCCCGGATTAGTTGGCCGGCCGGCGCTCATCGTTTTTCCGCCTTCTCCAGCTCGGGGTTTGGATTCCGCACCGCGGCGAGATACGTGGTGCGCGGCCGCGTGTTCAGGTCCGCCAGGATTGCGTAGTTGCGCCGCTGCGCCTTGAGCTGGGCGACGCGGCTCGCGGGATCGTTGGCATTCCCAAAAACGATGGCTTCGGTGGGGCAGGAGGCCTGGCAGGCCGTGACGATCTCGCCGTCGCGGATCGGCCGGTTCTGTTTCTCGGATTCGATCCGCGCATTGTTGATGCGCTGCACGCAGTAGGTGCACTTTTCCATCACGCCGCGGCTCCGCACCGTGACCTCCGGGTTGCGCAGCAGCTTGAGCGAGGGCGTTTCCCAATCCTGGAAGCGCAGGAAATTGAAGCGCCGCACTTTGTAGGGACAATTGTTCGAGCAATAGCGCGTGCCGATGCAGCGGTTGTACACCATGTCGTTCAGCCCTTCGGCGCTGTGCACCGTCGCCCCCACCGGGCACACCTCTTCGCACGGCGCGTTTTCGCATTGCATGCAGGGCACCGGTTGAAAATACGTTCCCGGATTTTCCACTGCGCCTTCGTAGTAGCGGTCAATGCGGATCCAGTGCATCTCGCGCCCGCGCATCACCTGGTCTTTTCCCACCACCGGAATGTTGTTCTCCGACTGGCACGCCACCACGCACGAGTTGCAGCCGATGCAGGCATTCAGGTCAATCGTCATGCCCCAGGCGTAGCCCGGGTACGCAAACTCCTTGTAGAGCGTGAGCGACTTCGGCGGCTCGGCTTGCTTGCGCACGAAATTCGGGTTGCCGTGATAATCGGCGAGAGTTGCGGCGCGCAGCAATTCGCGGTTTTGCGTCTCCTGATCCGCGATATTGGAGTGGTACTGCGTGCACGCCAGCGGATACGTCTCGCCCGTCTTGCGGAGTGTTACACCGCCCGCCGCCGACCAGACTGCTGAGGAAGTCCGCACCGCGTACGCATTGAATCCCTTCTGCGTGCCGACGCGTCCGGCGCGCGTCCGGCCGTAGCCGAGATGCAGCGTGACGACGCCGTCGGCCTGGCCCGGCACAATCCACACGGCCGCAGTCACTTTGCTTCCGTTCACCAGCACGTCCACCACGTCAGTGAGCACCTGACCGTGTTCGCCGCCTGTGGCGGAAACGCGGTGGCTCAGCCCAAGCTTTTCAGCCGTTGCCGGGCTGACAATCGCGGCGTTGTCCCAGGTCAGCTTCGTCACCGGCTTGGGCACTTCTTGGAGCCAGCCGTTGTTGGCGAAGCGCCCATCGTAAATGCTCGGGTCAGGACGAAAGACGACTTCTAGAATTCCGTTCCGCTCGTTGGGGTTAGGCCGAAAATCCGTCGTGCTTCGAGGAAAACGCGTACTCGCATTCACGTTGACAGGCGGAAAGACTGTTCCGGCAATCACGCCATCGTTCAGCGATTTCCTCCAGAACTTCTCGAAGTCCGTGCCGGCGTGCTGCGATTTCCAATAGTTGCGAACCATCTCATAGCTGGTCTGCTCGGGTTTGTCGCTGAACGCCGCGAGCACTTCGTGCGCCGTCTTGCCGTGATACAGCGGCGCAATCAGCGGCTGGATGATGCTTGCCGTGCCGTCATAAGCCCGCGCGTCGCTCCACGACTCAAGAAAATGCGCCTCGGGAATGTGCCACTGGCAGTATTGCGAGGTTTCGTCGTCGTAGAGGCCGAGGTGAATGTTCGTCCGGACTTTCCTCATTCGTTCCACAAATCGGAAATCGGCCGGCGCGTCATACGCCGGATTTCCGCCGAGAATCAGCAGCACGTCCACCTTGCCGGCATCCATGTCGGTGACGAGTTCGCGCAAAGATGCAAGATGATTCGCCGGCTGCGCTTCGACGGGTTCCGTATAAATGACCGTTGAACCCACATTCCCGAGCGCCTGGTTCATTGCGTGAGCGAGCGCGTGAACCGCCGCAGGCTGCTGTTCGCCCGGGATGACCAAACTCAATCCGCGGTGCCTCTGCAAATCTCCAGCGATGGCTTCGAGCCACTTCGCTTGTTCGCCTGGGATCGCAGTCGCAGCCCCAAGACCCAGCTTGGCAGCAAGCGCGTACGCGAAGGTTTCCACTTCCAGGTGATGCATCGGCAGCCGGTGGTCCGCCGCTGCGCCGGTCACTGACGGTGTCGGCTCGACGACGTACAGCCGGTTCATCCCTCCATGCGTATCATCCGGGTTGCGCCGCCGCGCGAACTCGCGCGCGTAGCGCACGCCGCCCGGCCCGCTGGCCAGAAAATCGGCGTCGAGCGACAGGATCACGTTGGCCTTTTCGAAGTGATAGACCGTGTTGACGTAGCGCCCGAAAGCCAGCCGCGCTCCTTCGCGCGCGCCGTCAGAGCCCGCCGGCTCCCACTGGTGCCATTTCGCCTCGGGGAATTGCGCGAGCAGCGCGGTCAGTTGCGTGCCGAGCGTCGGTGAGTTCACCGAGCCGGTGAGGATGCGGAATCCCGCGCCCTTATTGGCTTTCAGCGCTTCGACCGCCAGCCGCACTTCGGCCAGGAACGCCGACCACGCGTGGATTTCGCCGAGATAGGTGAGCACCTGCGAGCGGTCCGGGTCGTAGAGCCCCAAAATCGCGGCCTGCGCAAAGACGTCGGTGGCGCCAAGACTCCCCGGATGATCCGGATTCCCTTCGATTTTTGTCGGACGGCCTTCGTGACTTTCTACCAGCAGCCCGAGCGCCGTTGTGCCCAGGGGCATTGCGGTGGCAAAGTAGAGCGGCTTGCCGAGCGTGAGTCCCTCGGGCGATTTCACGTACGGCAAAATGGTTTCATTCGGCGTGCGTGCGCACCCGGAAATCCCCGCCAGCGCCAGCGATGCCGCCATCAGCTTCAAGAAATCGCGCCGGCCAACCCCGTCGGCCTCGCTCCATTCCGAAGCGTGGCGCGGAAATTCGCGATGGAGCAGCTCTTCGAAGTGCGGATCCCGGGAAAGTTCTTCCAGGCTGCGCCAGAATTCTTTGCCTGAGCGGTTGCCCAGCCGCGCGCGGGCCGCGGCCAGATCGAGTGGATGTTCGCGCGGCGCCAAATCTTCGTTTTCGTCGTGTTCGTGATCGGGCATCTTCATCCCCAATTCGCGGTTGCGCATCAGCGGTGGCACGTCGAGCAACTCGTCAGCTCCGCGGCGCTGCGAATGCTGTATTCCTTCTTCAGTTTCAGCCCCTGCGCGATCTGGTCCGCAGGCGGCTTCCAATCCATGTTGAACACCTGCTCGAGCGGCCTCAGGAATTGCTCCGGGTTGCGGTGGCAACCGAGGCACCACTCCATGCGCAGCGAGGAGGCTTGAAAGATCAGCGGCATCTGGTTCACTTGCCCGTGGCAGGTGGCGCAGCCTACGCCCTTGTTCACGTGGATACTGTGGTTGAAATAGACGAAGTCCGGCAGCCGGTGCACCCTGGCCCACTCGATGGATTTCCCGGAGCGAAAGCTCTCTCGCACCGGCTCGAGATACGCGCTGTCGGCAAACAGCAGCGAATGGCAATTCATGCAGGTTTTCGTCGGAGGGATTCCCGCAACCGCGGAAGTTTCCACCGCAGTGTGGCAGTAGCGGCAATCAATTCCATCATCGCCGACGTGATGTTTATGGCTGAACTGCACGGGCTGCTCGCGGGCGATGTTTGCGTTGGTCATGTACGGCGAGCGGGCCACGGCTCCGGCGACCACCAGGGCCAGACCGGCCAAAAATAAAGCGGAAAACAGGCTCACGCGCGAGATGGTGTTTGTGCTGCGGTGGAAGATTTGCGCCATTTCCCTGTTTGCGCTTCAAGGGGAGAGGACTTCGCGAACGCGATCCTCGGATGCCCCGCCATTCCAGAAAGCGCGGGCCTGGAACACACTGGAATTTCTGAAAACTGCGAAGGTGCGGAAAGGTTTGCACTGTCGCGCGCCGCGGATTTTTCCGCTAGCCGGAAGCCGGGCGGGTCATTAAACTGGAGGTGAACCGTTGGAGCCTTCTCGGGGGCCTAGCACGGCCCGCCAGGCGGAATGTTTCACGTGAAACATTCGTCCGGTTGAGCCGTAGCTGGAAACCGGGCTGGGTCTTGTAACCTGTTCATTCTACTGGGGCGTGGTCCAATTGGTAGGACGCTGCACTGTTAATGCAGACGGTGTTGGTTCGAATCCAACCGCCCCAGCCATAAATCTGGTGTAAGTCAATCTCTTGCAGTGGGATAGCCCGCCTCGACCCAGCCTTTCCATCCGCCATCCATGGAGATCACATTCTTGTAGCCCATTTTTTGGAGGTTGTCGGCCACAAGTGCGGAGCGGAAGCCGCCGCCGCAATAGAGCACGATGGTGGCGGAGGCATCGGGGATGCGCTGCTCGATGTCCCGTTCGATGACCCCTTTGCCGAGATAGACCGCGCCGGCCACGTGGCCGCGCGCCCATTCGCTTTCCTCGCGCACGTCCACAAGCACCATTTTCTCGCCCGCATCGAGGCGCTTTTTGGTTTCGTGAACGTTCCATTCCTTGATCCGCGATTTGGCGTCGTTCACGACCTTCAGGAAACCGGGTGCATGTGCCATCGAGACTCCTCCAGGAGGCAAATCGCCCCCGCTCTTCGTTCGAAGAATGCGTCCTAAGGACAGCGCGAATGATTTTACATCAGTGCGGGGTGGAATCGGGCTTCGGTTCTTCCTTGGGTTTTGTGGCTCCTTCTTTTTTGGCGAACGCGCGGACCAGGTTCACCAATTGCCATTTCTGATCGTTCGATAGGCGCGTTTCCTCACCGGGCATTTGTCCTTTGCCTTTGGTCACTATGTAGAAAATCTCGCCGTCGGTCATTTTTTCAGTGGTGGCGGGATCGCGCAGATCGCGCATCTGCATTTTCATTTGCTCCGCGAGATCGCCTTTCCCATCGCCGTCCTTGCCGTGGCACATCGCGCAATCGTAGCCGTAGAAGCGCCGGGCTTCCGCAAGGCTCGCGGGAGTTACCTTCGTGGGGTTCGCCCGCTTGGCTTCTTCCGGAGGGATTTTGAATTCCCCGGGAGGGGCCGGAGGCTCCTTGGGTTTTTCTTGTCTGCTGAATGAGGCAGCAACGCCGGCGATCAAAAGTGCCGCAACAACGGGAATCGCGTGTCGCATGGCAGACTCCTCGGCAGGCGGGCTGCCTGCCTATGACCGAATCATTGGGCGTATTGTACGCGCAGGAAATGCGAAGGGGAAGCACCGAGGAAAAATGATTCAGAAATCGGCCAGCCCCAGCGGAAACTTTCATTCCATGTCGCGCCAATTCGGTCCGGACTTGAGGTCCACGACCACGGGCACGCTCAAATCGTATACGCCTTCCATTTCGCTGCGGACCAAGGTGCGCACGCGGTCGAGCTCTTTCGGAGGTCCCTCGAAAAGCAATTCGTCGTGGACCTGAAGGATCATTTTCGTTTCGAGCTTCTCCTCCATGAGCTTCCGGTCAATGCGGATCATGGCGAGCTTGATGAGGTCGGCAGCGGTGCCTTGCAGCGGCGTGTTCAGCGCGGTGCGCTCGGCGAAGTTGCGCAGGTTCGGCTGCGGCGACGTGATTTCCGGAATGGGCCGGATCCTTCCAAAGAGCGTTTTCGTGAAGCCCGTCTTCCGCGTCTCGGTGAGCGTGCGGTCGAGATATTCCTTCACGCCCCGGTAGCGCTGGAAGTACGCCTGAATGAATTGTGCCGCTTCCTTCTGCTCGATGCCAAGCTGCTGCGCCAGGCCAAAAGGCGAAAGGCCGTAGATAATGCCGAAATTGATGGCTTTCGCGGCGCGGCGGTGCTCGGCGGTCTGCGCCAGCGGTCCCACGCCAAATACTTCCTGCGCCGTCCGCGAATGGATGTCTTCGCCCTTGCGGAAAGCTTCGGTGAGCACCGGGTCTTGCGAAAAGTGCGCCATGATGCGCAACTCGATCTGCGAATAGTCGGCCGAAAGCAGGGTCTTGCCTTTCTCCGCCACAAACGCCGCGCGGATCTTCCGGCCGAGTTCGGTGCGCACAGGAATATTCTGAAGATTGGGATCGGACGAGCTGAGCCGGCCGGTGACCGCGCCAGTCTGGCTGAAGCTGGTGTGCAATCGTCCGGTCTGCGGATGAATTAATCTTGGCAAGGCATCCACGTAGGTGGACTTCAGCTTCGCCACTTCGCGATACTCGATCACTTTGCGCGGAAGTTCGTGGAGCAGCGCCAGCTCTTCGAGAATTTCCGCCGCCGTCGAGCGCGATTTGGCGCGCCCGCGCTTTCCGGGCGGCTGCAGGCCCAGCTTGTCGAACAGGATTTCCGCAAGCTGTACGGGCGAGTTGATGTTGAACTCGGAGCCCGCGAGTTCCCGGATGTGCTGCTCGAGGCCGCGGACTTCCGACTCCATCTCGGCGGACATCTCTGCGAGCGCCTTCGGCGCGACGCGCACGCCGGTGCGCTCCATGCGCGCGAGCACCGGCGCGAGCGGCAGGTCAATCTGCTGGTACACCTGGGCGAGGTCTTTCGCTTCGATTTCCGCGCGAAGCACCGGCGCAACGCGCTGCAAGTAATCGGCGCGCTCGCCCGGCGCGCCGGCGAGATTCACGCTCAGATGCCGCACGACCACATCGGCAAAATCATGTTTTGCCGTCGTGGGCCGCAGCAAATACGAGTAAAGCTGCGTGGCGTGCAGTATTCCTCCTGCAGGCCCGGCGAGCAATTCAAGAAGTTTGGGATCGTGAACGATTTTGGGGCTGGCGGGATCGGCCAGACGAGGAGCGAGCGCCTCGAGGACAGCACCCTTTTCGTCGAGCCACACGGAGCGCGCCGTCCCGGGCTTAGGGGAGATTTCCACCGCGGTGATACTTGTGCCGAAACCCTTGCTCTCGCGCTCGCCCTCGGCAAGTTGCAGCCACACGGCGAGCGGCTGGTTCTTCGCGATGGAGTTCAGATATTTCCCGAGCTCGTCAGCAGAAGAAATCTGCGCGTAGTCCACCGAAATTCCGGCCGTTGCTTCACCGGCGGATGCTGCAGCGGCGGACTGCGTAGCCGCTGGGCCAAGCTCTTTCAACAAGGATGTAAAGCCAAGCTCCGCGTAGAGTTTTCCCAGCGCAGGAATGTCCGGCTCTTTCCGTTGCAGCGCGGGAAGCTCCAGCGGGACCGGCGCGTCGCTCGCGATCGTGGCGAGCTGCTTGGACATCAGCACCTGGTCGCGCTGCTGCTGCAAGGCCTCGCGGTAGCGCTTGCCTTCGACCTCGGCGGCACGATCGAGCGCCGCCTCGACGGTGCCGAACCGCTGGATGAGCTCGCGGGCTCCTTTTTCGCCGATGCCTTTTGCTCCGGGAATGTTGTCAATGGAGTCGCCCATCAGCGCCATGACGTCAATCACTTTCGACGGGGGCACGCCCATCAATTCCTCGACTTTGGCTTCGTCCACGACCAGATCGCCCTTGGCGGCGCCCGCGCCCGGACGGAGGACGCGGACTTTTTCGCGGACAAGCTGCATCATGTCTTTGTCGCTGGTGACGATGAAAACGTTGAGCGATTGTTTTGCCGCCTGGTGCGCCAGCGCGCCGATGATGTCGTCGGCTTCGAAGCCGTCGCGCTGCAGAATCGGCAGGCGCATCGCTTCGCACAGCTTGCGGACGTACGGCAATTGGATGGAAAGGTCCTCGGGCATGGGCGGGCGCTTGGCCTTGTACTGGGCGAAGAGTTTGTCGCGAAACGTCGGCGCGGAGGTGTCAAACACCACGGCGAGATAGTGCGGGTCGTACTCCTTCATGAGGCGCCGCATCATGTTGGCGAAAAGATACGGAACCTTGGTGGGCATGCCCGAGGGGCTCTGCAAGCGCTCCATGGGCGCATAGAAGGCGCGAAAGATGTAGCCCATCGCGTCCACAAGAAACAATTTTTCGTTGGGGTCCGCGGCCATCCGACGGAGTATAGCAGGGTCGTGACTGGTGACCCGTGATCCGTGGTTTGTAGCCGGTGAATCGTGAGTGGTGATTGGTGACTAGTGCTGAGGACTCCATCGCCTCTGGATGGAATCGAGGCTCGCAAGAATCGCTTGCCACCCCCTGTTTTTTGCAAGTGTGGATTCTAAAGGAGTTAAAAGACGGGGTCGTGTAAGTGTGGAATCTACAGGGGTTAAAGCCGCATGTTTTGATACAGTTTCGCGGCGGTCTAGTAAGTGCGGATTCTAAAGAAGTTACAAATGCGTATTTTATAAGGGCAACAATAAGCGAACATGAGTCCAACACCGGAAGCTAGTGAGAGAGCGCGTAAGGCCGCATTCAAGGCCTGGGAAACCATTCGTCGCAAACGAGGCGAGAACCCAAAAACAAAGAAAGGAACTAGCGCACGAAAAAAATGGAGAGCAAGCGACTATCCAGAGGATTGGAAAGAGATTAGAGCCGATATTTGGGAGCGGGCAACGATTACACGTCGTCGTGTGCGATGCGAGTGTAGAGGCGAATGCCTGAAACATCGCGGTCGCTGTGAAGAAATCGGCAGGACGTGGCCAAGGGCCAGGAGGCGCAGAGGAAAGGTCAAAATCCGTATCACCATAGCGCATCTCTGCCACACTCCTAAGTGCGACGACAAATCGCACTTAAGGGCCATGTGCGAACCTTGCCATCAAATCTATGACTTGCGTTGTCGCCAACGCGGCTTACGTGGTATTCGGGCGGTGAGGTGGGCCATGCAGAAAGGAAAGACCTAATCATGAAAACAAAGTCGAATGAGTACGCCAATTTTGAAAATCTGACGCGGCAACTCGTGAGCGTGCCACATAGTGAGATTAAGGCGAAATTGGATGCAGAGAAGAAAGCGAAAGAGCGCAAGAAATCTAAGAAGCCTTGCGCTTCCCGCGCGGGAGCCTAGTTGGGCAGGCCAGACGTCAAGTACTTCACCGTTGAGCATCGTGCGATTTAACCTCGGAGGAGGAGTGGGTCTTAAGCAATATTTCCGGGAGCGGGCCCAGCGCGCGGATCGGGCAGAGACCCTGCGGATTCTCAGCCGCGCCGGGAAAGGTAATCCTCCGATGAAAGGCGATGAGCTCGATCCGGAACCGGAGAGGAAAAAAGGACGGATTCAAACTGGCAGGCGGAAGAAAAGGAGCACCGGCCGGTGAGAGAGCGCTACTCGGCCTCAAGAAGCGCAGCCTGGGCGCGCAGTTCCTCGGGAGGAATCTCCACGATTCTGTTGTCGCGCCAGACAAAGATGGGTAATCCGAGGCGGGCGTGTTCGATGATGACCTTCTCGACGGCGGCTTTGAGCGCCATTTCGGCGCGTTCTTCCAACGGCAGTTCAAGGACGTTTGGCGGGGGCTTGGTCATGGGTTTCCGTAGCGATCCACCAAAGTATTGTAAAGCTCTGGATTGATTATACGGGGACTCCCCAGTTTCTCAAGGGCAATAATGGCCGGTCTTGCGGCTGAGTTATCGAACAATATCCATGAATCCCCGAGCGGGCGATAGTGGACAAGAAAGTTGTGGATGGAGCGGTCAAACCGGCGGCGGACGGCGGCCTCCGGCACATCGAAAATACGCACAGGTCCGGGTTTTTGCCGTAAGATTGAGACTACGACGATGGCGAAGCCTACGATTACGATTCCACTTGACCCGGAAACGGCGCGGGCCTACGACTCCGCCGCACCAGAGGAAAAGCGGAAGATTCAGGCTCTGCTGAGTCTTTGGCTTCGGGAACTCGCCGCCGACCAATATCCGTCGCTGCAGCAAATCCTCGATGAAGTCGGACGGAAGGCGAAGGCTCGAGGACTCACGCCAGAGATATTGGATTCCCTCCTGAAGGGCGCATAGTTGCGCTGCGTCTTCGATACGAACGTTTTCGTGAGCGCGCTGCTGCTACCCGATTCGAAGCCTCGCAAAGCTCTTGACTTGGCGCTCGAAAGAGGAAAACTCCTGCTTTCTCTCGCAGCGCTCGCCGAACTCTATGAAGTTCTCAACAGAAAACAGTTCCGGCGATATATCGATGAGGAAGACGTTCGAATCTTTGTCGCGGCTCTAACGCGCGAGGCTCAATGGGTCGAGGTGGATGTGAAAATAACAGCCTGCCGTGATCGCACGGATAACAAGTTCCTCGAACTCGCTGTGAGTGGCCATGCAACGCACATCGTCACTGGCGACTCTGACCTCCTCGCGCTCAATCCTTTCCAGGGCATCCAGATTCTTCTTCCTCGCACGTTCCTAGAGCTATCGGCGTAGAAAATGTGCGCGCGGGGAGTGGGAGCCCCCGCGCGGCCGGAAGTAGATTCGAATGGGGGTTACTGGTCTCTGGGTTCAGGTCTCCGTTCGGACTTCGGCTGAGGTTTCGGTTGGGGCTTGCTGGATGCAGGCTTTTTTGCGTCCGAGCCTGAGGATTGGCCTTGCGCGCCGGCTTGTCCCTGAGCGGCGAGCAGCATGCGCGTGCCGCTATCGAGGTGCACGTTTCTGCCCGTGGAGGTAATCAGCGAGCCTTGCGTGCTGTTCGATCCCGCCGCGTTCAGGTTCAGGCCGTTGAGCC
>WNGH01014255.1_pt2 | contig 18305 bp, 19 predicted proteins | sample 5400631 | NCBI WGS metagenome assembly WNGH01 (sample SAMN13153373, study PRJNA577476) | soil metagenome | isolation source: 115 cm soil or saprolite under Garry oak tree replicate 1 | place: USA:California | collected 2016-06-15
GACGGTTGACCAGCGCGTCGGCGCCGGACCAGCGGGCCAGCCACTCGTCCTGGGGCCGCTCCAGCACGACCACCACCGGGCAGGTGGTCTCCGGGGAGGCCTTGATGTCGCGGGTGATGCCGAAGGCGCCGTAGGGCGTGACTCCGACCTCGACGACCGCCAGGTCGGGATGGCGGGCCTCGGCGACGGCCACGGCCGAGTTGCCTTCGGCGACCTCGAGGAAGTCGACCTCTTCGCCGGTCACCTCGAGCCGTTCGAGGGCCAGCCGGAGGCGCTCGCGAACGCGCTGGTCGCTGGCGACCAGGAGGACCTTGATCACGAATGCTCCTGTTCCGCGGTGGTCAGTGTGCGTCGCTCACAGTGAACACCATCGACGGGCACCACGTCCCATCGGGGTTCGGGCACCACCGCGGAGCACGCGCGACCCGCGCGCGGCGACTCAGTACTTCGGCCTGGCCGTCGGCCCCCGCCAGGGATAGCCGGTGGTGTGCTTCCAGCAGTTGGGGCCAGGGTTGTACTGGGAGAGCGGCTCACCACACTGTGTGCACGAGCGCCCGCCGGGGAAGGTCTTCTGGACGCTCTTGGCCGGGCCAGCCTGCGCCCGGGCGCCTTGCACCGCACGTCCCTTGGAAGGCATCTGACTCCATTCCTTTGCCGTCGACCGGCCGCGGCCAATCCAACCATTCGTGGCTGCGGCGTCAGTCTGTCACTCGCGCCCATGGGCACGCAAAGGCGGATCGAGACAAACGCCCAGCTCAGGGACTATGGCAAGGCCTCGAACCGGTCACGAACCGGTCACAGCAGCGTAGAGCGGGCGTTGCGGCGAAGGTCGGAGGCATGTGACACCATGCAGACCAGGATGACCGAGGCCAAGGTTACCGATTCGCGCCGCGGCGCGGTGGTCGAGTTTGACCGCGTGACCAAGCGCTACGGGGGCAAGGGCGACGCCGCGGCCGTGCAGGAGCTCTCCATGCGCGCGCCCGGCGGCGAGGTGTGCGTGCTGGTCGGCCCGTCAGGCTGCGGCAAGACCACCACCCTCAAGATGGTCAACCGGCTGGTGGAGCCCTCGAGCGGCCACGTGCTGCTGGATGGCGACGACATCGGCAGGCGCAACCCCGTGGAGCTGCGCAGGCGCATCGGCTACGTGATCCAGCAGACGGGCCTGTTCCCCCACCTCACCGTCGGCGCCAATGTCGCCACCGTGCCGCGGCTGCTCGGCTGGGACTCGCACCGCGTCCGCGCGCGGGTCGACGAGCTGATCGACCTGGTGGGGCTCGACCCGGACAAGTATCGGGACCGCTACCCCGCCCAGCTCTCGGGCGGCGAACGGCAGCGCATCGGCGTGGCCCGGGCGATCGCCACCGACCCGCCGGTGCTGCTGATGGACGAGCCGTTCGGGGCGGTCGACCCGATCACCCGCGAGCGGCTCCAGAACGAGTTCCTGCGGCTCCAGCAGCAGCTCGGCACGACCATCCTGTTCGTGACGCACGACATCGACGAGGCCATCAAGATGGGCGACCGCATCGCGGTCTTCCGGCCAGGTGGCCTGCTCGCGCAGTACGACACCCCCACGGCCGTGCTCGAGCAGCCCGCCGACGACTACGTGGCCCGTTTCGTGGGCGCCGACCGCGGCCTCAAGCGACTCTCCCTGTCGCGGGTGCGCGACGTGGCCCTGGACCATCCCGCCACCATCAGGGTCGGCGACGACGCCGCCGCGGCCGCACGGCTCCTGGAGGACGCCCGCAACCCCTACGTGCTGCTGCTGGATGCCGACAACCGCCCGGCGGGCTGGCTGTCGCGCAAGGAGCTGGAACGGCCGGGGCCGATCGGGGCGGAGCGCGCCGGCACGCCAGAGCCGCTGCTCGACAGGGAGTCCACCCTGCGGGACGCGCTCTCGGCGATGCTGGGCTCGGCGGTGCAGGAGGGGCTGGTGATCGACGAGCACGGCCAGCTGCTCGGCTCGCTGTCGATCGAGGCCGTCTCCAGCGTGCTCAGGCAGGAGGAGCCGGTCGGCTCCTGAGGTGGTCGAGCTGCTACAGTCGGTCGTCAAATCGGGGGGTGCCTGTCGGGGTTACCGGGTAACGTACCGCGAAAGCCGCATCCCCAGGCATGGAGGGTCACCGTGAACAAGCCGTTGCTGCAGCCGAGCTGGTTCCTCTAGGAGGATCATCTTGCGCGTGGCGGTCGCCCAGGTCAGCCAGGGCCCCCTGGTCGATTGGTCGTGGATCTGGGACCACACCGACGACATCGCTTCCCGACTGCTGCAGCACGTCGAGCTCACGGTCATCGCGGTGAGCCTCGGCTTCGCGATCTCACTTGCCCTCTCCCTGCTGGTGGTCCGCTGGCGGAGGTTGTACGGGCTGGTCGCGTCGATCGCCGGCATTCTCTACACGATTCCGAGCCTCGCGCTGTTCGGGGTGCTGGTCACGATCACCGGCGGGACCACCACCACCGCGGAGATCGCGCTGGTCAGCTACACGCTGCTGATCCTGATCCGGAACATCGTCGCGGGCCTGGACAGCGTGCCGAGGGACGTGCGCGAGGCCGCCATCGGTATGGGCTTCTCGCCGCCACAGGTGCTCTTCAAGGTCGACTTCCCGCTCGCCCTGCCGGTGATCGTCGCCGGGCTGCGGGTCGCCACCGTCACCACCATCGGCCTGGTCACGATCGCCGCGACCATCGGCGTCGACAATCTCGGCACCTTCATCACCGACGGCCTCCGGAAATTCTTCATGACCGAGGTGCTGCTCGGCGCCGTGCTGGCCATCGCCCTGGCGGTGGTCGCCGACCTGCTCCTGCTCGGCGTCCAGCGCCTGATCGCGCCATGGACGCGCGGCGCCGCGGGGGTCGCGCGCTGATGGGCGACGTCCTGAATTTCATCGCCGACAACCGCGACCTGGTCGTGCAGCGGGTGCTCGAGCACCTGGAGATCTCGGCCATCGCGCTGGTGATCGCGCTGCTGCTGGCGCTGCCCCTGGCGCTGTGGCTGGCGCACACCGGCAGGGGCTCGTTCCTGGCGATCAACGCCTCCAATGTCGGGCGTGCCCTGCCGAGCCTGGCGCTGATCGCGCTGGCCTTCCCATGGGGCGGCCTGCACCCCCAGACCGTGATCTTCGCGCTGGTGCTGCTCGGCATCCCGCCGATCCTCACCAACGGCTACGTGGGCGTCCGCCAGGTCGACCCCGACGTCGTCGAGGCCGCCGAGGGCATGGGCATGCGAGCCTTCCAGGTGCTCCGCGGCGTCGAGCTGCCGCTGGCCGCCCCGGTGATCATGGCCGGCATCCGCACCGCCTCGGTCCAGATCATCGCCACGGCCACGCTGGGCGCCCTGGTCGCCAGCGGCGGGCTGGGCACCTTCATCACCGACGGACTGGCGATCGGCGACACCTCCAGCATCCTCACCGGCGCGCTGCTGGTAGCACTGCTCGCCGTCACCGCGGACGCTGGCTTCGGCCTGCTGGAGCGCGCCGCCACACCGACGGGGGTACGGCTGGAGCGGGGCCGCGGAGCCCTGGACACCGGACAGGCCCAAGAGCCGACCATCACCGAAAAGGAGCTCGTCTCATGATCCTGAAGCGTCGTTGGACGCTGCTGGCCATCCTGGCCGCCATATCGCTCGCGCTGGCCGCGTGCGGCGGCTCGAACAACAACGGAAGCTCGTCGGGCGGCGGCTCCAAGCCCACCGTCCGGATCGGCTGGGTGGACTTCAGCGAGCAGGCGATCCTCAGCCAGATCTACGGTCAGGCGCTGCAGAAGGCCGGCTACAAGGTCGAGTACCAGAAGTTCGCCACGCGCGAGCTGGCCGACCCGGCGCTGTTCTCGGGCAAGTACGACATGCTCATCGAGTACGCGGGCTCCGACCTCACCTTCCTCGGCGGCCAGGCAACCTCCGACGACCAGAAGGTGCTGACCGACCTGAAGGCCAAGCTGCAGCCAAAGGGCGTGACCGTCCTCGACCAGGCGCCCATGAGCGACCAGCAGGCGATCACCATGACCCAGCAGGGCTCGACCAAGTACAACGTGAAGACGCTGTCCGAGCTGGCCAAGCCGGCGCCGCAGCTCGTCTTCGGCGCCCCGCCGGAGTGCAAGGACCGCGAGACCTGCTACAAGGGCATGCAGCAGACCTACGGGATCAACTTCAAGTCGTTCAAGGGGCTGGCGCAGGGCTCGCTGAAGTACCAGGCGCTGCTGTCCAACCAGATCCAGGTGGCGCTGTCGTTCTCCACCGACGGGATCATCGCCAAGCAGAACCTGGTGACCCTCCAGGACGACAAGGGCCTGTTCCCGCCCGACCACGCGGTGCCCGTGGTGCGCAACGACTTCCTCAGCAAGGCCGGCTCTGACTTCCAGAGCACGGTCAACAAGGTCAGCGCGACCATCACCACCCAGGACATCACCGGCCTGAACGCCAAGGTCGACATCGACAACGACGACCCCGACAAGGTTGCCAAGGACTTCGCCCAGTCCAAGGGCCTGGTCTAGCCGCTCATGGGTGGGGCCGCCCGCCGGCGGCCCCACCAGGCTGCGCTAGCCTCTGGAAGCAGGACCATCAGCGCGGCAGGAGACCACACCATCGTGGGACGCGTACGGCGACCCGGCGCGCCTCTATGGGAGGGCGCGGCGGGCGCGCCTGCTGCTGGACCAGAGCCGCGAGCGGGTGGCCGCCGCGCTCGGCGCCCGCGCCGACGAGGTGGTGTTCACCTCCGGGGGCACCGAGGCGGCGAACCTGGCGGTCGCCGGCATGGCCCGCGGGGCCAGGCGGCGCCGCCACCTGGTGGTCTCGGCCGTCGAGCACACCGCCGTGCTGGCGCCGGCCAGGCTGCTGGAGCCGCAGGGCTTCGAGGTCACCGAGGTCGGCGTGGACCACGACGGCCGCGTGGACCCGGCCGAGCTGGCGGCGGCCGTCCGCGACGACACCCTGCTGGTGTGCCTCCAGCAGGCCAACCACGAGGTCGGCACCGTCCAGCCGGTGCGCGAGGCGGCCGAGGCCGCCCACGCCCACGGCGCGGCGCTGCTGGTGGACGCGTGCCAGGCGGTTGGGCGCCTGCAGGACCGCGCCGTCGACCTCGGCGCCGACCTGGTCGCCGTCAGCGCCCACAAGTGCTACGGCCCGCCAGGCGTCGGCTGCCTGGTGGTGCGGGGCTCGACCCGGCTGAAGCCGATCCTGCTCGGCGACGAGCGCGAGCGCCGCCGCCGCGCCGGCATGGAGAACCTTCCAGGGGTGGCGGCCATGGCCGCGGCGCTGGAGGCCCGCTCGGTCGAGGGCCCGGCCGAGGGCCCGCGGCTCGAGCGGCTCGCCGAGCGGCTGCGGGCGGGGCTCGGCGCCATCCCTGACCTGGTGGTCCACGGCCACCCGAGCCAGCGCCTGCCGCACCTGGTCGCCTTCAGCGTGCTGTACGTCGAGGGCGAGGCGCTGCTGCTGCTGCTGGACGCCGAGGGCATCGCGGTGCACTCGGGGTCCTCCTGCACCGCCGACACCCAGGAGCCGTCGCACGTGCTGGCGGCGATGGGCGCGATCACCCATGGGTCGGTGCGGGCGTCGTTCCTGGCGGACGCGACCGAGGCCGACGTGGACCGGCTGCTCGGGGTCCTGCCCGGCGCGATCGAGGACCTGCGCGAGATGGCCGAGCTGGACAGCCAGGCGCTGGACCGCGCGGGCCGGTCGGGTGAGCCGCGGTGAGCCCGCCGCTCGCCGTGGTGGTCGACTGCCTGGGGGTCGCCTGCCCCATCCCGGTGGTGCGGCTGGCCGCGGCCGTCCGCAACGCCGAGGTCGGCCAGGTGCTCGAGCTGCTCGCCGACGACCCCGGCGCCAAGGTCGACATCCCCGTCTGGTGCCGCCTGAAGGACCAGGAGTTCCTCGGCCGCGACGACCGCCCCGAGGGCGGCTGGAGCTTCCACGTCCGCCGCCTCCGCTGACCGGTGGGCCCGGATGGGAGCGTTCCCGCGGTGAACCTGGAGATCCCGGAGCTGTCGCTGGTGGTGCTCGTCGGCCCCGCCGGCTGCGGCAAGTCCACCTTCGCCGCCAGGCACTTCCGCGCCACCGAGGTGCTCGAATCGGACGCCTTCCGCGCCATGGTCGCCGACGACCCCACCGACCTGGAGGCCACGGCGGACGCCTTCGAGGTCCTGCACCTGGCCGCGGCCAAGCGGCTCGCCGCCGGCCGGCTCACCGTGGTCGACGCCACCAACGTCCAGGCGCGGTACCGCAAGCCCCTGGTCGAGCTGGCCCGCCGCCACCGCTGCGCGCCGGTGGCGATCGTCTTCGACCTGCCCGAAGCGGTCTGCCAGGCGTGGAACCGGCAGCGCGGCCGGACGGTTCCGCCCCAGGTCATCCATTGCCACGCCGAGCTGCTCCGGCGCTCGCTCGGGCGGCTCGAGCACGAGGGCTTCCGGGAGGTGCACGTCCTCGGCTCGCCGGACGCGATCGACCAGGCCGTGGTGACCCGCCAGCGAATACGCGTCGACCGCCGCGACCTCCACGGCCCCTTCGACGTCGTCGGCGACGTCCACGGCTGCCTGGACGAGCTGCTGGCGCTGCTCGCCAAGCTCGGCTGGGAGGTCGCCGACGAGCCCGGCGCCGAGGGGCCCGGGGCCGCGGAGCTGGAGCCGACCACCGGCGGGCCGGCCGGCGCCGCGCCGCGGCGGTTGGTCCGGCACCCGGAGGGGCGCACCGCCATGTTCCTCGGCGACCTGGTCGACCGTGGGCCGGACACCGCCGGCGTGCTGCGGCTGGTCATGGACATGGTGGCCGACGGCGCCGCGCTCTGCGTGGCCGGCAACCACGAGCGCAAGCTGCTGCGGGCGCTGCGCGGCAAGAAGGCCCGCATCGGCCGCGCCCTGGCCGAGTCGCTGCGGCAGCTCGGGCTCCAGCCGCCCGGCTTCTCCGAGCGGGTGACCGCCTTCCTCGACGGCCTGGTCAGCCACTACGTGCTGGACCGCGGGCGGCTGGTGGTCGCGCACGCCGGGCTCCGCGAGGACCTCCAGGGCCGCGACTCGGACGAGGTGCGGGACTTCGCGTTGTACGGCCAGACCACCGGCGAGCCCGACGAGTACGGGCTGCCGGTCCGCTCCGAATGGGCGCGCGACTACCGGGGCCGCGCCATGGTCGTCTACGGGCACACCCCGGTGCCGGAGCCCGAGTGGGTGAACCGCACGATCTGCGTGGACACCGGCTGCGTGTTCGGCGGCAGGCTGACCGCCCTGCGCTACCCGGAGCGCGAGCTGGTGTCCGTGCCCGCCTCGCGCGTCCACTACCAGCCCAGGCGCCCGCTCGGCCCGCCGGCGGGAGGCTGAGGGCAGCCCCCGTCAGGCAGCTGAGCAGGCAGCCTGCGGCGATGGCCAGGCACTCACGGAAAACTCAAGGTCCGGTCTGGCACAATCGAGATATCGATGGTCGACGTATTGGGACAGCCATGTTGTCCATATCCCCGACCAGCTCGGATGTCACCGCCGCGCCCCGCACGGCCGGCGCGATCAGTCCCCGCGACCGGCTGGCGGTGGTACTCGCCCGCTGCGCCCGCTGGACCATCCGCGCCACCGGGTCCGGCGCCGGCAGCACGCTCCCCGGCCGGCTGGCGGAGCGGGTCGCGCCCGGCGTGCTCGGTCACGCCACCCGTGGGCTGCGACCGATCGTGCTGGTCTCCGCGACCAACGGCAAGACCACGACCACCGCGCTGATCAGCGCGGCGCTGCGGGCGGCGGGACACAGGGTGATGACCAACCCGACCGGCTCGAACCTGCGCCGCGGGCTGATCGCCGCCGCGCTGTGCCACCGTGGCGGCGCCGACTGCGCCGTCCTGGAGGTCGACGAGGCCACCCTGCCGACCGTGCTGGACGAGCTCGACCCGGACATGCTGGTGCTGCTCAACCTGAGCCGCGACCAGCTCGACCGGTACCACGAGGTGCACAGCGTCGCCGCGGGCTGGCACGCGGCCGCCGGCCGCCTGCGACCCGGCGCGACGGTGGTCGCCGTCGACCACGACCCGCTGGTCTGCCACGTGGCCCAGGCGGCACCGGAGGCGGTCACCGTGGGGCTGGCCGGCGCCCGCCCCGGCCGCGACGCGGCCGGTTGCCCCGCCTGCGGAGACCTGCTCGACTTCGGCGGCGCCGCACCGCGCTGCCCCACCTGCGGCTGGCGGCCGCCCCCGCGCCAGGTCCGGGCCGAGCAGGCCGCCCCGGGCGTTCGGCTGGAGGGCCTCGGGCGCTACGCGGCCGCACCCGTGCCGCTGCCGAGCCCCGGCTACGCCGCCGATGTGGCCGCCGCCTGGGCGGCGGCGGTCCGCCTCGGCGTGCCCAGCGCGGTCGCGATCCGCGCGATCTCCGGCGTCGAGGTGGTGGAGGCGCGCTCCGCCGAGATGGCCTGGCGGGGCCGCACCGTGCGGCTGCTGCTCGCCAAGAACCCGGCCGGTTGGGACGACGTGCTGGCCACGCTCGGCGACAGCAGTCGGCCCGCGGTGGTGTCGGTCAACTCCGGCATTCCGGATGGCCGCGACCCGTCCTGGATCTGGGACACCGACATGGGGGGGCTGCGCGGCCGCCCGCTGGTGGTCGCCAGCGGCGCCCGCGCCGACGACGTGGCCATGCGGATGGTGGTCGCCGGCTTGGAGCCCGTGGTCGAGCCGCGGCTGGAGCGGGCGCTGCTGCTGGCCACGAGGGAGGGCGAGGCCGCCGACCTCGTGGCGGACTACACCTCGTTCCAGGCGGCGAGGCGCCTGATCGGCGATGGCTGAGCCGATCCGCATCGGCCTGGTGTTCCCGCAGCTCCTGGGAACCTACGGCGACCGCGGCAACGCCGAGGTGCTGGCGTGGCGCCTGCGCCGCCGCGGGCACCCCGCCCAGGTGGTCGAGCTGCCGGCGCCCGGTGCCATCCCGGCCGGGCTCGACGCCTACATGCTCGGCGGCGGCGAGGACCTGAACCAGGCCGCGGCGGTCAAGCTGCTGCTGGGCCAGCAGGGTCGCGGGCTGCGCGTCGCGCTGGCCGGTGGCGCGCCGGCGCTGGCCGTCTGCGGGAGCCTGCAACTGCTCGGCACCACCTATCTGGACGCGGCGGGGCGGCGCGTGCCCGGCCTGCACCTGCTCGACCTGGAGACGGTGGCGACGGGCGCCCGCTGCGTCGGCGAGGTGGTCGCCAGGCTGCCGGACGGCAGCCTGCTCACCGGCTTCGAGAACCACGGCGGCCGGACGCGGCTGGGCGGCACGGCCGAGCCGCTCGCCACCGTCCTGCGTGGCCACGGCAACAACGGCGACGACGGCACCGAGGGCATCCGGAAGGGGAACCTGGTCGCCACCTACCTGCACGGACCGGTGCTGGCACGCAACCCGGCGCTTGCCGACGCGCTGGCGACGGCCGTGCTGAAGCGCCGCGGGGACGCGGCCGCGCTGGAGCCGATCGAACCGGACCCTGGCCAGGTCCTGCACGACGCGCGGCTGCGGGCCGCCGGCTTCGGGCCGCCCGACGGTGGCGGGCGGCGCGCGATCCTCAGATGGCGACGCCAGCGCCGTGGAAGCAGGCGCTGGCGTCCGCCGTCGAGCCCGGGGCCGGGCTCGGTGACCGGTTAGTGGAAGCTCTCGCCGCAGGCGCAGGAGCCCTGGGCGTTGGGGTTGTCGATCGTGAAGCCGGACTTCTCGAGCGTGTCAAGGTAGTCGATCTTGGCGCCGCTGAGGTACGGCGCGCTCATCCGGTCGGTCACGACCTTGACGCCGGAGGACTCGCCGCCGACGTCGCCGTCGAGCGCCCGGTCGTCGAAGAACAGGGCGTAGCGAAGACCGGAGCAACCGCCCGGCTCGACCGCGACTCGCAGGGCAAGGTCCTCACGCCCCTCGCGGGTGAGCAGGTCGCGGACCTTGACGGCCGCACCCTCGGTCAGGCTGAGGACCGGTGTGACGGTCTGCGTGGCCTCGGACATCTTGCTCCTTTCACATCCCGCCAAACGCGGAGGTCTTCAATCGGCAGTGCCAGCAACCTCGATGATAGCGCCCTACCCCGTCCCCGCCAGTAATTCGGCAACATCGCAGACCCTGCCACCGCTGGCGCGGATCAGGTCGGGCGGGGAGATCGGGAACACGTGCCGGGGCGTGCCGGCGGCCGCCCAGACCTCGTCGAAGCCGGCGAGATCCTGGTCGATCAGCACGTCGAGCGGGCTGGGGTGCCCGAACGGCGGGGTGCCGCCGATCGCGTAGCCGGTGGCGGCACGCGCCTGGTTGGCGTCCGCCTTGCGAACTTCGCCGGCTCCCAACTGCTTGCCGACCTTGTCGATATCCACCCGGTTCCTGCCGCTGGTGAGCACCAAGACCGGCCGGTCGTCGGCCATGAACAGCAGCGACTTGACGATCTGCTCGACGTCGCAGCCGACCGCGTTGGCGGCGTCGGCGGCCGTGGGCGTGCCCGCCGGGAACTCGTGGAGGTCCAGCTCGAGCCCGTGCGCCCTGGCCGCCTGGACCACGAGCTCCGCCTGCTTGGGTAGCGCATCCATAAGAACGTCAGGATAGCGAAGGAAACCTCAGGGCAGTGACGCCCAGGCGCGGCCCACCTGCTCGGCCAGGCGCTCCAGCAGCGGCGCGGCCTCGGCGATGCTGCGCTCCACGTCGGCCTCCAGCTCGGCCAGGGCCCTGGCCTCCTCGAAGCCGGCGGTGCGAAGCTCCTGCTCGGCGACCTCGACGATGCCGCCGACCGCCACCACCGGCACGCCGTGCTCGGCGGCGGCGCGCGCCACTCCGAAGGGCGCCTTGCCACGCAGGCTCTGGAAGTCGATCTTGCCCTCACCGGTGATCACCAGGTCGGCGCCTTCCACGGCCTGGTGGAAGCCGATCAGGTCGAGCACCAGGTCGATGCCGCTGCGCAGCTCGGCACCGAGGAAGGCGATGGCGCCGGCGCCCAGCCCACCGGCCGCGCCGGCGCCCGGCGAGCAGCGCCGCGCCGCCGGGCGGCAGCCGCTCGCCGGCCTCGTCCAGGAAGCGGGCGCCGAGCGCGCTGGCCATGCCGGTGCCCCCGTCGGTGGTGGCGCTGCCGCCGATGCCGAGCACCACTTCGGTGATGCCCAGGTCCAGCGCGGCGCGCAGCAGCTCGCCGGTGCCATAGGTGGTGGCCTCCAGGGGCGCGCGCCGCCCGCCCGGCAGGCGGCGCAGGCCCGAGGCCTCGGCCATCTCCACGAAGGCGCGGTCGCCGAGCACCGCGATGGCGGCCTGGACGGGCTCGCCGGTCGGGCCGGTGGCGGGGACCGGGACGCGCTCGAACCCGGCGGCGACCACCGCGGCCAGGGTGCCGGCACCGCCGTCCCCCACCGGCAGGCGGACCACCTGGACGTCCGCGCGGGCACGCCGCAGGCCCGCCTCGATCGCGTTGGCGGCCTGCTCGGCGGTGAGGCTGCCCTCGAACTTGTCGGGAGCGACGACGACGCGCATGCCGGGTAGGATAGCCGGCATGGGAGGCCGACGACGGCAGCGTCCCGGCGCCGGCAAAGCCGGGGCCGGGCGCCCGGCACGACCGCAGGCGGATTCCGGCAAGGCCGGGGCCGGGCGCCCGGCACGACCGGCACGACCGGCAGCGGATTCCGGCAAGCCAGAGGAGCGCCGCGCGATGCGCGCGCTCAACCCGCGCAAGCCGCCCAGCAAGGCGAGGGTGCGCCTTGCGGCGCTGGTGTTCGCTGGGCTGACGATCGTCCTTGTGGTCCTGGGCTTCACCGTCAACGGCGGCTACCTGCGGTCGGCGGCGTTGACCGCGATCCTCGCCCTGCTGTGGGGCGGCATCTCGTTGACCATGCGCTGACGCAGAAATCGCGCTTTCTGGTCTATCACGGCAGAGCGGGTCTTGCCCCGGTCTAGAATGTGCGTGCGTTCACGAAGTTGGCAGCGAGAGCACGGGAGTCCCGTCCATGCCGACCGCCAGTCCCGATGTCGTCTTCCTCGATCCCCTCGGACCCCAGCGCGCCTCGGAGAAGGGCACGACCTGCCCGGGCGAGCTGCCACCCGCCTCCGACCCCGACCTGGTCGAGCGGGCGCACGCCGCTCGCGCCGCCCTGGGCGAGCGGGTGGTGATCCTGGGCCACCACTACCAGCGCGACGAGGTCATCCAGTTCGCCGACGCTCGCGGCGATTCCTTCCGGCTCGCGCAGCAGGCGGCCGCGCGGCCGCGGGCCGAGTTCATCGTGTTCTGCGGCGTGCACTTCATGGCGGAGTCGGCCGACATCCTCACCGGCGAGGAGCAGCGGGTCGTGCTTCCCGACCTGGCGGCCGGCTGCTCCATGGCCGACATGGCCACCGCGGCGCAGGTCGAGGAGGCCTGGGAGGTCCTCGAGGACTGGGTGCCCGGGCAGGTCGTCCCGCTGACGTACATGAACTCCTCGGCGGCGATCAAGGCGTTCACCGGAACCAATGGTGGCGCGGTCTGCACGTCCTCCAACGCGGCCACCGCCATGCGCTGGGCGTTCGAGCGGCGCGACAAGCTCCTGTTCCTGCCCGACCAGCACCTCGGCCGCAACACCGCTGTCCAGCTCGGCCTCGACCTGGACGACTGCGTGGTCTGGGACCCGCACCGCGACGAGGGCGGCCTGGACGCGGCGGCGGTCGAGCGCGCCAAGGTGATCCTGTGGCGCGGGCACTGCTCGGTGCACAACCGCTTCCTCCCCGAGCACGTCGACCTGGTGCGCGAGCGCATCCCCGGCGTCAAGGTGATCGTCCATCCGGAGTGCCGCCACGAGGTGGTGACCAAGGCCGACGTGGTGGGCTCGACCGAGCGCATCATCGCGGTCCTCGACGCCGCACCGGCCGGCTCGAGCTGGGCGGTGGGCACCGAGCTCAACCTGGTGCACCGCCTGGCCGCCGAGCATCCCGACAAGACCGTCGCGTTCCTGGACCGGACCGTCTGCTTCTGTTCCACCATGAACCGGATCGACCTGCCGCACCTGGTCTGGGCGCTGGAGGAGCTGGTCGCCGGCCGGGTCCCGAACCAGATCAGCGTGTCCCCGGAGACCCGCTCGGGGGCCCTGCTCGCGCTGGAGCGGATGCTGGCGCTGACCTGACCCGCCGGCCGCGGCGGCACGCGGCGGAGGCCGGGAGGCGGTCAGCCTCCCGGCCTCGAGATAGAGCCGCTCAGGCGGCCGAGATCATCTGGTTGGGGTCGAGCACGTACTTCTTCGCGGCGCCCTTGTCGAAATCCTCGTATCCCTGGGGCGCCTGGTCGAGCGGGATCACGGTGGCGTTGACGTTGTTGGCGATCTGCACCTTGTCGTGCAGGATCGCCATCATCAGCTGGCGGTTGTAGCGCATCACCGGGCACTGGCCGGTGGTGAACGAGTGCGACTTCGCCCAGCCGAGCCCGATGCGGATGCCGAGCGTCCCGACCTTGGCGTCCTCGCTGGCCGCGCCGGGGTCGCCGGTCACGTACAGCCCGGGGATGCCGAGCTTGCCGGCGGAGCGGGTCAGGGTCATCAGCGAGTTGAGCACCGTGGCCGGCTGCTCGTGCTGCGACCCGTCGGCGCCGTGGCCGCGCGCCTCGAAGCCGACGCAGTCGACCGCGGCGTCCACCTCGGGGACGCCCAGGATCTGCTCGACCTGCTCGGGGAGGTTGTCGTGCTGGGAGAGGTCGATGGTCTCGCAGCCGAAGCTGGCGGCCTGCTGGAGCCGCTGAGGGTTCATGTCGCCGACGATCGTCACCGCGGCTCCCAGGAGCTGGCAGGAGGTGGCGCAGGCCAGGCCCACCGGCCCGGCGCCGGCCACGTACACGGTCGAGCCGGTGCCCACCCCGGCGGTGTAGGCGCCGTGGTAGCCGGTCGGGAAGATGTCGGAGAGCATCGCCAGGTCGCGGATCTTGGCCATTGCCTGGTCGCGGTCGGGGAACTTCAGCAGGTTCCAGTCGGCGTAGGGCACGGTCACGTAGCGGGCCTGGCCGCCCTTCCAGCCGCCCATGTCGACGTAGCCGTAGGCGGCGCCGTCCCTGGCCGGGTTGACGTTCTCGCAGACGCCGGTGTTGCCCGCCTTGCAGTTGCGACAGCGGCCACAGGCGATGTTGAACGGCACGCTGACGAGGTCGCCCTGCTTGATGAACTCGACGTCGCGGCCCACCTCGGCGACCTCGCCGGTGATCTCGTGGCCCAGCGTCTGGCCGGGCGGGGCGGTGGTGCGGCCGCGCACCATGTGCTGGTCGGAACCACAGATGTTGGTGGCGATCACCCGCAGGATCACGCCGTGCTGGAGTGGGCGATGGCCCTGCTCCTCCAGCTCGAATTTCGGGTACTCGAGGTCCTGTACCTCGACCTTGCCCGGCCCGAGGTAGACGACTCCGCGGTTGGCGTCCGGCACGGCTGCCACCTCCGCTGGTGTTGGAAGGCCCCGTCCGGGACCTCCTCATGGCCGTTCGTCGGGGATCGGCAAGCGGACTGTGCGACACCACCCCCTCCGGTTGACGCCGGAAACCGCCAACCTACCCCCGAGGGGGGGCCAGCACAACAAGACAGGTGACAGGTGGGAGCTTTGCACCGTGCTTGCGCACGTGGTGGAATTTCTCGCAACAACTGCATCCGATCGACGCAGGGGTGCCTCCCACCGGCCCGGATGCCGGGAGGCAGCGAAGGGGGAAGCCGGTCAGAGTCCGGCGCTGTCGCGCAACTGTAGGTCGGTCGGCCGTGCGCCGGCGGCGCGCCTGGAGCGCAGGCGCGTGCCGCTCGCCAGACGGCTGGCCGGCGAGCCAGGATGCCCGCCCCGCGTTGCTCCGCAGACCTTCGCGTTTCTAAGGGGCGGGAGCCCGGGCGGCGCCCGACGTCGGCGTGACCCTCACCGAGGGTCCGGCGTCCACGAGAGCCCGGGAGGAGGACAAACCATCATGGGCGGCCGGATCAGGCTGATCGGTGCGCTCGCGCTGGGGCTGTTGCTGGTGGCCGCGCCGGCCATCGCGCAGGGCGATTCCAGCGTCGATCGCGCTCGCCAGTGGCTGGACCAGCAGCGCAAGCCAAACGGATCGTTCGACGACGGCGTCTTCAACCCGGTGGACCTCACCTCCAACGCGGTCATGGGCGAGCTGGCCGCCGGTTCGAGCCCGGCGCAGGCCACCCTGACGTGGCTGCGCGACTCGAGCGCGGCGGCCGCCTACGCCAAGAAGGGCCCTGGCGCCGCCGCCAAGCTGACGCTGGCGTTGGAGAGCGCGGGCGGCGACGCCGGCGGGCTGCTGACGACCATCGAGCAGACGGTCAGCGGCGGCACCTTCAAGGGGGCGGCCGGCGACTACGACGTCGCGCTCGCCGTGCTGGCGCTGCGCGGCGGCGGCCGGGACGTGCCGGCGGCGATCCTCGACGGCCTGGTCGGCAAGCAGCAGCCAGACCGCGGCTGGGCGTTCGCCGTCGGCCAGCCGTCGGACACCAATACCACCGCGGTGGTGCTGATGGCGCTGGCCAGGTCGGGCCGTGGCGACTCCGCCGCCGCCCGCGGCGGCGTCGGCTTCCTCGACGGCCAGCAGTTCGACTCCGCCGGGTGGGGCTATGACAAGCGCAGCAAGGACATCAAGTCGATGGACGCCAACTCGACCGGGCTGGTCCTATCGGCGCTCAGCGCCCTCGGCATCGACCAGCAGGCCAAGGCCAAGGGCGGCGTGACCCCGCGCGAGGCGCTGCTGCGGCTGCAGGCGCCCGCCGGCGGGTTCGCCTTCGACCCTGGCAAGCTCAAGGCCGGGACCGCCGACCAGCTCGCCACCGCCCAGGCGCTGGTCGGTCTGGCCGGCAGGAGCCTGCCGGTCGAGCGGCCGGTCGCGGCCAGCTCGCCGGCCGCGCCGAACCACACTCTCCAGGTCGTGCTGGCGACCCTGGCCGGCGTGGCCGTGCTCGCCGCCGGCCTGGGCGTGCTGCTCGTCCGCCGCCGGTCATCATGACCCGCGGCTCCGGGCGGTTGGCGCGGCCCGCCCGGACGGGGCCGCCGGCGGTGTTGCTGGCGGTGTTGCTGGCGGTGATTCTCGCGGCCGCCCCTGGAGCGGGCACACCGGCGTGGGCCGCGGAGGCTGGCGGGCGGGCGGCCCTGATCGTCGAGGTCGGGCAGACCGTGCGCCGGTTGTGTGTGGGCATCGCACGCCCGGCGGTCAGCGGCAAGGAGCTGGTCGAGGCCTCCGGGCTGGAGCAGCGCTGGGACGGCGGGGCCCTGTGCCGGTTGGCCGGCACCGGCCCGGCCGGCGGCGACTGCTTCGCCGAGTACCCGCGGTTCTGGGGCTTCTGGATCGGCGACGGTCGCGGCGGCTGGACCTGGTCGAGCGCTGGCGCCGCCAGCAGCACGGTCCGCGACGGCTCGGTGCAGGCATGGGTCTGGAGCGAAGGTCCCGACGAGTCCAGCCACCGGCGGCCGCCCGCCCTCAGGTTCGCGGATGTGTGCACCGCCGGCGGCGGCACGGCGGGGTCGGCCGGCGGGGGCGGCACGGCAGCGGGCGGCGGCACGGCGGGCGCCTCCACGGCCCCCGGTGCGGCCCGGTCGGGCGCCGGCGGCGCGGGCTGGGCGAGCGTTGCGGGCGGCGGTGCGGTGCTGCTGGCGGCGCTGGGACTGGTGGCCGTGGCCTGGCGGAGGCGGCGCCGGGCATGACCGGAGGCCGCGCCGTGGCGCCGCTGCACCCGTTGGCCTGGCTGGTGTGGCTGGTCGGCGCCGCCGGCGTGGCCGGCGCGCTCGGCAACCCCCTGTACCAGCTCCCGCTCCTCGGTGTGCTGGCGGCGGTCTACCTGGCCGGGCACGCCGACGCGCCGTGGGCGCGCGCCTTCCCGCTGTTCCTGCGCCTCGGCGTGATCGTGCTGGTGCTGCGGACCATCCTGGCGGGAGCCGGCGGCGACGCCACGCCGCCGGTGCTGTTCCGGCTTCCGCAGCTCCGCCTGCCCGGCGGGGTTGCCGCGCTCGGCGGGCCGGTGTCCGCCGGCGCGCTGGCGAGCGGCTTCCGCAACGGCCTGACGGTGCTGCTGCTGGTGGCTGCCTTCGGCGCGTTCAACGCCTGCGTCAGCCCGTCCCGGCTGCTGCGGCTGGTCCCCGGCTTCCTGTTCGAGGCGGGCCTGGTCGTCACGGTCGCGCTGGCGTTCGTGCCGCAGACGGTGATCGGCCTCAGCCGCACCCTGGAGGCGCAGCGGCTGCGCGGCCACCGCCTGCGCCGCCTGCGCGACCTCGGTCCGCTGCTGCTGCCGCTGCTGGCCGGCGGGCTGGAGCGCGCCCTCACGCTGGCCGAGGCGATGGAGGCGCGCGGCTACGGCCGCCACCGGCCAGGCGCCGGCCAGGGCCGCGGCGCCGCCGTGCTCGGGCTGGCCGGCCTGGTCGCCGCCGTGCTCGGGGGCTTCGCCCTGCTGGCGGGCAACGCGGCCTGGAGCGCCCGCGCCCTGCTGGGGATCGGCGCCGTGGCGGTGGCGGCCGCCTCCGCCGCCAGCAGCCGCCGCAGCGGGCGCACCCGCCACCGCCAGGAGCGCTGGCGGCGCGTGGACAGCGCGGTCGCCGTGGCCGCCGTGGCCGCGCTCGGCGTTGTGGTGGCCGCCAGACTCGCCGGGATCGGCGACCTCGGCTGGACCGGCGCCGCCCAGCTCGCCGCCCCCGGTTTCGCCTGGCTCCCGGCGCTGGGCCTGTTCGGCCTGGCCGCCCCGGTGGCCGTTGGAGCCCCGCGGGTGGTCCCCGATCCGGTGGCCGGGGGAGGCCCGCGATGATCCGCGTGGAACGGCTCAGCTTCGCCTATCCGGGCTCCGGCGGCCCCGCCCTGCGCGACGTCGACCTGCGCGTCGGCGAGGGCGAGCTGGTGCTGCTGGTGGGCAGTTCGGGCTCTGGGAAGTCAACCCTGCTGCGCTGCCTCAACGGGCTGGTCCCCCACTTCTCCGGCGGGACCTTCGCCGGGCGCGTCCAGGTCGCCGGCCGCGACACCCGGACGACCCAGCCGCGCGACCTGGCCGACGTGGTCGGGCTGGTCTTCCAGGACCCGGAGGCCCAGTCGGTGGCCGAGGCCACCAGCGACGAGATCGCCTTCGCCATGGAGAATCTGGAGCTTCCGCCGGCGGTGATGCGGCGCCGCCTGGAGGAGGTCCTCGACCTGCTCGACCTGGCGCCGCTCCGGGAGCGCCAGCTGACCTCGCTGTCCGGCGGCGAGCGCCAGCGGGTCGCGATCGCCGCGGTGCTGGCCGCCCAGCCGAGCGTGCTGCTGCTCGACGAGCCCACCAGCCAGCTCGACCCGCGCGGCGCCGAGGAGGTCCTCAGCGCGCTGGAGCGGCTGGTCCACGAGCTCGGCCTCACCGTGGTGCTCGCCGAGCACCGCCTCGAACGGGTCGCCGGCTTCGCCGACCGCGTGCTCTGCATGGACGCCGGACGCCTGGTCGGCGACG
>WNGH01005378.1_pt1 | contig 18296 bp, 19 predicted proteins | sample 5400631 | NCBI WGS metagenome assembly WNGH01 (sample SAMN13153373, study PRJNA577476) | soil metagenome | isolation source: 115 cm soil or saprolite under Garry oak tree replicate 1 | place: USA:California | collected 2016-06-15
GGGCGCGGGGACGCTGACGCTCACCGGCGCGTTCCCGACGCTCGCCAAGGTGATGCTGCCCGGCGTCGGCGCGCTGACGTTCACGGGGCCGGCGTCGCGCTTCGCCCGGGGCGTCACGCCCGGCACCGGCTGGGACCTCGTGATCAACGGCGGCCCGGCGCCCGCCGTGATCATCACGTTCCCCGCCATGACGCGCGGCCTCTGCGCCGTCCGCTCGGGTGACGCCGTGATGCCGGGGCTCCGCGTGCCCGACCCGCGCTGGTAGGCTCTCCCCGCCCGCAGCTCTGACGAGACGGAGTTCGTCCCACCTTTATTTTCGTTCCATGCCAATCGTAGAGCCGCTTCCCGAGCTTGCTGGCCCACTGCTGCCTCAGTTACACGAGAAGACGTCTCTCGTGTCGCTCGACGAACAAGAATACCTGACTCGCGCTACAGTCAAAGGCATTCATTTCACCGATGAAGAAATACAATTCGTGACGCGCACACGGCAGGGACGTTGCGCCATCTGTCGTAAACGGCCGGTCGCCCGATCTCGGGCTCGGTCGGCTTTTGCTACGCTTGTCATCGACCACGATCACAAAACGAATCGCTTCCGTGGTCTCCTGTGTGGCCACTGCAATAGTGGTCTCGGCTTCTTTCATGATGATGTGAAGATCCTGCTTCGCGCTGCCGAGTACCTCGCTCAGTTCAGAGATCGCGAACGGACTCGGCGCCTCGCCGCGTAACATCTCCTTCCTTTAAGAACGTCCGACGGCGCGCGGTCCATCATTCCATACCCGCTCGCCGCTCAAAGTCGCCCTACGGGCACGCGTGCAGCTGCAGCGGGTCGTATACCGCCATCCGCTCGGCGCTGCGTGCGTGCGCGTGCGCGTCCACCCTGACGATTAAGTGTGTGTTTGTCTTAAGGTTACGTAGCAGTCGCGGACCCGCGAGCTCGACGTCCCGCTCGCCGCACAGCCGCCGAGAGCAGGGGCAGGACGCGCAGCCCGCTGATCCCCCCGCAGCCTCCCGCAAGAATCCGAACCGCACCGGCAGGAACCGTTGACGCGTGAACGCTCCGCGTCGAACGGGAGACCGCCGGCGGCACCTCGAGTGCACTCCTAACGGACCGAGGCGACGGCCGCGCTAGCACGCGCCCCCGACCGGGCGCGGGCGCGGGCCTGGAGTTCGCCTGCAGACGCGGGGAGCAACGATTTCCAGCCGGTTCGAATTTCTTGCGGACCTACCGAGACCGCCCCGCGTGACACGGGATCCAAAGGTCCCCCCGCCGTTAGGTACCGACCAACCGTCCTCACCACTTACTCAACAGAGGAGCACCCCATGAAATCCCCGAAGCAGTTGTCCCTCGCCCAGCTCGTCCAGCTCAAGGACGCGAACAAGACGAAGGCCGCCGCGCTCCGCGAGCAGGGCAACAAGAAGGGCGCCGCCGAGCTGTCCCGCGAGAACCGTCGCGTGCGGAAGCTCATCCGCGCGATGCGGAAGGGCGGCAAGAAGATCGTCGCGAAGAAGGCGTCGCCGAAGGCGCAGGCGTCGAAGGAGGAGATTCGCAAAGCCGCCTAAGGAGGCGGATGCGTGACGACGGGCGGTCGTGGTCGGGCCGCCCGTTTTCTTTACCACCCTTTGACATCAAGGAGCGTCGTTATGACCCCGCAAGAGCAGGGCGCCCTCGCCCGTCGCCGCCTCGCCGAGGCGCACACGCGCCGCCGGGGCGACCTCGCCCGTATTCTCCTCCTCCAGGCCCCAGAACGCCCCGCCGAACACGTGCGGAACGCCCTCGCCATCCTCCGCTACTCGCTCGACCACGACGAGCCGCTGATCGGCAACGGGTGTCCGGCGGTCGCGGTCCCGATCACGAGTCTCGCCCGGATTCAGGCGCGGCTGGAAGCGGCCATCGAGCAGCTGGAGAACCGCGCGCCGTCCTGCCCGTGGCCGCGCACGCTCGGATCGGACCTCGAGGAGGATCGATGACCGCCCGCCAAGCCGAGCGCGTGAAGACCCGCGCTCTCGTGAACGGCGGCCCCGGCTGGGTCCCGAAGGTCGTGGACGCCAACCTCGCGCTCGCGCGGCGCCCCGTCCGGCGCCGGCCCACCGTCGTCCTCACGCCTGGGCCGTGTTGCCTCCCGTTCTCGTGGTGGCAGCTGCGACGGAGGAGGCCGCTATGCTGACCCTCCTGCAGGTTGCCGCCATCATCACGCTGGTTCACGGCTCGGCCACGAGCATCATCCGCAACCCCTCCACCGAGCCGCTCGCCATCACCGCGGAGCTGCTCGGGCCGCTCCCGGCGCTGGATCCGATCCGCGCGCTCGTCGCGCCCGCGGCGTTCACCCTCCAACCGGGCGAGACGCAGACCATCAAGCTGCGGCTGCGGGACGTCGTTCCTGTCGGGACCGTGCTGCGGCTGCGGACGTGCTTCACGCCCGTGGTGACGCCGGTCGCGGGCGACGCGACGGCGGCTCGCGCGGTCCTCCTTCTCCGAACGTGCATCGTCAGCAAGGTGGTCGTATGACGCCCCGGGCGGTGGTAGTCGCGGCGGTGGGGTTTATCACCCTCGCCGTCGTGGCCCGGGGCCAGACGCCGAACACCATCGTCGACGTGCAGCTGGTGGGCGTCGGTTCTACGACGGTCGAGGCGATCTTGACGGCAGATTCGGTTCTGCTCCTCCCCGCCGCCGACGTCCACCAGCTACTCGGGCTCCCGATGGCAACGGTGCCGTGGCTGACCGTCGCCCAGCTGCAACAGCAGTTCCCGCCGATTGACGTCCGGTGGATCCCGCGGGCGTTGCTCGTCGTCATTCGCGACGAGCTGCTCGCGCTCCCCGCCTCGCGGGCCACGCGGGACGCGCTCGTGCGCCGGGCGACCGGCGCATCGCCGTTCGCGCAGATCGCGAGCGGTCCGTTCGCCGCCATCACGGCTGACGCGCTCGGGCGCACGCTGCTCGACGGCGGCTACAACTGGCGGGGCCGCGTCAGCGTCACGGCGCAGCGGTCGTCCACGCGCGGCACCGCGTGGAGCGTGAACCTCGCGCCGGTCTCCGCGCTCAACCTCGGCTTCAGTCAGCAGGGCGCTACGTCCGCCGCCTCGGGCCGTCTCGCCGTCGGGCCCGCGTGGCTCCAGGCGAGCTGGCTGCGCGGGCAGGCGCTGATGGTGGACGGTCTGCTCAAGCTCGGCGTCGTCTCGGTCTTCGGCTCGCCGCAGCGCGACGCCTACGCGATCACCATCCGTGGACCGGTCACGGTTCAGTGGGGGAGGACCGGGAGCACGTCGGCCGCCCGCGTTTCGGTCGGCCCCATCCCTCCCTCGCCATTCGTGGTTCCCGCAGTTCCGTAGGTCCATCTCATCAGAGGAGAGCACGACATGTCACGATTCACCAGCTGGATCCTCGCGGCCGCGCTGTTCGCGGCCCCGCTCGCGGGCCAGTCCCGCAGCGCGTCCACGACGGCGACGACGACGGTCATCGCCAACCTCTCCCTCACCGCCACGCAGGCGATGATCCTCGGCAATCCCTCGGGGAACTTCGCGACCGCGGGCGTCGTCACGTCCTCGGACGCCGGGGCCCAGGCCGCCCGCTGGGTCGGCACCACGGACCCGGGCAACGACATCCAGGTGCAGTTTACCACGCTGCCGACGCAGCTCGCGACGAGCGGCGGCGCGCACGTGCCGTTCAGCTGCGGCGCCCAGTCGGGCGTGATCTCCGGCGGCAGCGCCGGCGGCTTCTTTAACCCGAACACGGCCGCCGGGATCTCGGGGCCGATCAACAGCGCCGGGCAGTTCAACGTCTCGCTCGGCGAGAACGGCTCGCCCGGCCCGAACACGAACAACTGCAGTTCAGACCTAACGGGCGCGCGCGCCGGCGTCTACAGCGCGACCGTCACCCTCACCGCGACGGTGCGGTGATGCGGCCACGCAAGACGCGGGCCGCGCACCATCGCCGGTCGCGGAAGCACTACGCGGTCGCGGTCTCGCGGGACGTTCACCGCATGCTCCACGTAACGGCTCGGCTGCTCGGCGTCACGCCCGGCGCGGTGCTTCATCGATGCGGTGGCGACGCCATGCGGTGGCTATTTAGCTTTCATTTTATGGACCGCGTGTTGGTCTGTGCGGGCTGCGGGGAGCCGTACAACCCCGATGATCGAGCCCCCGGAGAGTACGAGTGGATCCTCCTAGACCCCCTCACGGCGGCGGCGAAGCGCGCCGTGCACGGCGACGACGTCGCCAAGCCATGCGCCCACGCGGTGGTGAACAAACGGTGAACGGACCGAGCGGCGCCCGCGGTACCTCGCGGTAACGGCGCGCATCGGCGCATGGTGATTAAGCGCCGGTAAGGACCAACGGGTGTCTCGCTGCGCGCGTCTTGAAAACCGGCGGGCGCAAGCCCTTGGAGGTTCGAGTCCTCCGCCCTCCGCTGCACCCTGCTCCCTCACATCCACTTTGCGTCTCCCTCACCGTCTCCCCCCCAACTCCCTCCTGACCCGCCGGAAAATCCCGTACCACATCCCCCTCGTCAGCCTCCCGGTATTCGTGTTCTGCCGGCTGGGATGGTAGGACGCGATCAGGATGGTGCCGTCGGGCAGACGAGTCACGGCCCCGTGGCGGAAGGGGGGGCGCGCGGCGGGCGCGAGCCGGCTCCACCACCCCGCTGCCCTGAGCCAGGCATCGTGCGCGATCCTCCCCAGCGTGAGCACCACCCGAGCCCGCGGCAGCAACCGCAGCTCGGCCTCGAGATACGGACGGCAGTTTGCGAGCTCGGTGGGCGCCGGCTTGTTCCCGGGTGGAGCACAGCGCGCGGCCGCGGTCACGTAGCAATCGGAGAGTGCGAGGCCGTCCTCCCTGGCGAGCGCGCGCGCCTGGTTCGCGAACCCGAAACGGTGCAGCGCCTCGTACAGCCAGCTGCCGCTCGAGTCGCCCGTGAACATGCGGCCGGTGCGGTTCGCGCCGTGCGCCGCGGGCGCGAGCCCGACGATGAGCAGCCGCGCCCGCGGGTCGCCGAACCCGGGCACCGGCTTCCCCCAGTAGGTCCAGTCCCGGAACTCGCGCTTCTTCTCGCGGGCGACGCGGCGGCAGTAAGCGCGCAGCCGGGGGCAGCGCTCGCAGGCGACCACGGCGCGGTGCACGGCCCCGAGCGAGCGGGCCGCGAGACCCGTCAGGCGCCGGGCCGAGTCACCCCCTCGGAAGCCAGCGGTTGACCGATCGCTTGTAGTCGAGATAGCTCTGCCCGAAGCGACGCTCGAGCCCGGGCTCCTCGTAGAAGACGACGAAGAGGTGCGCGCAGCAGAGGAATACGAGCGCGAAGAGGACGATGGCGAGCGAGCGCTGGTACAGCCCGAACCCGGCGAGCACCCCCAAGCCGCCGACGTACATCGGATTGCGCACGTACTTGTAGGGGCCCTGGGCGACGAATTCCCGCGGCGGGTCGAACGGCGCCGGCGTGCCCCGTCCCCGTGCCACGAAGACCGCCACGCACGAGACCGCGACCGCCGCGCCGACGACCATCAGGACCGCGCCGAGCGGCCGCGTCCACGCGGGAAGCACGCCGCCGATCTCCGGATCGAGCCGCCGCACGCTCAGGGCGACCCAGCCCCACAGCAGCACGAAGCCCGTCCCGTAGACGGCGGCTCTCACCGCGATCAGCAACGTTTTCATGGAGTCCCCGGCCCCCGCGGGCGGATCGGCCCCGTGACCTCGACCTTCACCGGATAACCCTCGAGCTGCGTCGGGATGCGTCGCCGCGCCGCCGCACCCGAATCCGCGAGAAACACGCGAATGCAGGGCGCCCCATCGCACAGGCCGATGGCCGTGCCGACCACGCCCGGCAACGCCATAAGCGAATCGGTGTGGGCCGCGAGCACCGCCTCCATCGTCCTCGACGTCACCGCCTGCGTCTCCTCACGGTGGTCCCGGCAGGCGCAGCTCGCGAGCGCCGCCGCCGTGACGAGCGTCGCGACGAGGGACCCGGAGCTGCGTCGCGCCATGGCCGGCCTAGAACGGCCGATTCACCCTGATGGTCGTGCCGTTACTGTCCCCGTCTGGGTCGTGGTTCAACGTCCGGTCGTAGGTCCGGCCCGGCATGGTCACACTCACCACCGTCAAGTTCACGGAGAGGACGCTCTTCTTGAGGCTCGGGAACAGCATGATGCACGTGCCGTTGCCGCCGAGATCGCCCGTCGTGCACGTATTGGAATTCAGCCCGAGGACGCTCCAGTGACCCACGACGGTGGCGCCATTCAGCGGATTGTGATCGGCGTCGTGCACCGTGATCTCGACCGTGGCCGACCACTGGCTGCCGCTCCTCGACGTCCTGGCGTCCAGGTTGCCGATGTGGATGATCGTGGACGGCGAGTTCACCGTGACGGTCGTCGACGCCTGGTTGTTGGTCGCGTTGTCGTCGGGGGTCAGGTTGTGGCTGGCGGTGAGCGTATGGCTCCCGATCGAGGTGGTGCTGCTCGTGCTCCAGCTGAAGGTCAGCGTCGTCTGGGCGCCGGCGGAGAGGCTGGTTACGGTCTGCGGTGCGAACGGCGCGCCGTCCGGCGCCTCCTGGAGCGTCACATCGAAGGCCCCGACCGGCTGGTTGCCCACGTTCTTCACGGTGACGCCGACGTTCACCGTGGCGCCCTGCGTGAAGGCGGCGGGTGCGGTGACGCTCGTGACGGCGACATCCGTGACGGGAGCCGGCGGGGGCGGCGGCGCGCCGCCGTCCACGTGCACCCCGAAGTTGTTGAGCACCAGGTCGATCCGGTTCGCGATGGTCTGGGTGGAGCTGCCCGCGAACAACAGCCCCACGGGACTCTTGTTCTGGTCGTCCGTGACGATCAACGATCCCGAATCGCCGCCACCCGAGAACGATCCCGGCTCGATCACGAGCTGATCGACGAACCGGGCCGACTTGATGCAGATGATGAAGAACACCTCGTAGCACACGTCCACCGTGGCGTTGACGCCCGTGATCTGCCCGTGCGTGAGCTTGGTCGTGCGCCCGTACTTCTGCACGTTGAGGCCCAACAGGGTGGACACGTCGTCGAACACGCCGTCGTTGTTGCCGTCGCCGTAGATCGCGCCGCTGGGCGTGCCGTAGCCGTCGTCCGTGGGGGTGGCGTTGCCGAGCTTGGTCGCGTCGGAGAGCGCGATCGCGGCGTCGATGCTGTTCAAGCCGCCCGAGAAGTCGATGGTGTTGAAGGCGGCGAGCGTGCCGATCTGGTCGGCGGGCGCGGTGCCGCCGTCGTAGGGCCCCGGCTGCAAGGCCGGGTCCCCGATGCTCGCGTCGTTGCTGTTCGCGAGCACGTGGTTGTTGCTGAGGACGTACACGGCGCCCGCGCCATCCACGACGCGCCCGCCGATCGAGCCGGCCGTGATGGCGGGATGCCCGACCGAGTAACCGAGCGGCGCGGGCCGCTGCCGCGTCGTCGGGTCGGAGAGCGCCATGAACCGTCCCGTGACCTTCACGTCGACGGGCATGCCGTCGAGCTGACTCGGCAGCCCGCGGACGTCGGCCCGTTCCACGAAGATCCGCACGGCCGCCTTGCCTTTGACCAATGCCACGGCGGTGCCGACGACGCCGGGGATGCGCATCAAGGAGCCGGTGTGGCGTCCCTGCGCCGCGATGGCCGCGTGGACGTCCGGCGCCTGCCCCAGCGCGGCGGCCGACGGCCCCGTGGGGAAGTCGGCGACGTTATCGGAGCAGGCGGACCAGAGGAATGTGCCGAGTGCGATGGCGGCGAGCGCCGCGGCGCCCTGAGTGATGCGCGGGTGCGTCATGAGTGGCTCCCGGTTGGAGGGAGGGAGGTGGGGGCGCCGCTCCATTATGGAGAGGGTCGCGGCGGCGGGCAAGTCGGGAAGAACCCGCACGCCGCGAGCCGAGCGTCGCTACTTCCTGCGCGTCGCCGTGGTCTTGCCTCGCAGGACGTCCCCCGACGCGTAGCGGGCCTCAATCGTGCCGGTCATCGCGTCGCCTTTGTAGTGCCCGACGGTGTGGGTGGTCACCATCTGACCGGGCCGCAGGATGCTCTCGTACGGCCCGGCTTCCATGACGACGCTGTCGCCGCCGACGGCGACAACCCGTACCGGGATCGGGTCGCGGTTGGCGAGCTTGATCGTCCACCCTTTGCCGTCTGCCGTCGCGGTCAGCACGGACGTGACCACCACGCTGTCCTTCGGGCCCAGCACCGTCTTGGTGTCCCACGTGCCGGCAACGTCGGCGAGCTTGATACCCTCGTGACGCATGGGGGCCGGTTTCTGCGCGCCGGCGAGCGTGGCGTGGCCGGCGAGAGCGGCGGCGGAAAGAAGCAGGACGGGGCGCATGGAAGAATCCTCCCGAGATGAAGGAACCGACCCGGCGGCGAGCGGCGGGCATGAACGTACGCTCCGAGACGGGGAGCGGCAACGCGCCGTCGGCTTCCTAGCGTCCAACTCTCGCGCCGGCCATAGGTAACCCCTAACTTAGCGGCGCATGAGGGATCTGCTGGAGCGCCTGCGAGTGGCGCTCAGCCCCGATTATCGGGTCGAGCGGGAGCTGGGCGGCGGTGGCATGAGCCGCGTGTTCCTGGCAGAAGAGACGGAGCTCGGGCGGCGCGTCGTCATCAAAATCCTGCCACCCGAGATGGGGGCGGGTGTGAGCATCGACCGCTTCCGCCGCGAGATACAGCTCGCCGCCGCATTGCAACACCCGCACATCGTGCCGCTCCTGCACGCGGGGCACGTGGAAGAGGTCCTCTACTACACGATGCCCCTGATCGAGGGCGAGTCCCTGCGGGCAAAGCTGGCCCGCGAGGGGGCGCTGCCGATCGCCGACACCGTTCGCATTCTGCGGGACGTGGTCGATGCGCTCGCCTATGCACACCGCCACGACGTGGCCCATCGGGACATCAAGCCGGACAACGTTCTCATTTCGGACCACCACGCAGTTGTCACCGACTTCGGCGTGGCGAAGGCGCTCGGGGAGGCGACCGGTGAGACTTCCCTCACGTCCGTCGGAGTGACGCTGGGCACGCCCGCCTACATGGCGCCCGAGCAGGCCGCGGCCGACCCCCATGTCGACCACCGGTGCGACATCTACGCCGTCGGCACGCTGGCCTACGAGATGCTGACGGGTCGGCCGCCGTTTGCCGGCGGGACCCCGCAACAACTCTTGGCCGCGCAGGTCAGTGAGGCGCCGCCCCCCCTGTCGCGGTACCGGACGACGGTGCCGCCCGCGCTGGCCGAGACGGTGATGCGGTGCCTGGAAAAGAATCCTGCGGACCGGTGGCAGTCCGCCGACGATCTGCTGCACCAGCTGGAGGCGATGGCGACGCCGAGCGGCGGGACGCAGCCGGTGCCGGCGGCCGCTGCCCGCGCACCATCGGGCAGGCGGACGCGCCTCGCTGTGTACGCCGGCCTCGCCGTGCTCGCCCTCGCGGCGGTCTCCGGGGTCGTCTTCATCGCTCGCGGCCACGGGGGCGCTGGTTCGCACCAGCGGAAGCTGCTGCTGGTGCTGCCCTTTCAGAACCTGGGCCGCCCTGACGACGACTATTTCGCGGACGGGATGACGGAGGAGATCACGGCGCGGCTCGGCAGCGTTCAGGATCTCGGCGTGATCGCACGCACCACCGCTGGTCAATACAAGAACACCGCCAAGACCATCCGTCAGATCGGGCAGGAGCTGGGCGTCGAGTACGTGTTGGAAGGAACGGTTCGCTGGGAACGGTCTCCCGCAGGTTCAAGCCGGGTCCGGGTCAGCCCCCAGCTGATCCGAGTGTCCGACGCCACGCACCTGTGGGCACACGTGTACGACGAAGTGCTGGCCGGAGTGTTCGAGGTGCAGGCCGGCATCGCCCAGCAGGTGATCGACGCGCTGGACGTGGCACTAGTCGAGCCCGAACGGCAGGCGTTGGTGGCGAAGCCCACCAACAGTGTGGCGGCGTACGATGCTTATCTGCGCGGCAATGAATATTACAGCCGTGGCTATGAGGAGAAGGGTTTCCGCATAGCGGTCGAGATGTATCAGGAGGCGGTCCGGTTGGATCCCCGATTCGCCCAGGCGTATGCTCAGCTCTCGATCGTTCATTCTGCCCTGTTTTGGTTTTACTACGACCGTACGGAAAGTCGCCTGGTGCAGGCGTCGCAGGCCGCGGAGAAAGCGTTGCAGTTACGACCCGAGCTTCCCGAAGCGCACCTCGCGATGGGCTACTACTACTACTGGGGGCACCTCGACTATGACCGCGCGCTGCGGGAGTTCGCGATAGTTCAGGCGCACCAGCCGAACAACGGCGACGTCCTGGCGGCGACCGCGTTCGTGCAGCGGCGGCAAGGCAAATGGGCCGAAGCGCTTGCGAATCTGACGAAAGCGATCAAGCTCGATCCGCGCTCTAATACGCTTGCCTTCGAGGTCGGTCTCACCAACGTCCTCATACGCCGCTATCCGGAGGCCGAGCAGTACCTGGATCGCGCCATCGAGCTCGCACCCGAGTGGCCGGAGCCTTACACTGACAGGGCCCGGCTGTACCTGAGCTGGGAAGGAAACACCCACAAGGCCGAACGGTCTTTACTGCAGTCGCTGGGAAAGACCGACCGGTTAGTCTTGCCCGGTCGGACGCAACGATTGGGCGAGTTCTTTATTCCCCGAGATGAGGCGTACCAGACGGCACTCCGCGGACTTTCGCTCAGCGCCGTTGGGAGCGATACGGCAGCGTATTTCCTGTTCAAGGCCGAGTTCTATCGGCAAAACCACGAGCCACGACTCGAACGGGCTTACAGCGACTCGGCTCGGGCCGTGCTGGAGGCCGATATCAAGAAGCGACCCGAAGACGCCGGCTTTCGCGCGGCCCTCGGGCTCGCCTACGCTGGGCTGAACCGGAAGGCTGACGCCATCCGGGAGGCGAGGCGCAGCCTCGAACTGCTACCCCTGTCCAAGGACGCGTATTTTGGTGCCGCGCGGGTCGTGAACCTCGCCCACGTGTACGCGCTGGTCGGCGAGTCCGAGGCCGCGATCGAGCAGTTGAAGCTGCTGCTTTCGATCCCCTCCGAGATCTCGATCCCGCTGCTGCGGGTCGACCCCAACTGGGACTCGCTGCGCGGCGATCCGCGGTTTCAGCGACTGCTGGCGGGAACGCCGTAGAGCGGCGAGTTCAGATGTTCCGCCTTCCACCTCATGGCCGCATAAATGCGGGTGCGGCCGCCCGGATGATCGAAGAAGATGAGCTCCTCGACGGGGCCGGGATCGAGCTTGCGATAGTCGCCCAGCTTCAGGTCGATCAGCGCCTCACCGTCGGGCTGGCCCGCCGCGTTGAGGCCGAAGATGTCCGCTTCGTACTCCTGGGTCCGGATGTAGGTGTTCGTGACGGGCGTGAGCACGAAGAAGTAGACGGCGATCAGGAGCGCGAACAGCGGCAGGGCGGCGAGGTCGTCCACGCCGCGCAGGCGCCACGCGTCTCCCCGCCGGGTCAACGCCCGGCCGGAGGCCCCCCGCAGGAACGCGAAGCCCAGCACGGTGAGCACGCCGAAGAACAGGGTCCCCTTGTACACGTGATTCAAGACGTAGTGGCCCATCTCGTGGCCCATGGTGCTTTCGATTTCCGGCAGGGTGCAGCGGTTCAGCAGATTGTCGTTGAGCGTGATGCGCTCCGTGCCGAGGAAGCCCGAGACGTTGGCGCTGACGCGCGTCGATTGCCGCGACGCGTTGACGACGTACACCTCGCTCGCCGGGATGCCGTTGGCCCGCGCCATGCTCAGAATCGGGTCCTTGACGCGCGCGTCTTCGAGCTTCGTGTACTTGTTGAAGAGCGGGAAGATGAAGACCGGCGCGATCATGGCGCTGAACATCAGGAAGGCGACCGTCACCACGCTGCCCCAGATCCACCAGCTGCGCGGCGCGCGCCGCACCACGCCGTAGATCGCGATCACGAACACACCGCCGAGCACGACGCCCACCGCCAGGCCCTTGAGCTGGTCGCCCAACCAGGGCCCGAAGGTCTGGGTCGCGAGACCGTACTGGTGCTCGCGCACGAAGCCCTGATACACGGTCAGCGGAAACAGTAATACGGCAGTCGCGACGAGGAACTGCACCCAGTAGAGGAACGTCTGGAGCGACTTGGATCCCGTCACGCGCTCCGCCAGGTCGCGCATCCGGGCCGACCATCCCTTGCCGAGGAGGAGCAGATAGACAGCGGCGGACGCGAGGAAGTTCCAGAGAAGCAGCCAGTAGCCGCCTTCGAAGTAGGCGTCGGAGCGGGCGCGCTTGTCCGGCGGGACGGTCGCGAGGTAGGCGTTCGTGGCGACGACCGGGTCGAAGTGGTCGCTCGCCTCGGCACCTGGCGGCACGGGGAGCTGGTCTTGGGCGGCTTGGGTCTCCGGCGCTCGGCCCGTGACCGCCGCCGCGCTTGAGCCACGAAGGATGAGGAGACCGGCGGCGCAAAGCAGAACGGACCAGCCGCCCGCACCTAGGCGTCGCTGCATGTTTCCTCCCGGAGGAGATGGACGAGAGACGCAGCGCATAAGCTGCGAGCCGATCCTACACGGCGCAACGCGGGTTACGGCTTCGCTTCTTGCCGCGCCACGCGAGCCCACGCGGAGGCAACGACGAGGCCGTAGCCCACAAACAACGGCGCAAACAATCCGAAGGTGAGAAATTGGGGCGGGCGGATGCCGGGCGAGGCGATAGCGAAGCAGAGGAGGCCGAACGCGAGACCGCGCGGGAGCGGGCGGCGCGGCAGCCAGCGCTCGACAGCCCAGAGGAGCGCGCCGCCGATCAGGCCCGCCACGGCGCCCGCGAACACGACGTTGAGGGTTCCGCGCAGGCTGAAGGCCCCCGGTCGCCCGGTCGCGAGCGCGAACAGTCGCATGACGACGCGCCCGCCCAAGCCGAGCAGCAGGGCGCCGGAGGTGGCGCCGAGGGCGAGCGCGAGCGGAAGGGTGCGGAGGCGGGTCAATGAGGGGTCAGCCCTCCCGTCCACGACCCGAGCGCCGCCAGCGCGCGCTGCTCGGTGAGCTTGGCGCCCGCGGTGAGGACCGAGCGCGGCACGAGCTTGCGGAACGGTGTGAGCGCCACCCGATGCGCCCCCGAGGAGGTGTGGACCTCTTGAATCACTCGCAACGCCGCTTGCCCGAACCGACGTTCGAGCCGCGCGAGCGCTGGCCAGAGGCGGCGGTGGACGTAGGTCACCTTGCCCGAGACGAGGCGGCAGACGAGCACATCGCGCGACGCCCGCACGGCGCGCGTCAGCCAGAAGAACTCCTTGCCGCGCGGATGTCCCCACCAGCTGCCGCGCGGGCGGCGGCCGAGGGCGGCTTCAACGAGGCTCGGCACGGGACCGCGCGCGGCCTCGAGCACGACGCCGTGCTTGGCGATGAAGCGGAGGGCGTCGCGTGGGGTCATTGCCATCGGGTTCAACATATCCATGTTCGCGGTCCCGGCACCGATTTGCCCCGCTGCCGCAGAGCGGTTAGGGTTGGGGTCGTCGCAGCCGTCGTAACCACACCGAGGCGTTTGGTGCATCCACTCCTCGCAGGTCCGTTTCTCCGCCGTGTGACCTCGGCGCTGGTCGCGCTCTCCGTCCCCGCGGGGTTCGCAATCGGGCAACAGGCGTCCGTCTCCACCGCTGCCACCACGCCGGACCCGCCGCGCTTCCGCGTTGTCTTGGAAGAGCGCTACGAGCCGGTGTTCGACCAATTACAGAAGATCGCGCTCCAGGGCGAGCGCGTCGCGCCTGTTCGGAATCTGGTGCTGCGGCGCGACGTCATCGAGTTCCACCTCGAGGAGGGCAAACTCTACCTCACGACGCCCGTAGCGCACCGCACGATCAGTGTCGTCTTCGTGGGCCACGGGTCGATCTCGTTCACGCCCCCGCTGGCCGTCGAGCGAGCGCAGCTGCAGCGCGTGCTCGGTGACTCGGTGCTCCAGTCGCAGATCTCCGCGGCGGCCCTCTTCTTCACCGACTCCACCCTGGCCGAGCTTGAACGCCAGCTCACCTTCGGCGCGGGTAGCGTCTCTGATGACGCCTCCGGCGTGCTGCACGACGCGCTCGACCATGTGGTCGACGCGGGAACGCGGCAGGCGGAGGAACCAAGCCTCATGACCGCGCTGCTCAACGGCGAGACGACCGGGTTCTTCTATGGCCATGTCAAGCGAGAGCACGGCGAGGACCTCATGTTCCTGATGGATCCTCAACAGGAAGAACAGATCGCGCTGCTCCGTGGAGGCCGGGTGAGAGGGCAGCGCGTCCAGATCGTGTGCCAGTTCAAGCGGGCAGAAGGCCTGCGAGACACGGCGACCGTGGCACCTGAGCGCCGCGACCCGCTCAAGCTCGAGGCGTATGCGATCGAGACCACGATCGGGAAGAACCTCGAGTTCTCCGCGACGGCGAAGATTCGCGTCACGGCCCGGGGCGACGGCGTGCGGTGGGCCCGGTTCCTCCTGTTCCCAGAGCTGGCGGTCGATTCGCTCCGCGACGAAGCAGGGACGGTGGACACCTTCTTCCGCGCCAAGCAGAGCCCGGAGCTATGGTTGCGGTTCGACGCGCCGCTGCACACGGGCGAGACGCGATCCGTTCGCGTCATGTACCACGGCGACGTCCTCGGCTACCGCTCGATCATGGACGAGCTCCGGCGGCGGCTGGAGAACCGTCTGCCCAGTGGCAGGCGGCCCGTTTCGCTGCCGTCCGGTGTGGACAAATGGTTCTTCGTCAAGGCTTCGGAGACGTGGTTCCCGCGCTACGGCCCTTCGAACCCACGTTACGTCGACTGGCCGGCCGCGGATATGGACTTGACGTTTCATACGCCCCGGAAATACCGCTTCGTGAGCGTCGGGCAGCTCGTGGACACTCACGACGAGGGCGATGTGCGGACAACGCGCTGGGTGACCGAGCGACCGGCCAGCGAGGCGTCCTTCAATCTTGGGGAATTCGACGAGTTCAAGATCACCGACCCCCGGATCCCCCCCGTGACGGTGCAGATGAACGCCGACGCGCACCGGCAGTTCGATGCGCTGGTCCGCGGGCAACTCGAGCCCGAGAAGGACGTGGGTGGTGACGTGGCGAACAGCCTGGCGTTCTTCACACACGTGTTCGGACCGCCGCTGTTCGAGCGGTACAACGCCACTGAGATCCCCTTCCCCTACGGCCAGGCCTTCCCAGGCCTGATGTATCTCTCGATGATGACGTTCCAGTCGATCAGCGAGAGCGGCGCCGAGGAGACGTTCCGTGCGCACGAGATGGCCCACCAGTGGTGGGGGATCGGCGTAGAGCCGGAAGGTTACCGGGACGTGTGGCTGTCGGAGGGATTCGCGGAATTCTCCGGCCTGTGGTACATGCAAACCATCCTCAAGGACAACGACAAGTTCTTCAAGCAGCTGCGCGACCGGCGCCGCGACATCCTCGCGCGGCGCAACACCGCACCCCCGATCGGGCTGGGGTGGCGCGTGGCCCAGACGGACGACCCCAGTGATTACTCGCTCGTCATTTATCAGAAGGGGGCGTGGGTGCTCCACATGCTACGGAACCTGATGCTCGATCTGCGTACCATGAGGGAGGACGCCTTTACCGCGACGATGCAGGACTTCTACCAGCAGTATCGTGGTCGCCGCGCCTCCACGCAGGACTTCCAGCGGGTGGTCGAGCGCCACACGGGGCTCCCCATGAGCTGGTTCTTCGACCAGTGGGTCGACGGCACCGCGATCCCGACGTACATCCTCTCCTGGCACGCCGATCCGCCGCAGGACGGTCACTACCTCCTGCGCGTGCGGGTGCGTCAAGAGGGTGTGCCGAAGAACTTCGTGATGCCGGTGCCCCTCAAGATCGAGTTCGCCGACGGCGGGCAGGCGTTCGTTCGGGTGAACGTGACCGCACTCGCGACTGAGGGAACCCTCAGCCTTCCGGCAGAGCCGACGCGGCTCGAGCTCAACCCGCTGGAATCGGTTCTTGCGAGCGTGAAGACCGAGGCGTGGCCCTGACAGCGGATCGTGGCCGGCACACTTGGAGGGTACCGCGGCTCCCGCGGGACCGCTAAGTTCCAGCGCGGTATAGTTGGAGAGGTGGCCGAGTGGCTGAAGGCGGCGGTTTGCTAAACCGTTATAGGGGCTAATACCCCTATCGGGGGTTCGAATCCCCCCCTCTCCGTCGCAAGACGCCGTCAGCTATCAGCCTTCAGCCAAAGCCGACAGCGCAACCCAGCGTCCGCGTCCGCTTCGCCCCGTCGCCCACGGGCTACCTCCACGTCGGCGGCGCCCGCACCGCCCTCTTCAACTGGCTCTTCGCCCGCCACACGGGCGGCAAGTTCCTGCTCCGCATCGAAGACACCGACAGAGAACGCTCGTCGGACGAGCACACTCGCGTCATCCTCGACGGCCTCACCTGGCTCGGCCTCGATTGGGACGAGCAGCCAATCTTTCAGGGCGCGCGACTCAAGCGGCATCAGGAAGTCGCCGACGAACTCCTTTCGGAGAACAAGGCGTACACGGACGACGGCGCGATCCGGCTGCGCGTCCCCCAGGGTGAGATCGCCTGGAACGACGCCGTCCACGGCCCCATCAGCTTCCAGGGCGAAGACATCAAGGACTTCGTGATCCTCCGGTCCGACCGCACGCCGCTCTACAACCACGCCGTGGTCGTGGACGACCTCGACATGCGGATCACCCACGTGCTGCGCGGGGCCGATCACATCTCGAACACGCCGAAGCAGATCGCCCTGTATCACGCGCTCGGCGCCCCGCTCCCCGTCTTCGCCCACGTGCCGATGATCAACGGCCCGGACGGCAAAAAGCTCTCCAAGCGCCACGGCGCCACCGCCGTCGGCGACTACCAGCACCTGGGCATCCTCCCGGCGGCGCTGCGCAACTTCCTCGCCCTCCTCGGCTGGAGCCCGGGCGGGGACAAGGAGATCATGACCCTCGACGAGATGATCCAGTTGTTCACGCTCGAAGGGATCCTCAAGAAGCCCGCCGTGTTCGACCCGACGAAGCTCCAGTGGATGAACGGGCAGTACCTCTCGATGACGGCGGCCGAGGAGCTGTACGATCTCGTGGCCCCGCACCTCGCAAAGCTGGGCGTCAACGGCCGGAAGGACGCGGTCATGAACGCGATTACGGCCGTGAAGACCCGCTCCCGCACCACGATCGACATCGCGCGCCAGGTGGCCGTGCGGCTCGACCCCAAGTTCGTCGAGCTCGATGACAAGGCGAAGAAGGAGATCGCGAAAGACCCGGCAGGCTACAAGGCGTCGCTGCAGGCGAGCCTCGAGGTCCTAAGGAAGGCGGAGTGGACGCCCGAGACGCTGGAGCAGATCTTGCGATCCCTCGCAGAGCAGCGCGGCGTCGCGGCCGGCAAGGTCTTCCAGCCGATCCGCGTCGCGCTCACGGGGGGAACGGTATCGGAGCCGGTGAACGAGCTGCTGTACGTGGTGGGGAAAGAGGCGGCCCTGAAGAGGCTACGGGAAGCCGCCTCCAGGAATGTCCCGGGCTGACAGCCCGGGCTCGGCGCTCGGTGCGTCCTTAAGGACGCACCCCCTCATAGCGCGCGCTCTGAGCGCGCGTATCAAATCTCGAGCGAGTGCGCGCTCTTCGCGCGGTCAATCCCGAGCTCAACGCGCTCTCATGGCGCCCGAGCCGCGCCCTCTCGATAGCGCGCGAAAAACGTCCGACACGCGGGAAAACGACGCCACCGCGCGCCTCATCGCTCGTAGTCTCCATCGTGCCGGTCCGTCTATACGCGCTGCTCACGTGGACGACCCTCCGCCGTCTGCCGCTCGTCCACGCCGGAGCCGCTGCGTTCTTGCGCCGAATCCTACCCGAGATCGCTCACCGGCACGCCACTCGACTGATCGAGTTGGGGATCGTGCGGAACCACGTCCACCTGGTCCTAGAGCTGCCGGCACGCGTTGACATTCCGCGGTTGGTCCAAGGCCTGAAGGGCGCGAGCGCGAGAATCGCGAATCGAGATGGGGTGATGCCACGCGCGAAGCTGCGGTGGGCCGATGGGTACGACCTTCGTTCGTTGGGCGTACGCGATCTAAAACGGGCGATCCAATATGTCCGGGCGCAGGGCGAACGACATCCGGACCTCGCGTTGAGTGACCCGGGCTGACAGCCCGGGCTCGGCGTTAGGTGCGTCCTTAAGGACGCACCCCCCTCACAGCGCGCGCTTTGAGCGCGCGAATCACATCCCGAGCCGTGCGGGCCCCCGAACGCCGTCTACGGGACCAGCGTATCCGCCCGAGCCCTGGTCGTATCCCCACGCGCCCGGCGCTCGAACTCCCGCTCCGCCTGTTTCCGCGCCCGCAGCTCCTTCACGTACTTCTTGAACTGGTCCATCGTCTCGGCGCGGCGCGCCGCCTGCAACAGG
>WNGH01022336.1_pt1 | contig 18289 bp, 20 predicted proteins | sample 5400631 | NCBI WGS metagenome assembly WNGH01 (sample SAMN13153373, study PRJNA577476) | soil metagenome | isolation source: 115 cm soil or saprolite under Garry oak tree replicate 1 | place: USA:California | collected 2016-06-15
CCGCCCTCAGCTCGAACCACCACGCCCGGAGGGGGCCTGCAACGCGAGGCGTACCTGTATGTACGTTGAGCGTTTGCAGGCGACCGAGAACGTGGCTCTTCGAGCCGAACGGCCCTGCCGTGAGGCGAGAGCTGAGTTGAACTGGCGAAGCAAATTGGCCCAGTGCCGCGCGTTGACAAGTCGCGCCAGGGCCCGCTAGTATGCTGGCACTCGATGGCCGTGCCGGTCCGCGGACGCACCGAATTACCTGCCCTGCTCCGACGCTAGAAGAAGGAGGCTCTGCAATGGTTCGTGCCGCCGCTCTCGGATGCGCTCTACTCCTCACCATCGGACTGCTGCCGGTCGCCGCCCAGGCTCAGACGAAGGAGGACACCCTCGTCTACGCGCTCCAGTCCGACATCGATACCTGGGATCCGCCCGGCTCCGTGCTGCGCGAGGCCATCATCCTCGGCTATCACGTCTTCGATCACCTGGCCGTGCGCGACCTCAAGACGCGGAAGGTCATCCCGAACCTCGCCATCTCCTGGAAGACGATCGACGACACCACGTGGGAGGTCAAGCTCCGTCAGGGCGTCAAGTTCCATGACGGCACGCCGTTCACGTCCAAGGACGTCAAGGCGACCTTCGACCGCGTGCTCGACCCCGTGAAGAAGATGATCGCCCGCGGCAACCACGCCAAGATCAAGACCGTGGAGATCGTGGACGACTACACGGTGCGCTTCAAGACCGACGGCCCCTACCCGCTCTTCGTGGAGCGCATGACGGCCCAGGTGATGGAGTCCGAGAAGGTCATCCGCGAGAAGGGCGACGAGTGGATGCAGGAGCATCCCGTGGGCACCGGGCCCTACAAGCTCGTCAAGTGGGCGCGCAAGCAGGAGCACCTGCTCGTCCGCAACGATGACTACTGGGGCCCCAAGCCCTACTACAAGTACGTGCGCGTCCGCATCATCCCCGAGCAGGCGACCAAGATCGCCGAGCTGCTCTCCGGCGGCGTGGACGTGATCAAGGCGGTGCCGCCGGACCAGATGGACGTCATCAACAAGACGGGCGCCGCGCGCACGTCGACCTCGCCGATCCTCCGCACGGCCTTCATCGAGTTCGACTCGGCGGCGAGGGGCGGACCGAACCCCTTCACCGACAGGCGCGTGCGCGTCGCGGCGAATCTCGCCGCCGACCACGACGCGAGGCGGGGTTCCCGAACGGCGTGGACGTGCTCTTCAACGAGGCCCCGCCCACGGTCGAGCCCGGCACCCAGCAGACCAACGACGCCATCGTCGCCGACATGACCAAGGCGGGCTTCCGCGTGAAGCGCAACTACATCGGCGACAACACGGTCGTCGTCGCGCGCGCGAAGGAAGGCAAGCTCGGGCCGATGATGAACTGGTCCTGGGGCTACTACTCAGTCTTCGACACCGACGCCATCCTGTACGACATGTTCAAGTGCGGCGAGTTCTACTCCTACTACTGCAACAAGGAGCTCGACGACCTGATCATCTCCGGGCGCTCGACGCTCGACCAGAAGCGGCGCGCCGAGATCTACGTCAAGGCGCAGAAGTTGATGTTCGACGACGCCGCCGCCCTCTTCAAGTGGGGTCTGCGCGGCGTGTGGGGTGTGTCGAACCGGATCGAGTACTCGGCGCCGCCCGACGAGGTCGACCGCATGTTCCTCGCCACTCCGCGGAAGAAGTAGCTCCGGATCCGCCGGGCCGGCGGGCGGGGGCGTTCGCGCGTCCCCGCCCGCCGGTCCCGATCTCCCGATGCGGCGCTACATCGCACACCAGCTCGTCCAGCTCGTCGTCGTGATCCTCGGCATCTCCATTCTCGCCTTCTCGATCCTGCACGTCATCGGCGACCCCGTCACCCTGCTCCTCCCCCAGAATGCCGGCAAGGAGGAGTACGACCGCTACAAGCACCTCATGGGGCTCGACCAGCCCGTCTGGGTCCAGTACTGGAAGTTCGCGAGCCGCGCCGTCCACGGCGACTTTGGCAAGTCCTGGTACGGCAATGCGCCCGCCTTCGGCCTCGTCATCGAGCGTATGCCGCCCACCATCTACCTCACGCTGGCCGGCCTCGGCGTCGCGCTCTTGATCGCCCTGCCCCTGGGCGTGACCGCCGCCCTCAAGCGCCACTCCGTGATCGACACACTGTGCACGCTCCTGGCCGTGGCCGGCCAGGCCATGCCCATCTTCTGGCTCGGCATCATGCTCATCATCATCTTCGCCGTCCGCCTCAAGGTCCTGCCCGCCTCCGGCTACGGCACCTGGCAGAACTTCATCATGCCCGCCTTCTGCCTCGGGGCCTTCCTGGCCCCCCTGACCATGCGGCTCGTCCGCTCCGGCATCATCGAGGTGATGAGCATGGAGTTCATCAAGACGGCGCGGGCCAAGGGGGTGGGCGAGCGCATGGTCATCCTCAAGCATGCCTTCCGCAATGCCTGCATCCCCGTGGTCACCGTCCTCGGCCTGCAGTTCGGCCAGCTCCTGGGGGGCGCCTTCATCACCGAGACGGTCTTCGCCTGGCCGGGAGTGGCGACGCTGACCGTGGACTCGATCCGCAACCAGGACTTCCCCGTCGTGCAGTGCGCGGTGGTCCTGCTCGCCCTCATCATCGTGTTCGTGAACGCGATCGTCGATCTGATCGTCGGGCTGATCGACCCGCGCATCCGGGCGGCCTGATGGCCATCGGCCCCGACGCCGCCATCAGCGCGCCCCGCTTCGAAGCCGCCGCGGCGCCCGCCCTCTCCGGCGCGGGCTGGCGAAGACTCTGGCGCCTCAAGTGGGGCATGGGCGGCGCGGCGATCTTCCTCGCCATCGTGCTGAGCGCGGTCTTCGCGCCCTGGATCGCGCCCCACGATCCCGTCATCGTGGACATCAGGCACCGGATGGGCCCGCCCGCCTGGATGGAGGGCGGCACCCGCGAGCACGTGCTCGGGACCGATCAGATCGGTCGCGATCTCCTCTCGCGGGTGATCTGGGGCGGGCGTGTCTCGCTCGTGGTGGGCGTCACGGCAGTGCTGCTCTCCTCCACCATCGGTATCCTGTTCGGGCTCGCCGCCGGCTACTTCGGGGGGCGCCTCGACTGGAGCATCATGACGTTCATCAACGTGATGCTGACCTTCCCCTTCGTCCTTCTGGCGCTTGCCGTCATCGCGGTGCTGGGCCCGAGCATGCCCAACATGATCATCGTCCTGGGGGTGACGGGCTGGCCCGTCTACGCTCGCGTCGTCCGGGCGGAAACCTTGGCGCTCCGCGAGCGCGAGTTCGTGCTTGCCGCGCGGGCCCTGGGCGGGAGCCATGCCCGCATCGTCTTCCGTCAGATCCTGCCGAACTTGATCTCGCCCATCGTCGTCATCGCCACCCTGCAGATCGCCCAGGTCATCATCCTCGAGTCTTTCCTGTCCTTCCTCGGCCTGGGCGTCCAGCCGCCCACCCCCGCCTGGGGCAACATGCTCGGCGAGGGGCGCGTCTACATGCTGAACTCCTGGTGGATCGCCGCCTTTCCCGGCCTCGCCATCTTCGTCACCACGCTCGTCATCAACCTGATCGGCAATGCGCTCCGTGACTGGCTCGACCCCCACATGAAACTGTAGCGGGCCGATGAGAAGGGCCCATCTGCTTCGTTGGCTCGGTCGGCGCTGCCCTCAACGTACAGAGAGTACGCCTCGGGCAACGCCTCCCTCGTCGCCTCGCATCTGGACCCTTCTCATCGGCCCGCAGAATTGTGCGGTGGAGAAAAGATGTCGAGCAGCGCGGGCCGTTGATGATCTGCACCGTTTCAGGTTGTGAAAGTGTCCTCTGTCTGCCATGGTTGGCACCTTGATCAGTAGGGTGGCGCCTCGGAGAAAGTGATCGTAGAGGAGACCCCCGTGAGACTGTTCCTGGCCATGATGTCCCACGAGACCAACACCTTCAGCAACGTCCCCACCGACCGCGGCCAGTTCGAAGCGCGCAATCTCCACTACGGCGGCGAGATCGTCGAGGCCTTCCGCGGCACGGGGACCTGTCTGGGCGGGATGATCGCGGCGGCCGAGCGTCGCGGCGCCCGCCTCGTCCCCTCGGTGGCGGCGGCCGCTTCCCCCGCGGGCCTCGTCACCCGGGACATCTACGAGCACGTGAAGGAGCGCATGCTCGGCGACCTGAAGGCCGCGGGCGCCATCGACGGCGTGCTCCTCGATCTCCACGGGGCCATGGTTCCCGAGGGGCTCGATGACGGCGAGGGCGATCTCATCGAGGCCGTGCGGCGCGTGGTCGGGCCCGAGGTGCCCATCGCGGTTACCCTCGATTTCCACAGCAACCTGAGCGCGAGCATGGTCGGCGGCGCCGATCTCCTCCACGGGTACAAGACCTATCCGCACGTGGACATGAGCGAGCGCGGAGTGGAGGCGACGGAGCGGCTGCTCGACGTCATCGGCAAGCGCCTCCGCCCCACGGCGGCCGTGCGCAAGCCGCCGATCCTGCCGCCCCTCGGCAGCCAGGGCACCGCGCGCGGACCGATGCGCCGGCTCTACGACGGGGCGACGGAGATGGAGAAGAACCCCAAGGTCATTTCCATCTCCATCTTCGCGGGCTTCCCCCATGCCGACATCCCCGATGCGGGCTTCGGCATCTATGTCGTCACGGACGACGATCAGGCCCTGGCCGATCGCCTCGCCGATCAGCTCGCCGCCACCGCCTGGACCCACCGCCACGAGTTCGTCCACACGGCCCTCCCCGTACGCGAGGCGGTGGCCAAGGCGCTGGCCGCCGAAGGCAAGCCCATCGTGCTCGCCGACATGGCCGACAACACGGGCGGCGGCGCGGCGGGCGACGGCACCGAGATCCTGCGCGAGCTGCTGAGGGTGGGCGCGCGCTCCGCCGTGGTCGCCTGCCTCTGGGATCCCCAGGCCGTGGCGGAATGCGTGAAGGCAGGCGTGGGCGCCTCCGTGACGCTCTCGGTCGGCGGCAAGGTCGACGACCGGCACGGCGCGCCCGTGCGGGTGACGGGCGTGGTCCGCACGCTCTCCGACGGTCGTTTCGTGCACAAGGGACCCATGGCGCGCGGCCTGCCGGGTCGGCTCGGCACCACCGCCGTCCTCGACGTCAACGACGTCAAGATCATCCTCATCTCGTACCGCTGGCAGACGCTGGATCCGGAGATGATCCGCTTCGTGGGCATCGACCCTCTCGACCACAAGGTGCTGGTGATCAAGTCCACCATCCACTACCGGGCCGCCTTCGAGCCCATGGCCCGCGAGATCATCGAGGTCGACGCCCCGGGGCTGTCCTCCTCCAACCTCGCGCGCTTCGAGTTCAAGCGGATCAGGCGACCCATCTTTCCCCTCGATCCCCACACGACCTATCCCTGAGCGGCGCACGCGCAGGAGGGCCCTCGCATGTCCTTCCCCGGCTTCACTCCGGCCGACTTCAAGGTCTTCGACATCGACGGCTTCAAGCCCCGCATGGACGCCATCAAGAGGCGGATCCGTCCCAAGCTCGAGGCGATCGGGCGCGATCTCCTGCCCGACGTCGCGCGCATCGCCGGTGACACCGCCTTTGCCCACGTCGCCAGGCACGCCCGGCGCACCGTCAATCCTCCGGAAGACACGTGGGTCGCTTTCGCGCTCGACAAGCGCGGCTACAAGAAGCACTGCCACTTCAAGGTGGCCGTCTCGCGCGGCGTCGTGCGCTTTCTCTTCGAGGCGGGGCCCGAGCACGCCCAGAAGCGACGCTGGGCGGCGGCCTGGAAGCGGCAGGGTCCCAAGCTGGCGCCCGTGTTGAGGCGCGCCAAGGGCCTCGCCTGGTTCAAGGACGAGCACGACGAGCGGCCGGCCGCCATTCTGGGCGAGCTCTCGGCCGAGGACATCGCGCGTCTGGGCGACGAGCTGACGCGCACCCGTGACGGCTCGCTCGTCCTCGGGCGCGCGGTGCCCGCGCAGGAGGCGGCGCGCTGGAAGCCCCGTGACTATGCGCGCGCCGCGCGCGAGACCTTCCAGCTCCTGGCGCCGCTGTACCGGCTCAAATGACTCCGCGCATTCCCTCAGTCATCTGCCGGGTCGAGTGGCGAGGCATATCAACTCAGCCCTCGCCTCGGGGCTTCGCCCCTCGGCTCGAACCGCCACGCCCGAGGGAGCAGCCAGCCCGAGGCGTACGTGTTTGTACGTTGAGGGCTGGGTGCGACCGAGAACGTGGTCGTTCGAGTTGAGCGGCCCTGCCGCGAGACGAGGGCTGAGTAAACTTGGCGAAGCCAATCGGCCCGGCAGATGACGAGCTGGGCGAGGAGGCGGCGCATCCCGAGCCCTGGCGGCTGACCATCGGCCGGCCGAGCGAAGAGGCGGTCCCGCTCCTCCTCGGCCGCGCCATGCCCGACTACGAGGCGCGGCGCCTCGCGCGGCGCAAGCGCGATCTCTACGTCGGCTTCGCGCGCGCCGGTTTGGTGGCCGTCGCGGGAGTGCGCGACTTCGTGGCGACGCTGGAGCAGCTGCGTGTCCCCCGCGCCATCGGCACCTCGGCCTCGGGTTTCGATGTCGATCGCGTGCTCGCCGCGGTGGGACTGCGGCGCGCCTTCGGGGTGATCGTGACGGCGGACGACGTCGTCATGGGCAAGCCCGACCCCGAGGTCTATGAGCTGGCCGCCGCGCGCCTCAGGGTCGCCCCCGAGGCGTGCCTCGTCTTCGAGGACTCGCTGGTGGGTATCGAGGCGGCGCGACGGGCCGGCATGCGTGCCGTCGGGGTCTCCACCGCACACAGCGACGCCGAGCTGCGCGACGCCGGCGCCGAGCGAACCATCGCCGATTTCCAGGGTCTCGAGTGGCCGAGCCTCGCAAGCCCGTAAGCGCTCCCGCCTTCTGGGACGGTCTCTATGCCGAGCACCAGGATGGGTGGGAGCTCGGGGAGGCCGCGCCCTCGCTGCGGGCCTGGCTCGCGGCGGGGCAGACGTTCACTCACGCCGGCGCTTCACCCATGTCGAGGCCCCCGCACATCGCCGTCCCCGGCTGCGGGCGAGGCCATGACGCGAGACTTCTCGCCCGTCACGGCTATGCGGTCACGGGCTTCGACTTCGCAGACGCGGCCATCGCAGAGGCTCGAGGGCTCGCAGCCACGGAGCATCTCGCCGTCGCCTTCGAGCAGCGCGACATCTTCACGCTGGGCCCCGACTACGCGGAACGTTTCGACGCGGTGTGGGAATACACGTGCTTCTGCGCCATCGATCCCGACCGCCGCGCCGAGTACGCGCAGGTGCTGCAGGCCATCCTGCGACCCGGGGGAATCCTCCTCGCCTGCTTCTATCCTTTGAGAGAGGGCACGGACGGGCCCCCCTTCCCGGTGTCCCGGGAAGGTATCGCGACGGTGCTCGAGCCCTGCTTCCGCATCGTGGAGGCGGGGGAGCCGCCCGCCTCTCCCGAGCGGCGCAGGAATCTCGAATGGTTCGTCACGGCCGAGCGCCGCGCAAGCTGATTCGCCGTTGCTTCACCCAGGAGGGCGTGCTACGTTTGAACACTTTTTTCGGGACGCCACGTCGTCGCGGATGAGCATGCGCGGCAACGGGCGGCCAAAGGAGGCTCCGGTATGAAGGTGCTTCGCATCGCTCTCGTCCTGCTCCTCGTGGCCGCCGCGGGCGGCGCGCTCGTCCTCCGCGATCTCGCCAGCGCGCAGGCCCAGACCATCAAGATCGGCGTGCTCTACGACCATACCGGCCCCTTCTCCGCGGCGGGATCGCTCAACTGCTGGCGCGGCGCCAAGATGATGATCGACCTCATCAACGAGCGGGGCGGCGTGCTGGGCAAGTACAAGATCGTCCAGGTCGACGGCGACGGCCAGTCCAAGGCCGAGGTCGCCATCAACGAGGCGGAGCGCCTCCTGAACGTCGAGAAGGTCGACATCCTGGCGGGCATCTACTCGAGCGCGCACGCCGTGCCCCTCGCCGAGAAGGTGGACAAGCAAAAGCGCTTCCTCTGGATCACCACGGCCATCTCGTCGAAGGTCTTCGACGGGCGCAACCTCCAGTACACCTTCCGCCCGCAGCCCACCGGCGACCAGTTCGGGGCGCTCTCCGTCCAGTACATCAACGAGTACTCGCAGGAGAAGTTCAAGAAGCCCGCCAAGGAGCTGCGCCTGGCCATCATCCACGAGGACGGCGCCTATGGCGCCGACGTGGCCCTGGGGAACGAGCTCAAGGCCAAGGAGCTCGGGCTCAACGTGGTCCTCAAGGAAGGCTACTCGATCAGCGCCCCCGATCTCTCCGCGCTGGTGACGAAGCTGCGGTCGGTGCGGCCCGACGTCCTCTTTCACACGGGCTACAACCCCGACATCGCCCTCTTCCTGCGCCAGGCCAAGGAGCAGGGCCTGCGCCTACGCGCCTACATCGGCCACGGCGCCGGCCACAGCCAGATCGACAAGTTGAAGGAGTCCTTCGGCGCCAAGGAGATCGACGGATTCCACACCCTCGACCCCATCGCCTCCCAGCTCCTCGATCCCAAGAAGCTCAAGCCCGGCGTGGGCGAGCTCACCGCCGAGATGGTCAAGCGCTACAAGGCGCAGTACGACAAGGAGGTCGCCGACCGCGCCATCGCGCCGCACGTCTCCATGGGCTTCAACAACATGTGGATCCTCTTGAACGACGTGGTGCCGCGGGCTATCACCAAGTACGGCGGGTTCGGCCCGGAGGCGCTCGCCAAGGCGGCCCGGGACACCGATATCCCCGAGGGCGGGACCATGCAGGGCTACGGGGTCAAGTTCAATCCGCCCGGGCACCGCTTCGCGGGGCAGAACGAGCGCTCCTTCCCGGCCGTCTTCGAGATCATCGAAGGCAAGTTCGAGCTGGTCTTCCCCAAGACCGTGGCGACCGCCCAGCCCATCTTGCCGCTGCCGGCGTCCTCACCGCTTGCCGTGCGCTAAGTCAATCGGAGGGGGCCTCGGTGGCCCCCTCCGAACCTCCCCCCTCGGATTCGATTGCGCCGGCCAAGCCGGCGCTCGAACAAATCACAGCCGCGACGTTCGGACATGCTGACGGTCGAGAAGCTGACGAAGCGGTTTGGGGGCTTCACCGCGCTCAATCAGGTGTCGTTCGAGGTGCGCGAGGGGGAGATCCTCGGGCTCATCGGGCCCAATGGCTCCGGCAAGACCACGCTCTTCAACTGCGTGTCGGGCGCGCTGCCGCCGACGGCTGGCTCCGTCCGTCTCCGCGGTGTTGAGATCGGCGGGCTCACCCCCGACAAGATCTGCCATCGGGGCATCGCCCGGACTTTTCAGATCCCCCGCCCCTTCCGCAAGCTCACCATCCTCGAGAACGTCTCCGTGGCCGCCCACTACGGGACCAACGAGCCCAACACGGAGGCGCAGGCCCGGTCGCGCGCGCGCGAGATGCTGGAGCTGGTGGGGCTGCCCACGGACCCCGAGGCGGGGACGACCTCGCTCGGCGCCGGCGGGCTGAAGAAGCTGGAGCTGGCGCGGGCGCTCGCCACCGGGCCCCGGCTGCTCCTCGCCGACGAGAGCCTGGGCGGGCTGGATCCGTCGGAGATGCACGACGCCGCCGAGATGCTCAAGCGCATCCGCCGCGACCTCGGGATCACCATCGTCTGGGTCGAGCACATCATGGCGACGCTGATGCGTGTGGTGGATCGCATCGTGGTGCTGGACCACGGCGAGAAGATCGCCGAAGGGCTTCCTCTCGAGATCGCCGAGCATCCGCAGGTGGTCGAAGCCTATCTGGGCGAGAAGATCGTCCTCGCGTGATGCCGGGCATCGTCGAATGCTAGAGCTCAGCGGCATCACGGCGGGCTATGGCCACTTCACCGCGCTGTGGGACGTGAGCCTGCGTGTGGCCGAGGGCGAGGCGGTGGCGGTGGTCGGCCCCAACGGCGCGGGCAAGACCACGCTCCTCCGCGTGATCTCGGGCCTCATCGCCCCCCGCGCGGGCCGGATCACCTTCGAGGGCGCCGAGGTGGCCGGCCATCCCGCCTACGACATCGTGGCCCACGGGGTCGCGCACGTGCCCGAAGGGCGCCGCCTTTTCCCCGGCCTCACCGTGGCGGAGAATCTCAAGATGGGCGCCTTCCTGCCTTCGGCCCGTGGCCACTACCGCGAGAGCCTGGAGCGCGTCTACACGCTCTTTCCCGTCCTCGCCGAGCGCCAGGACCAGCGCGCGGGAAGCATGTCGGGCGGCGAGCAGCAGATGCTGGCCCTCGGGCGCGCCATCATGTCGCGTCCCAAGATCATCCTGCTCGACGAGCCTTCCCTGGGCCTCGCCCCCGTGATGGTCCTCCGCGTCTTCGACCTGATCCGCCGCGTGCGCGAAGAGGGCTACACGATCCTCGTGGTCGAGCAGAACGTTCGCCAGGTGCTCAAGCTCGTGGACCGGGCGTATCTGCTCGAAGTCGGGCGCATCAAGATGGAGGGCCGGGCGGACCAGCTCGCGGAGCAGGACTTCGTGCGCAAGGCCTACCTCGGCGTATGAGTCCCCCTCACCCGTCTCAGCCCTCGCCTCGCCGCTCTCCTCGCCTGCGGCTCGTCGGCAGCGTCTCAGCTCGAACGGCAGCCCTCTCCCCCAGTGGGGGAGAGGGATTCAAATGATCGATCCGATCTTCCTCGTCGAGGCGGCCATCAACGGCATTCTCCTGGGCGGAGTGCTGGCCCTCCTCGCCCTCGGGTTGAACCTGATCTTCGGCGTGCTCGACATCGTGTGGATCGCCTATGTCGACCTCGTCATGCTCTGCATGTACGCCATCTATTTCCTCAACGCCGTCTACGGCTGGCCCATCTGGGCGGCGGGGGTGGCCTCGCTTGGCCTGGGCGCCCTGCTCGGCGTCGGTGTGCATCTCCTCATCATCTCGCCCATTCTCACGAGCGCGCCCATCAACCAGCTCCTGGCCACGGGCGGGCTCCTCTTCTTCCTGCAATCCTTCGCCACGTTCCTGTGGACCACCGACCACAAGACCGTGCGCCTGAGCCTGCCGAGCTACGAAGTGGCCGGGATCTTCCTGCCCGCCACGCGGATCATCCCCTTCGCCATCTCCATCCTTGCCGTCATCGTCCTCTATCTCTTCCTCACCCGCACCTACATCGGCACGGCCATCCGCGCCGTGTCCCAGGACCGCGATGCCATGGCCCTCATGGGCGCCAATCCCCAGCGCGTCTACATCGTCACCTCCGCGGTGGGGGGAGCGATGGCGGGGCTGGCGGGGGCCCTCCTCATCATCCAGTACTCCGTGCACCCGTTCTTCGGCGCGCAGTTCGGTCCGCTCACCTTCATGGTGTGCGTGCTGGGCGGCCTGGGAAACATGGTGGGCGCCTTCATCGCCTCCTTCATCATGAGCGAGATCATTGCCATCGGGGGCGTGGTCATCTCGACCGAGATGGGCTACGTCATCGCCTTCGTCGTCTTCATCATCATGATGTTCGTGCGGCCGGGCGGCATCCTCGCGAGGCGCGAATGAGCGGCGGCCGCATCGTCGCGGGCGCGGCCCTCGCCTTCCTTCTCGCCCTCCCTTTCGTCCCCATGGGGGGGACCCGGCAGTACGTCCTCCACGTGGTCATCCAGATCTTTCTCTGGTCCTTCATCGGCCAGGCCTGGTCTCTCATGGGGCGCTTCGGCCTCGTTTCCCTCGGCCACGGCGCTTTCCTCGGCGTGGGCGCCTACACCACCACGCTTCTCTGGAACTTCTACTCCCTCACGCCCTGGATCGGCATGCTGCTCGCCGTGGCCGTGGCCGTCGGGATTGCCGTGGTCCTCGGCATTCCATCTTTCCGCTTCCGCGTGGTCGGCCACTACTTCGCGCTCGTCACGTTGGCCGTGGGCGAGGTCATTCGCCTGCTCATCATCGCCGAGCGCGACTGGACGGGCGGCTCCCTGGGGCTGACCCTCAAGACGCCAGGCTCGGACTGGAGCGCCCTCGCCATCCAGTTCGCGGACAAGCGCGTGTTCTACTACGCGTCCCTGGCCGTCTTCCTGGCCGGCCTCTGGATCTGGGACCGCGTGGACCGGAGCATGGCGCGCTCGGGCCTCGAGGCCATTGGCGAGGACGAGACGGCGGCGGCCTCGGTGGGCATCCACACGCTCTCGGGCATCGGGGTCTCCCTCAAGATCGTGTTCGCGGTGGTGCTGGGCGGCATGTACTCGCTCCTGGGCCCGCTCGTGGGCACCGCGCTCACGACCGCGTTGTCAGAAGGGCTGAGGATCGCCTTCGGCCTCAAGCTCCTCGGCATGGCGGAGACGATCTACGGCCTCCTCCTGATCATCTTCATCATCTTCCTGCCCTCGGGGATCTACGGCTCCCTCCATCAACTGCTTCGACGCCGGGCCACCAAGACGGCGCCCGCGTAAAGTCTCGCGCGGAGCATTGACGCGGAAGCGTGCGCTCTGTCGTAGAGGGCGCCGCGACGACGCTCGCTTACTTCACCGGAACCGCCAGCGGGTCGCCCTTCTTTGCGACGTGGAACACGAGGAACTTCAGGGGAGCGGTCTGGCTCGCGTTCTTGTCGTCGTGCACGGTCCGCGGAGGCAGGCTACCGCTCTGTCCCGCCTTCAGGGTGACCGATTCCTTTCCGGCGATCTCCAGCAGCATCGTCCCCTCGAGGATGTAGGCGAAGGCGTCACCGGGGTGGTAGTGCTTGCCCATGTTCGCCCCGGGCGCGAGCTCAGCGAGGAATATGCTCCCTTCCTTCCCGTCACTCGTGACGAGGTTAGCTTTGTAGAGCTCTGCGACCTTTGCATGCTGCATTGCGTTCACGAAGCCCGTCATCCCCGCGCCAACCGCGATGCCGAGAGCGAGGGTCACAGCGAGCGTAAGGGTCGACCGTTTCATATCCAAGCCTCCTTGTCCTGTGGGTCTCATGGTCGAGAGTCGAGAGGCGGCTGTCCCTTGAGCCTGGGCTGCGAGTTCCGGACATCCCGCCTTCTCCTGTCACGGCCCGCGACAACATATCGGGCAACCGTGGCTAGGTTGCGCGGAGAAGTCGATGTTGGACTTCATGGCTGAACAGCAATGCCAGTCCGTCGGCATCGACCCGCCACACGAGCGCTCCGACGCGGAGCAGCGGTCCCTCGTGAGGAACCAGCTCCAGCTGCACCGTGGTCCCGGTCTTCAACAGTGCTTTCGTTCTGACTTTCGCACCATGCGTGCTGATGTCCACGGAACTTGCCACGTATCGGTTCGTCCCTACCTTGACGAGAACGGGCCACGACATGCGGGCTCGCGGATGGTGCCGTCGGTCTTGCTGTCGTGGAACAGGCATGAGGCCCTTCGCAGCAATTCGCGTGCCGAAGGGAGGCAATTTCCGCTTTCGCGAGGTGAAGGTAAGTTGTGCGAAGCGTCCCGATGATTCATAATCTGCGCCATGGCGACGTGGGGGAGGTTTCCGGACGAGGAGGCGCCCAAGGTGGTCGTGGCCCTCGCCGAGCAGGTCGAGCGCGACGGAGGCTTGGCCCTCGCCCTCTACCGCGAGCCGGTGGGCGATCACTGGCACATCTTCTGTCTCCTGCCCATGGACAAGGTCGAGCCGACACCGTATCAGCGCGACCTCTCGCCCACCCATGCCAAGCGCCTCCAGGAGGTGGTCAAGAAGATCGACCGCTTCGTGGATCCCATCGTCATCATGTCGCCCAAGCCGGGGCTCTACTGGACGCCCAACGGCAATCATCGCCGTGTGGTGCTGGAGAAGCTCAAGTGCAAGCTGGTGCCGGCCATCCTGGTGCCCGAGCCCGAGGTCGCCTTCCAGATCCTCGCGCTCAACACGGAGAAGGCGCACAACCTCAAGGAGAAATCCCTCGAGGTCATCCGCATGTACCGGGGGCTCGTGGACGACGAGCCGGAGAGCGGCGAGGAAGGCTACGCCTTCCAGTTCGAGGCTCCCCACTTCATCACCCTGGGACTTCTCTACGAGAAGAACAAGCGCTTCGCGGGCGGCGCCTTCGCGCCCATCCTCCGGCGCGTCGACAAGTTTCTGAAGGGGCGCTTCCCGAAGACGCTCGGGGAGCGGGAGGAGCGCGCCGAGCTGGTGCGGGAAGCCGACGAGGCGCTCGTGGAGGTGGTGGCCAAGATCAAGAAGCGCGGCATCAACCATCCCTACGTGAAGAACTTCGTGCTCGCCCGCACGACGCCCCTGACCAGACAGCGCAAGACCCTGCCCTCCTTCGACCAGACCTTCAAGAAGCTGAAAGAGAACATCGAGGACTTCGACATCGCCAAGGTCCGCTACGAAGACATCCAGCGCTCGGCCATCATGGGCGCGCCGGCGGCGGGCTGAGCACCAGCCCGCATGGCCGCCCCCACCAAGCTTGCCGAGGCCGAGGTTGCGGCCCGACTCGCCAAGCTGCCCGGCTGGACCATCGAGGGCGGCAAGCTTCACCGCGCCTTCGTCTTCCGCGACTTCGTCGAGGCCTGGAGCTTCATGAGCGGGGTGGCCCTCGCGGCCGAAGCCATGGGCCATCATCCCGAGTGGTCCAATGTCTGGAACCGTGTCAACGTCGATCTGACCACGCATGACGCGGGCGGCCTGACCGCGCTCGACTTCGATCTCGCCGCGCGCATGCAGGCGCTGGCCGTCCGGCTCGCGTGACGGGTCGCGTCGCCATCGTCACGGGGGGCACGGGCGCCCTCGGGCAGTCGATCGTCCTCCGCTTCCTCCGCGACGGCGCCTCCGTGGCCGTGCCCTGGGTCGTGGCCGAAGAATGGACGACGCTCGAGTCACGCGCGGCCGATGCGCGCCCGCGGCTTCACGGCCTCCGCGCCGACGTCACCGACGAGGCGGCCATGGCCGCCTTCCTCTCCGACGTTCTCGGCCGCCTTCAGCGCGTCGACGTGCTCGTCAACGCGGTCGGCGGCTTTGCGGGGGGCGATCTCGCCTCGACCCCGTTGCCCGAATGGCGGCGGATGATGGATCTCAACCTGACCTCGGCCGTCATCGCCTCGCGCGCGGTCCTCGCGCCGATGATGGCCGCGCGCCGGGGACGCATCGTGAACATCTCCTCGCGCGCCGTGATCCCGCCCCTGGGCGGCTTCATCGCCTATACCGTCGCCAAGAGCGCGATCATCGCCCTCACCCAGGCCCTGGCCCAGGAGGTGCGCGGCCACGGGATCACCGTCAACGCCGTGATGCCGAGCACCATGGACACGGCGGCCAATCGCCGCGCCATGCCCGACGCCGACCGCTCGGGCTGGGTCAGCACCGAGGCCGTCGCCGACGTCATCGCCTATCTCGCCTCCGATGGAGCCGGCGCCGTTTCCGGCGCGTATATACCGGTGTGACGATCTACGCTAGAATGCGCGGCATGGCGTTCGCTCCCCGCGCCGCGGCCGCCCTCGTCGTGGCCGCGGTCTTCGCGTCAGGGTGTGCCACGGCGAGTGTCCGCGCCACCGCGCCGGCGGGTGAGCCGCCCCCGCCCGTCCTCCAGGTTCTGCCGAACGGCCTCACCCTCATCGTGCAGGACCACCGCGCGGCCGACATCGTGGCCGTCTATCTCTGGGTCGCCACCGGCGTCCGCTACGAGCGGCCCGACGGCCTGGGCTACGCGCATTTCCAGGAGCACATGCTCTTCAAGGGCACCGAGAAGTTCGGTCCCGGGTACATCGACCGAGTGGTCGAGGGGCAGGGCGGGCGCGACAACGCGTTCACCTCGTTCGACTACACGACGTTCCAGATCACCGTGCCCAGCGAGGCCATCCGCACGGCCATCGAGCTGCTCGACGACATGGCCTTTCGCTCCACCTTCGACCCCAAGGAGATCACCGCGGAGCGCGAGGTCATCTTCGAGGAGGCGCGGATCGAGCAGGACAATCCGAAGACCGCCATCATCCGCCAGCTCTACGGCCTCGTGTTCGCCGATCATCCCTACGGGCGGCCGGTGCTCGGGACGACCGAGACCATGAACGCGGCGAGCCAGGAGAAGCTCAAGGCCTTCAACCGCCAGTACTACACGCCGGAGAACATGGCGCTCGTGGTCGTGGGCCCGGTGGAGGTCAAGGCGCTGCGGGCCATGGTCGATCGCACCTTCGGGCGCGAGCGCCGCACCGGCTATGCGCCGCCCACGCCGCCCTCCCTCCGGCCCCTCACGGGCATCGTGAAGCGCACGGTGGAGCGCCCGGAGCAGCAGGCGCACCTCGCCCTGGGCTGGCAGGCGCCCAGCCTCAGCAATCCCGACAGCTTCCCCCTCGATCTGCTCTCGACCATCCTGGCGGGCAGCGAGAGCTCGCGGATGGCCAAGACCCTGCGGGACTCCGAGCGGATCGTGTCGAGCATCAGCATGACCAATTCCTCGCTGCAGCTCTCCGGCATCATCTACGTCCAGGCCGCTCTCGAGGCGGCCGACGTCGAGAAGGCCGAGCGACGCATCCTCGAGGAGATCGCGCGCATCCAGCGGGAAGGGCCGACTGAGGAGGAGCGGCAGCTCGCCGTGACCAAGGCGGAATCGGAGCACGCGTTCTCCTACGAAACCTCGGATGGCCCTCGCGCAGACCATGGGCAAGCTCGAGGACGAGCTCCGCTACCTCGAGCGGTTGCGCACGGTGACGCGCGAGCAGATCCGGGACGCCGCTCGCAAGTATCTCCCCTTGACCGACTACGCACGCATCGCCTTCGTGCCGGGGAAAGCCAAATGATCTTCGAGCTGAGACACTGCCGAGCTGCCGTAGGCACGAGAGTGGCGAGGCGAGAGCTGGATAAGTCTTTCGAGCTGAGACGCTGCCTGCCTTTCGAGCTGAAGGGCGAAGCCCTGAGGCGAGAGCTGAATAGATCCCGCAGGCCCGACAGCGGCGAGGCGAGGACCACTCAATGATCTTGCGCGTTGCCCTCCTGCTGGCGCTCCTGATCCCGTCCATCGCGGCGGCCCAGACGGACGGCGTGACGCGGACCAAGCTGCCCAACGGCCTGACTCTGCTCGTGCGCGAGAACCCGATCGCGCCCGTCGTCGCCTTCTCGGTCATGGTCAAGATGGGGACGCGCACGGAGACGCCCGCCACCGCGGGCATCTCCAACCTCCTCCAGCTCCTGATGGTGCGCGGGACCGACAAGCTGGGAGGGGAGGAGATCGTGGAGGCGGCCGACCGCATGGGCGGCAGCATCGATGCCTACGGCGACGCGGACTACTCGGAGGTCACCGCGACGGCGCTGTCCAAGCACTGGCAGGAGATGCTCGAGCTGGTCACCGCCATCGCGCTGCGCCCCTCGCTCCCCGAGGGCACCTTCGGGCCCGTGCGCGACTTCCTCACGCGCCAGATCAGGAACCGCGGCGACAAGCCGTCCGACGTTGCCATCGACCGCATGCGGGAGGCCCTGTACGGGTCGCATCCTTACGCCTGGGATCCCACGGGGCGCCGCGAGAGCCTCGAGAGACTGACCCGTGATGCGCTGGTCGCCTACTACCGCGCCCACTACGTGCCCGAGGGCATGGTGGTGGCCGTGAGCGGCCAGGTGAAGGCGGCCGAGGTGCAGGCCCAGGTCGCGCGTCTCTTCGGCGGCATGCCTGCCGGCAAGCCACCCACGCCGAGCCCGCCCGCGCCGCCGTCCCTGGCCGCTACGCGACAGGTCTTCACGCTGCCCGGAGCCCAAGCCCAGATCGTCATGGCCGGGCTCGCGCCGTCTCTCACCGACAAGGACTACGCGCCGACCAAGGTTCTCGCCTCCCTTCTGGGCGGCGGCATGGCCGGGCGGTACTTCTCCGAGCTCCGCGACAAGCAGGCGCTCGCCTACACCACTTTCGCCCAGTATGCGACCCGCGTGGACACGAGCGCCTTCGTCAACCTGCTCGGCACTGCTCCCGAGAACGTGACCAAGGCGGAGGCCGCCCTCAGGAGCGAGCTCGCCCGCGTCCAGAACGAGCCGGTGCCGGCCGAGGAGCTCGCGATCGCCAAGGCCTATCTCCTCGGCAGCCAGGCCATGGACCGGCGGACCAATCAGCGGCAGGCCTGGTACCTGGCCTTCTACGAAGTCGCCGGCGTCGGGCCGGAGTTCCTCGATCGCTTCGCCGCGGACGTGAAGCAGGTCACGGGGGCGGACCTCCAGCGCGTGGCGAGGCGCTACCTCGGGACGGTGCGCACCGTCATCGTTGAGCCGCCCAAGTAGCCGTCGACAAGATCCTGAAGGGTGCGAAGGCTGCTGACCTCCCCGTCGAGCAAGCCACCAAGTTCGAGTTAATCGTCAATGCGAGGACCGCGAAGACGTTGGGCATCGTCATCCCGCGCTCGATCCTGGGTCGCGCGGATCGGGTCATTCAGTAAGCAGGAGATCAGGCACCCCGCTCGTGGCGGGGGGCCTATGTCAGGCTCTTTTCCCTACGCGAGATCGATTTTCTAGAAGGGCACGGGCCCCGCGGAAGACCC
>WNGH01007708.1_pt1 | contig 18285 bp, 20 predicted proteins | sample 5400631 | NCBI WGS metagenome assembly WNGH01 (sample SAMN13153373, study PRJNA577476) | soil metagenome | isolation source: 115 cm soil or saprolite under Garry oak tree replicate 1 | place: USA:California | collected 2016-06-15
TCAGCGAGCGGGCCCGCGCGAACGAGTCGTCCCAGCGCTTCTGCGTGCGCGGGTCGAGCCGCCCGCGGCCGCGCGCGTACTCCTGCTCGAGCACCCCGAGCGCGCTGCGATAGTCGCCCGCGGCGCGGTCCAGGGCCTGCTCCGCTTTCGCGTCGGTGCTCGCGACCGCCTCGTCGGAGACCGCGGCGTCGCCTTGCTCGTCCTGGGTGGCGCGCTGGGGCGGACGCACGACCACGGCGAGCGCAGCCGCCGCGGCGACCGCCACCGCGGCTCCGAGGAACGGGCGCCAGCGCCGAGCGCTCGAGATCGGGACGGGCGCGTGCACGCGCTCCTCGACCCGTTCCCAGATCTCCGGCCGCACCGGCGGCTGCGGGCGGCGGCGCAAGAGCTGCGCCTCCGCGCGCAGCCAGGCCAGCTCGCGCGCGCATTCGGCGCACCGCCCCGCGTGCGCCAGGACCTCCGGACGGGCTTCCTCGCCGAGAGCAGCGGCCTCCAGCTCCTCGAAGGTCGGGTGGCCCGTCATGGCGTTCCCTCCACGTACCCCGACAAGCGCTCGCGCAATTGCAGGCGGGCGCGGTGGATCTCGTTCTTCACCTTCTGCACGTTCCAGCCCATCGCCTCGGCGATGTGCTCGTAGGGCAGGCCGTGGTCGATGCGCATCAGCAGGGCGGCTCGGCGATCCGAGGCGAGGACCTGGAGGGCCCCGTCGAGCAGCCGGTCCGCCTCGCCGGAGAGGAGCACCGCCTCGGGAGAGGGGGAGCGATCGGGCTCGCGGGGCTCCTCCTCGGGCAGTGGCAGCGGATCCCGCCGCCACCTGCGCAGCTGCTCCATCGAGACCATCCGCGCGATGCCGAGCAGCCAGCCGCCCAGCCGCTCGTCCTCGCGCAAGGTGCGCATGCGCGAGTGGGCGCGCACGAAGGTCTCCTGCGTCGCCTCGTCGGCGGCGGCGTCGTCGCGCAGCAGGTCCCCGAGGAAGCGACGGACGGAAGGAGAGTGGCGGTCGAAGATCACCCGAAAAGCCTCCGGCTCGCCGCGCCGGGCGCGGTCGAGCAAGTCCCGCTCCGGCGGAACCTCCCCGCGCCCTCGCGAGGCGGGTGTGCGGTCGGCGGGGGGAACCGGCACGTCCAAAGGTGACGCGATGGGACGAACGGTTTCAGGCAAGGTTGATTTCGAGGTTCGAGGCTCGACGTCGAATCTCGTAGTCGAATCCCCCACCTCTCTCTACCCTCGTCCCTAGCTTCCTTCCGCTCCCCTCTGGAACTTTCGCAGTCGGAGATCGCGGATGGAGCACTTCAACTCGCCGCTGCGCTACCGCTTCGACCACCTCGATCAGGCGCGCACGCACGTCGTGCGCGCGGCCGAGCATTCCCTCTTCTTCTTCCGCCATCCCCGGCTCTCGCTCGAGCCGGGCTCCTCGGTGCAGATGGAGTGGACCTTCCAGAACGCGGAGCCGGCGCGCATGCTGCACGGCACGGCGCTGGAGAACGTGGACCGCTGCGGCGTGTGGATGGAGCTGCACGACACGCGGCCCCTGCGCGAGCTGCGCTCCTTGCACAACGTGCGCCGTCACCGGCGCATGGCAACTGACTGGCCGACGCAGATCGCCTGGTCCGACCGGGTCGAGAGCGGGCGCCTGCTGGACGTCTCGGCGGGCGGGGCACGAATCTCCGGCGCGCCCGGCATCCTGCGCGGCGACCTGGTCGAGCTGCGGCTCCCTTCGGAGGAAGACCCCGCCCTCTTCCACGAGCTGGGCACGGCGTACGTCGCCTGGGCCGAAGAGGGCGGCGAGATGGGGGTCCAGTTCGATCGGCTGGACTCGTCTTCCCGCACCGCGGTCATCGAGCTGGTCCGCTCGGTCGCCGACGCGTGGGCGAGCGCCCTCGAGTCCCGCCATCCGTCCTGGTGCTGCGTCGACGCCGGCCCGATCGAGGTCCCCCTGCCCGAGGGTTTCCTCCGGGCCGCCGGCTGACCAAGGCCGTCTGTCCGCTCAGGCGAGGATGTCGTTCTCGTACTTGCCCACCTCGAGCGAGTGGTCGGCGATTGCCTTGATCTCTTCGTCGTTGTTGTGGCTGGCTGCGTGGAAGCTCTGGTGCACGCGGTGGTGGGCGTCGGTGCAGAAGGCGAGCGCCATGTTCAGCTCGTTCTCGCACTTCGAAATGCCCCGGCGCTCGATCAGCGCGGTGGTCCGCGAAATGACGGCCAGCATGCCCATCAGATCGATGCCGACGTCGGCGAGGCGGCGGGTGGCGAACTGCTTCTCGACGATCTCCCGGCCGTGCCGGCGCAGCACGGACTCGGTGAGCGCGGCCAGCTCCTGCACCGCGTCCTCCACGTTCGCCACCTGCTTGCGCATCGACTCGTGCGCCTTGGTGATCTGCGTCCGGCCATAGGGCAGCGTCTGGCGCACCTTGCGGCGCCCGTAGTCGCGCAGCACGCCCAGGCTCTTGATCGGGTCGTTGAGCGAGTTCGCCAGCTCCTTGCCCAGGCCCTGGAGGAACTCGCCCGGCCTCTGCACCCCGGTGAGCCCCACGTAGAGGCGCAGGATCTCGTTCGTCCCTTCGAAGATCCGGTTGATGCGCGCGTCCCGGACCACGCGCTCGTAGGGCTGCTCGCGCATGTAGCCCATTCCGCCGGCGATCTGCAGCGCCTCGTCCGCCGCGGTCCACAGCGCCTCGGAATTGAACACCTTGGTCGCGGCGCCCTCGACGGAGTAGTCCACCCCGCCCCGGTCGACCGTGGAGCTGACCAGGTAGCAGAGCGACTCGCTCGCGTAGCAGCGCATCGCCATCCGGCCCAGCTTCTCCTTGATCAGTCCGAAGCTGCCGATGGGGCGCCCGAACTGCTTGCGCGTGGAGGCGTGCTCGGAGGCGAGCTGCAGGAGGCGCTTCTGCCCGCCGACGGACCCGGCGCCCAGGCCGGTACGCCCGTGGTTCAGGATGGACATCGCGACCTTGAATCCCTTCCCCTCCTCGCCCAGCACGTTCTCCGCGGGGACCTTCACGTCGTCGAAGCGGACGCTGGTGGTCACCGAGGCGCGGATCCCCATCTTGTCCTCGTGCGGCCCGTGCGATACGCCGCCCAGATCGCGCGTCACCGCGAAGGCGGTGATCTTCCCTTTCTGCTCCGGCGTGTCGGGCGTGGTCTTGGCGAAGACGGTGAAGAAGTCCGCGATGCCGCCGTTGGTGATCCAGATCTTCTCGCCGTTCAAGACGTAGTGCGACCCGTCGGCGGACTTCACCGCCCGGGTGCGGATGCTGAACGCGTCGCTGCCGGAGCTGGGCTCGGTCAGGCAGAAGGCGGCGATCATCTCGCCGGTGGCGAGCTTGGGCAGCCACCTGCGCTTCTGCGCGTCGGTGCCGAGGAGCAGGAGGCCCTTGAACCCGATGGAGGAGTGCGCGCCCAGCGTGACGGCGACCGAGCCGTCCCACGAGGCGAGCTCCTCCATCACCCGCGCGTAGCCGGTGTTGGAGAGCCCGATCCCGCCGTGCTCCTGCGGGACGATGAGCCCGAAGAGCCCCAGCTCGCGCAACGACTGGAGCAACTCGGCCGGCATCTCCCCGGTCCGATCGAGGCGCGCCGTGTCGATGCCCGCCATGACCTTGCCGGTGGCTTCGACGATCTCGCGCACGGTCTCCCGCGAGTCCTGGTCCATCGCGGGGTACGGAAAGAGCTGGTCCTCGAGGATGTCGCCGAAGAAGAGCGACTTGCCGAAGCTCGCCTGCGGGTCGAAGGGCATGCGGGCGAGTCTAGTCGCCGTCCCTGAGGCGGCGCTACGTTTTGACGCGCCGGCTACAGGCTCTCGAGGAACGCGATCAGCACGAAGCGCGAGAACGCGTCGAGTCTCCTGAACTGCTCGCGCGACCTGGCGCCCTGCCCGTCGTGGGCCAGGATGGCTTGCCCGATGGTGGTGGCGCGCCCGTCGTGCAGCAGCTTCGCCTGCGTGCGCAGGCCCCAGAGCGGCTGCGTGCGCATCAGCCGGCCCGTGGCCTGGTTCTGCGTGATGCCGTCGCCGAGAGAGCCCATGTCGTGAAGCAGGAAGTCCGAGAACGGGTGGTAGTAGACGCGGTCCAGCGCCGCGACCGCGTTCGGGCCGGTGCGCAGCGTCTGGGCATGGCAGTCGAGGCAGCCGATGGCGGCGGCCACCGCGTTGCCGATGTCGGTGACCAGGTTGCGCGACCCGCGCGGCGGCGGCCCCAGGAAGGTCATGAAGTCGTTGAACCTGACCACGCCCGTGCCGTCGTCGTTCGGCGTCTCGAGCGCCGGGTTGTACTGGAGGAGGTCGCACGTTCCCTGAGGGCAGTTTTCGTTGGGAAAGAGCGGGGTGGTGATGCCCATCTCGTTCAGGTAGGCGTCGCCGGAGAAGACGAAGAGGCTCGGCACCTGCGCCTTCCACCCGAACTTGCCGAGGGCCGGCTGGCCGCCGTTGCTCGGGTCGGGCACGATGCTGGGCGTTCCGGCGGTCGAAGGCGTCAGGAACGACTGCAGGAAGGCGATGGTCTCGAAGGTCGACGCCGGCGTGGCGTCGACCAGACCGAGGCCGAACAGCGGCTGCGTGCGGCGGCTGGCCCTCACGGTCGCCTCGGGCGGGACCGTTTCGCCGGCGAACGTGAAGGTCCCCGCTGGGACGGAGACGAAGCCGATGCCCTGGTCCTGGATGAGCGAGCCGCCGAAATCCGCCATCGGATCGAAAGTGCCGTCGGCGCGGGTGCGGCCGAAGCGGGTCTCGAGCCGCTGGTTGGTCCCACCCACGGCGGTATCCGGTCCTAGATGGCAGGCGACGCAAGACGCCTCGTTGAAGACCGGACCGAGGCCCTCGCCGGGCTCCTCGGGGGCGGTGAACTCGGTCTTCCCGACGTCGAACTTCGCCAGCTCCGCCGCGCCGAGACCGGGCAACGGATCGCCGAACCCGGTGCCCGCGACACCCAGGTCGGCGGCGGCCGCGCGATCCGGCATCTGCACCTGGGGCGCTTCCTGAGGCGGCGGCGCGGAACAGCCAGCAAGCAGCACCATACCTGCGGCAACGACCATGAGTCGAGCCATTGGTTTCCCCTTTTTTTGACGATCGCGAAATCAGGTTCGCACGCCCGGCGCGGGCGCCGTCCATGAGCACCGTCACATCGCGCGGAGATGCGCCATCGGCAAAATGACCGATGTCACTCGTGGCTCTCGCGGCGGACGTCGGCCATCACCGCCACCAAAGCACAGGCAATCAGGAACCGCGGATCCAGGTTTTGCGAGGCCGGCAGCATTTGTAGCGCGAATACTTTGCGAAAGATCCGGAACTGTTGCGCAAGCAGCGCCACCACCTCGCCGCCGATCTCGATGTGGTGCCGTCCGGGCCAGAAGCGGAGCACGCGGCGGACCAGCGAGAGCGTGTCCTCCTGCATCGTCCCGCAGACCCGGTCGTCCGGATCGAGCACGTCCCAGGCGTCGCGCCACATCCACGAGAGCCCGCGCGTGCGCACCGCGCCCAGGCGCACTCCGGTGAGCGCGTCGAGCACGTCGTGGCACATGTTGAAGCTGAGCAAGGAACGGTTGCGGATCTCGAGCAGCGGGATGGTCTCGTCCTCGTCGGCGAAGAGGATCAAGCGGTCGCGGATGCGGAAAATCGGGTGGCGCACGAACATCGCCAGGCGCCCGTCCGGCGCGTGCACGCGGTAGACGCGCCCGAGGAGCGACCAGAGCGGGCGCACGATCACGTAGGCGGGCTGCTGGTACAGGTCGGGAGGCAGCGACTCCCGCGCGCGGGCGATGAGGTCGGCTGGCATGGACTTCAGAATGCCCGCGCACGGCAGCGGGGTTCAAGCCCCCGGCGACGCGGCCGGGAGGAGGATGAGGAACCGGGTGCCCACGCCCACCTTGCTCGCCACCTCGATCTCGCCGCCCATCCCCGTGATGAGGCTGTGGCAGATCGAGAGGCCCAGCCCGGTGCCCACCCCCACGGGCTTGGTGGTGAAGAAGGGATCGAAGATGCGGGGCAAGACGTCCTCGGGGATCCCCATGCCGGTGTCGGAGATCTCGACCGCGACCCGCCCGTGGCCGTCGACGCAGGTGGCGAGGCGCACCTCGTTGCGCTCGGGGGCGCTCCCGCTGAAGGCGTGGGCCGCGTTCACCAGGAGGTTCAGGAAGACCTGCACCAGGCGTCCCTCGTTGCAGCGCACCAGCGGCACGTCCCCGTACTCCCTCACCACCTGGGCGCTGTGGCGCAGCTCGTGCGCGGCCATGTTCACGCTCGCGTCGAGAGCGGCCTCGACGTCGACGGCGCCGACGCGCTCGTCGTCCATGCGCGAGAGCGTCTTCATGTCCTTGACGATGCGCCGCACGCGCTCGGCGCCCTCGCTGGCCTCCGCGACGGAGGCGCGCAGCTCGGCGACGTCGACGCCGGGGAGCGCGTCGGGCAGGCGAGACAGCGCATCGCGCACGTACGAGAGGTTCGCCAGGGTGTAGGCGAGCGGGTTGTTGATCTCGTGCGCCACTCCCGCCGACAGGGTGCCCACCGTGGCCAGGCGGTCCGCCATGCGCAGCTGCTTTTCCGACTTGCGCAGCGCCTCCTCGGCGCGCTTGCGTTCGGTGACGTCGAGGAAGGTCACCACCCGGCCGACCAGCTTGCCCTGGCGGAGCATGGCCGCCGCCGAGTGCTGCACCGGGACCGGGCTCCCGTCGCCCCGCACGAGCTGCAGCTCCTGCTCGAGGCGGGCGTAGGTGTGCAACGCGGCCTCGATCCACACCGTGGGGAGACCCTTGTCGGCGCCCGGCAGCCGCGCCATCGCGTAGAAGCTCCGCCCCAGGAGCTCCTCGGGCGCGGAGAGCCCCAGGATGCGCAGCGAGGCCGCATTGCAGAAGGTGATCATGCCGTCCAGGTCGAGGCCGCAGATCGCCTCGACGGTGGAGTCGAGCAGCAGCCGGACCCGGTCCACGCTGTCGCGCGCCTGCTGCCCCGCCTGCCGGGCGCGCTGGGCCACCTCGCGCAGCGCGCGGACCTGGCGCTCGCGGCGCGCCTGAAGCCACGGGAGCAGTCTCCGGACCACGAGGACGAGCGCCGCGCACAGGCCGGACGTGGCCACCAGCGCGCGCAGAAGCACGCCCCCGTGATCGGCGGGACTCGCGGCAGCTTGAGACGCCGCAGCGAGGATCGCCGCGGCGAGATCGGCGTGCGTCACACCTTCTTTGGATACCCCAGTTTCCCCAGGACGCCGCGAATCTCGTCGAGAATGGCGGGGTCGTCGATGGTGGGAGGCACGCGCACCTCCTGCCCGTCGGCCATCCGGCGCATGGTGCCGCGCAGGATCTTCCCCGACCGCGTCTTGGGCAGGCGGCGGTACTCCTGCTCGTAGCCGGCCATGGGGAAACCTCCGGCCGGCCATGGAATCATCTGGAGGCGGGCGAGCGCAACGCGCACGGGTCAGAACGCATCCATGATATCCGCGGTCTGAAAGCGCAGCGCCGCCGAACACGGCGGCGACTGGCCGCGGAGGTGCTCATGGGCGAGGTGGCGTATCGGTCCGAGGTGCGTGTCGAGCGGGTGAAGGGTCCGCTGCGGCGCGCGTACCTGCCGGCGGAGAAGGAGCCGGTGCTGTTCAGCACACATGGCCCGGTGGCCGCGCACTACAAGGCGCAGCCCGGGACCTACGAGCCGCACGCGACGACGCTGGACTACGTGGTCGCGGCCACCGCGGGTTGACTGGCCGGGACGCTCGGTGGGGCGCTGGCAGCGCGCCACGTGGACCCGGACGGCAAGCTGGTCGCGCACGCGACCGGCGAGGTGGAGCTGGAAGGCGGCGTGCTGGTGATCAAGCGCATCCACGTGCGGATGGAGCTACGCGCTCCGGCGGCGCAGCGGGAGGCGGCGGAGCGCGCGCACGGGGTGTACGCCGACTCGTGCCCGGTGTACCGGTCGCTCAAGGCGGCGATCGCGATCACCAGCGAGTTGCAGTTCAGGCCGGAATGAATGCACACGGCCGCCCTATCGGCGGCCAGTGTGGCGCCCCCGGCCAGCTTGACCGGGAGCGCGCCGATCACCGCGACCAGCGGCGGGCTAGAACCCCGCTTGCCCCTGCAGCCAGATCGCGGCCGTCGAAGAGGCACCCTGGAAGCCGGAGTTGCTGGCCACCGGCGCGATCGCCGACGGGTTGCCCGGCCCGCCCGGAGTGATGCTGTTCACCTCGAGCGTGATCTTGTCGGCCTGGCCTCGCGCGAACCAGACCAAGCCGCCGGCGAACTTGCGGCGGTCCGAGGTGTGCGGGAAGCCTGAATCGGACCCGAACTTGTACGCGCTCAGGAACGCGCCGATCGTGGCGACGCGGAAGTTCAGCGAGCCCATGAACCCAGTGCCGGTGCGGGCGAAGTTATCGCCGTAGTCCCAGCGGACGATCGCCGCATCGGCGGAGAACTCCATGTCGGGTCCGACCGGCAGGTCGATGAACGCGTCGCCGCCGAAGAACTTGTAGTCGTTGATGGTGGCCGTGGCGCCGGTGCCGCTGGCGATGCTGCAGCCGGTGACCGCCGCGGGGCAGGCGGCGCGCGGCTGGTACTGGACGCTGCCGCCGATCGAAGCGCGCGCCTTTCCGTCGAGGTACATCGCGCTGTAGGCGTAGCCGGTCTCCTCGCCGAGCAGGTTGAGCCGGACGTGCGCTCCGATCATCGGCTTGCCGCCGGGGTTGATCGCCGGTGCCGCCGGAACCACGGGGGGGCCCGCGCTGCCCGGATTGGCCGCCGTAGAGTGGAAACCCTCATACACACCGCCGCGGAAGCCGATGCGCCTGCCGACCGCGAAGCCGCGCAGCTGGGCGCCGACCTGGCGGAAGCCACGGTCCAGGTTCTGGAAGATGAGGTCGATGGGCGCCTCGATCTGGAGCTGGCCGCCCGAGGCGGACAGGCCGAGCGTGCGCAGGGTGGGCGTGAGGAGCAGGCCCATCTCGAACGTCAAGTCCTCCACCGGCGTCCAGCCGACGAGCAGGTCCTGGACGAAGGTGGGGTTGCTGGCGCCGCCGATGCTGGTCGGCGAGCCCCTCTTCCCCATGTTCGAGTTGTCGGTCTGGATGAGGAAGCTGAACGTTTTGTAGGCGGTGCCGGAGACCTGGATGCGCGCGCGGCGCAGGAAGAAGTCGCTGTCGAGGGATCTCTCGGCGGACCCCTCGAAGGTGCCCTCGTAACGGACTTGGAGGAACGCGTTGACGTTGAGGTTGATGTCGTCGGTGCCCGTCGGCACCTTCACGGCCGACGCGGAGCTGGACAGGAGCAGTGCGGCGAGACCCAGGGCGAAGGCAATGCGCTTCATGGGGTTCCTTTCGCGGCGGACAGTCGGGGGGTATCGCTGAGCAAGCAAGCGAGCATCGCGACGCATCTATCCCCAAGCCGGCCGTGTTTGCAACACGACGGTGTGAACTCGGCGTTACGCATCAGGGAGAGCGGAGTTTGCGAGGCCTATCAAACATGCGCGGCATGGGCCCGCATCCTCGCAATCGGAGCAAACGAAAGCAAATCCGCCTCGCCTTGACACTCGATCTCGCGAGTGCTCTATTCACCGGCCCTCGTCGGAGCTGCCGCACCACCCTGCAGCCAACTCGCGTTCGAAAGCGAAGGAGGAGCTCATGGGGCAGAGGTTCACCAGGCGCCAGATGATCAAGGCGGCAGGGACCGCCACAGCGGCCGGACTGCTCTTGCCGCGCAAGGGCCGCGCCGCGAAGAAGACGCTGAAGATCCTGCAGTGGAACCACTTCGTCCCCGGCTACGACAAGTGGTTCAACAACCAGTACATCAAGGAGTGGGGAGAGAAGAACGACACCGAGGTGATCGTCGACAACGTGGGCATCCCCGCCATCAACACCACCGCCGCGGCGGAAGTGTCGGCGAAGAAGGGCCACGACCTCTTCCTCTTCCTCTGGCCCAAGCCGGTGTACGAGGACGAAGTCATCGACCACCGCGAGATCTACGAGGAGGTCGAGAAGAAGTACGGCAAGCCGATCGACCTCGCCATCAAGAGCACCTACAACCCGAGGACGAAGAAGTACTTCGGGTTCTCCGACAGCTACGTCCCCGACCCGGTCAACTACCGCAAGTCGATGTTCGACGAGGTGGGGATGAAGCCCGACACCTGGGACGACATCCGCGTGGCGGGCAAGAAGATCAAGGACAAGCGCAACGTCCCGGTGGGCATCGGCCTGGCGCAGGAGATCGACACCGCGATGGCGATGCGCGCCATCCTCTACTCGTTCGGCGGATCCGAGAGGCGGTGAAGTTCGTCAAGGCGCTGTACCAGGAGACGATGACCCCCGAAGTGTTCTCCTGGGACGCTTCCTCGAACAACCGGGCGATGCTGGCAGGGCGCGCCAGCGTGGTCTTGAACGCCATCTCGGTGACCCGCGAGGCGGAGAACAAGAATCTCATGGTGGACGGCAAACCCATCGGCGACGACATCTGGCTGGCCAAGCCCGCCAAGGGCCCGGTCCGGCGCATGGGACTCGAGCACGTGATGAACGTGTACGTGATCTGGAAGTTCGCGGAGAACATCGCCGGCGCGAAGAAGTTCCTGGTGGATTACGTGGGCAACTTCCACCGGGCCTTCGAGGCCAGCGAGTTCTACAACTTCCCCTGCTTCCCCAAGCAGGTCCCCGATCTCAAGCAGATGGTGCAGCACGACAGCAAGGGCAAGCCGCCCGACAAGTACGCGGTCCTCGCCGACTCGCTCGACTGGGCGACCAACGTCGGGTACCCGGGCTATTCCAACGCGGCGATCGACGACATCTACAGCCAGTGGATCGTGAACAACATGTTCGCCAAGGCGGCCCAGGGCGTGATGAGCCCCGAGGACGCGGTCAAGGAAGCGGAGGCGAAGGCGCGCGACATCTTCGCCAAGTGGAAGGAGCGGAAGCTTCTGTAACCCTCTAGCTGCTTCTGCACGTGATCCCGGGGGAGACTTCGCGGTAGAAGTCTCCCCCTCTTTTTGCGCGAGGGCCTCTTGGCGACGGTCGAGACCAAAGAAATCCGGAAGGTGTTCCAGGAGCACACCGCGGTCGACGGGGTGGATCTGCAGACCCGGGAGGGCGAGTTCCTGGTCCTGTTGGGCCCCAGCGGATGCGGCAAGACGACGCTCCTGCGCATGATCGCGGGGCTCGAGCGGCAGACCAGCGGCGACATCCTCATCGGCGGCCGGGTGGTGAACGAGCTTGCGCCGCGCGAGCGGAAGATCGCCATGGTCTTCCAGAGCTACGCGCTCTACCCGCACATGACCGTGGCGAAGAACATCGCCTTCCCGCTCAAGGCGCAGGGCGCCGCCCCGAACACCATCGATGCCCGGGTGAACACCGCCGCGGCGATGTTCGGCATCGAGCGCCTGCTGTCGCGCAAGCCGCGCCAGCTCTCCGGCGGCGAGCGGCAGCGCGTGGCGCTCGCCCGCGCCATGGTGCGCGAGCCCGACGTCTTCCTGCTCGACGAGCCCCTTTCCAACCTGGACGCCAAGCTGCGGCACATGGCGCGAGACGAGCTGCAGCAGTTCCAGCGGCGCCTCAAGACCACCACCGTCTACGTGACCCACGACCAGGTGGAGGCGATGGGTCTGGGCGACCGCATCGCGGTGATGAACGCGGGCAAGGTGCGCCAGCTGGGCCGGCCGCAGGAGGTCTACGACGACCCGGCGGACACCTTCGTGGCGGGGTTCCTCGGCTCGCCTCCCATGCAGTTCTTCGAGAACGACGGGGCGCTGGTCGGCTTCCGCGCGGAGAACCTCTTGCCCAAGGCGGTGTACTCGAGCAACGAGCCGCTGGTCAGCTTCTGGTATCGGGTCACCCGCGTCGAGGACCTCGGCGCCGATCGGCTCCTGTACGGCGCGCTGCGGGACCTCGCCCCCGACACCAAGATGATCGTCAATCTGCCCTCCACCATCCATCTCCCCATCACGCCGGGCGAGGCGTACGAGTTCGCCTGCAAGGTCAACGACCTGAAGTTCTTCGACCCCAAGACCGGCCTGCGCATCCCCTCCCGCCCGCTGCGGGGCAAGGCGTGAGGCTGGCCGACGACGAGCGCGCGCTCTCCCGGGTGCTGCTGGCGCCCGCCATCCTCTACATCGCGCTGCTGGTGGGCGCGCCCTTCGTGCTGGCCATCGTCTACAGCCTGACCAGCATCTCGCTGGGCGGGCACAGCTTCAACTTCGTGGGGCTGCAGAACTTCCAGGCGGCGCTGCGCGACGGGAGCTTCCGGCGCGCGCTGGGCAACACCATCCTCTTCGCCTTCGTCTCGCAGATCCTGGTGCTGGTGCTGTCCAGCACGCTGGCCATCGCGCTGCAGCGCGAGTTCCGCGGCAAGTGGCTGGTCCGCCTGCTCATCCTCTTGCCCTGGGTGGCGCCCATCTCGCTGGGCACCATCGGCTGGCTGTGGATCTTCGACTCCATCTACAGCGTGATCAACTGGACGCTGCGCTACCTGCACGTCTTCGGGCCCTCGACCTGGCCCATCTGGCTCGGCCAGCCCACCCTGGCGATGGCCTCGGTCATCACCGTGCAAGTCTGGCGCACGCTTCCGCTCGCCACCGTCATCCTGCTCGGCGGCCTCTCCGGCATCCCGCAGGACATCCACGACGCGGCCGAGATCGACGGCGCGCGGTTCTTCCGCCACATGTTCCAGATCACCATCCCCCTGGTGCTGCCCATCGCGCTGGTGGCGACGCTTTTCGGCTTCGTCTTCGCCTTCACCGACATGATCGTCGTCTACGTGCTCACCCGCGGCGGGCCGTTCGACACCACCCAGGTGCTGGCCAGCCTGGCCTTCTTCAAGAGCGTGGACGGAGGCGACCTGGGCGGCGGCGCGGCGGTGGCCCTCTTCCTCTTCCCCGTGCTGGCGGCGGCCGCGATGGGCATGTTGCGCATGGCCCGCCGCGCGGAGGTCACCTAGATGGCGACGGGTCAGGCGCTGCACGGAGCGGCGGGCAAGGTGGCCAACTTCGGGATCATCGCCGCGTTCGCGGCGTTCGCCGCCTTCCCCTTCGCGTGGATGCTGATCACCACGTTCAAGCGGACGACGGATCTGCTCGACCCCAGCCACAACCCGTTCATCTACAGCCAGCCGCCCACGCTGGAGAACCTCCGGGTCCTCTTCAACGACACGCTGTTCGTCCGCTGGGCGGGGAACACGGTCTTCATCGGCGTGCTGGTGGTGCTCATCACGCTCCTGATCGCAGTCCCCGCGGGCTACAGCCTGGCGCGCCTCACCGGGGCAATCGGCGAGCAGCTCGGCGTGGCGATGTTCCTCACCTACCTGGTGCCGCCCACCATCCTCTTCATCCCGCTCTCGCGCGTGGTCAGCATCCTGCACCTGCAGGACTCGCCCTTCGCGCTGGTGCTCGTCTACCCGAGCTTCACCATCCCCTTCTGCACCTGGCTGATGATGGGGTTCTTCAAGGTCATCCCGAAGGACGTGGAGGAGGCCGCCATGATCGACGGGCTCTCCCGGTTCGGCGCCTTCGTCCGCGTCATCCTGCCGATGAGCGTCGCCGGCCTCCTCACCGTGGTCATCTTCACCTTCACCCTCGTCCTGCAGGAGTTCGTCTACGCGCTCACCTTCATCTCCAGCGCGAAGAACTTCACCGTGAGCGTCGGCGTCCCCAGCTTCCTGGTCCGCGGCGACGTGTACTTCTGGGGCTCCCTCATGGCGGCCTGCTTCATCGCCAGCGTCCCCATCGCGTTCCTCTACAATTTGTTCGTGGACCGGTTCATCGCGGGATTCACCGCAGGGGCGGTGAAGGGCTGACGCGAATTTGAGAAGCCTGCGCGAGGCGGTACGCTGAGCGCATGCCGAGGATCGTGCTGCCCACCAGCGAGATCCGCAACGAGAAGACGTTCCATGCCGTGTGCCAGCGGGTGTTCGGTTTCCCCGACCTCTACGACCACACCATGGATGCGTGGATCGACTGCCTGAGCTGCCTGGACGATCCGGCGGCCGACATGTCGTCGTTCACGCTCGCGCCCGGCGAGTTGCTCCTCATCGTCGTCCCCGGCAGCGCGGAGCTGAAGGACGAAGTCTTCAGCGCGCTCATCGACGGCACCCTCGCGGTGAACACCCGGTTCGTGGAGCGCGGGAAGCCGCCGGCCGTCGCTCTCGTGCTGGCGTGACCCTGCGAAGCCCGCGAAGTCACTGCACCCCGAGGTACGCCTTGCGCACCTCCGGGTCGTTCTCCAGCTGCGTGACGGCGCCTTCGCGGACGATGCGGCCCGTCTCCATCACGTAGCCGCGATCCGCCACGCTGAAGGCGGCAAAGACGTCCTGCTCGACCAGCAGGACGGTGATGCCCTGCTTGCGGATCTCGCCGAGCACGCCGAGGAGCTGATCGACCACCACCGGGGCGAGGCCGAGGCTCATCTCGTCGACGGTGAGGAGCTTCGGGGCGGCCATCACGGCGAGCACCGGGAACAGCTGGTAGACGCGCTCGAAGCTCCGCCGGATGCCGTCCTCGTCGCGGCGGCGGTAGGTGCCCATCCGCAGGTTGTCCTCGACGCTCATGCGGTCGAACAGCTGGCGGCCCTCGGGCACCTGCACCAGGCCGAGGCCGAAGACCTGCTCGGGCGCGAGCGCGGTCAAGTCCCGGCCGTCGAAGCGCAGCGTGCCGCGCGCGCCGATCGCCCGCGAGATCGCGCGCAGGAGCGTGGTCTTGCCCGCGCCGTTGCTGCCCACCAGGGTGACGATCTCGCCCGGCCGGATGACGAGATCCACGCCGGAGAGCACCGGCACCTCGCCGTACCCGGCCGAGAGGCTCGCGATCTCGAGCAGCGCCGGGGTCACTGCCGCCTCTTGCCGAGGTATGCGTCGACCACGCGGGGATCCCTCAGCACCTCGTCGGTGCGCCCCTCGGCGATCTGCTGCCCGTGGTGCAGCACCAGGAGGCGGTCGGCGAGCCGGCGGATGGCCTTCATCACGTGCTCGATGACGAGGATCGTCACTCCCTTGTCGCGCATCTTCTTGATCAGCTCCACCACCTCGTCGACTTCGACGTGGTTGAGCCCGGCCATGACCTCGTCGAGGAGCAGGAGCTTGGGGTTCATCGCCAGCGCCTTGGCGAACTCGAGCCGCTTGCGGTCCGGCCCGCCGAGCGCGTCCGCCCGCTGATCCATCCGCCGCTCCAGCCCGGTGAACCGCAGCCACTCGCGCGCCTTCTCGTCCGCGCGCTTGCGGTTGCGCTCTCCGCCGCCCGTTCCGAAGAGGGCGCCGACGGTGACGTTCTCCAGCACCGACAGCCCGGGGAACGGCTTCATCACCTGGAAGGTGCGCCCGATGCCGAGCCGCGCCCGGCGGTACGCGGGCAGGCGCTCGATGTGGCGGCCCTCGAAGACGATCTCGCCCGCGGTCGGCACCAGCGTGCCGCTGATCAGGCTGATGATGGTGGTCTTCCCCGCTCCGTTCGGGCCGATGAGCCCGACGATCTCCCGAGGCGCGACGCGGAACGTGACGTCCGACACGGCGGTGAGACCGCGGAAGCGCTTGGTCAAACCGCGGACCTCGAAGAGGGGCGCCGTCACAGCCGGTACCGCCGGATGTTGTCCGTGAAATAGCGCCAGCGCGACTCGCGGAAGCCCTGCACCACGTCGAGCAGGCCCTTGGGCATGAACACGACGGCGGCCACGATGACGATTCCATAGAACAGGCTGGCGACCCCGGTCGCCTGGCTGGCCAGCACCTCGGAGACGGCGGAGAGCACGAAGGCGCCCAGCACCGGGCCGAGGACGGTCCCGGGACCGCCGAAGAGCGTCATGATCACCATGCGCACGTTGAGCGACGGGTCGAACGCGCTGGCCGGGTCGATGAACGTGATCCAGTACGCGTGGATGCCGCCCGCCAGCGCGCTGAAGAACGCGGCCACGGTGAGCGCCGCCACCTTGTACATGGTGGTGTTGATGCCCATCACCTGCGCCGCGTCCTCGTCCTCGCGGATGGCGACCAGGCCCACCCCGAAGCGGCTGCGGGCGATCCAGGCGACGGTGGCGGTGGCGGCGACGAGCAGGATCAGCGACAGCTCGTAAAAGAGCGTGTCGCCGCGGAACAGCGGCAGGATGAGGCCGATGTTCTTCCCGGCGATCTCGACGGTGGCGATGATCGCGGACATCACGGCCGCGAGGCCCAGCGTGGCGATGGCGAAGTACGGTCCGCGCAGCCGCAGGATGGGGATCCCGAAGAGCAGCGCGCAGGCCACTCCCAGCACGGCCCCGAAGACCAGGCCCGAGCCGAACGACCAGTGGAGCTGGGCCATCGCGATCGCCGTGCCGTACGTGCCCAGGCCGTAGAAGACCGAGTTCCCGAACGAGGGGTATCCGGAGAACCCGCCGATGATGTTCCACGACTGCGCCAGGGTTGCGACCAGGAGCGCGTTGATCCCGTACTGCACGATGGTGTCGGAGGTGACCCAGGGCACGGCGGCGAGCGCCGCGGCCGCGACGGGCAGCGCCAGCCAGCGGAACCGGTTCATGCGCGCCCCAGGAGCTGCGCCGGCCGCGCGACCAGGACGAGCACGAGCAGGCCGAAGCTGATGATGTCGGTATAGGTCGGATCGAGGTAGAGGGCGGCCATCGCCTCGGCGATCCCCAGCACCAGACCGCCGCCGATGACGCCCAGCGGCTTGTCCAGGCCGCCCAGGATGGCGATGACGAAGGACTTCGCGGTCAGCGTCACCCCGATGTACGGCGTGATCTGCGAAACGATCCCGTACAACCCGCCCGCGGCGCCGGCCAGCGCGGCCCCGGTGCCGAAGGTGATGGCGTAGATGCGCTTCGGGTTCACGCCGTAGAGCCGGGCTGCGACCAGGTTCTGCGCGGTGGCCCGGATCGCGCGGCCCGTCCTGGTCCTGTCGAGGACCAGGTAGAGGAGCGCGGCCAGCAGCACCGCGACGCCGAACGCCCCCAGCTGGGCATACGGCACCGTCACGCCGAACAGGCTGATGTTCTTTCCCGCGTACGGAGGATTGATGGTGCGGAAATCCGCGGTGAAGAGTAACTGCGCCAGGTAGACGAAGACCACGTCCAGGCCGAAGGTCAAGAGCAACGTGTTGAGCTGGGCCGAGCGGACGATCAGGTTCAAGAGCAGTATCTGCAGCAGGTAGCCGAGGACGAACATCGCCAGCATGGCGAGCGGCAGCCCCAGGAACGGATCGACCCCGGCCTTCGTGTACAGGAAGTAGAGGGCGTACCCGCCCAGCATGATGAGCGCGCCGTGGGCGAGATTCACGATCTTCAGCACGCCCCAGACGAGCCCCATGCCGAGGCCCATCAGCCCGTACAACCCGCCGAGCAGGATCCCGTTGACCAGGATCTGGCCGAAGAGCTGCACGGGACCCTCCCGCTCGACGACGAGGCTCTAAAAGCGCAGCGCCGCCGAATACGGCGGCGGCTGGGGACGAACGCTCACCGCTTCGACCACGGGGGGATCGGGTAGCGCGGCTTCCCGATGAAGTCCTCGGTGTAGATCGGCACCACCTTGCCGTCCTCGATCTGGATCACCGTCTGGGGCAGCGAGATCTGGCCGTTCGGCTGGAACTTGATGTGCCCGTAGAGGCTCTGGAAGTCCACCTTCGCGAGCTCGTCGCGCAGCTTCTTCGGATCGAGCGTGCCCGCAGCAGCGATGGCCCTCGCGAACGTCTCCACGTCGGCGGCGGCGGAAGCGGCGTGATAGTCCGGCGCGTACTTGAACCTCGCCTGGTATTCCTTGTCGAACTGCTCGGCGTCGCCGAACCAGTCGTCCTTCAGCTCCTTCTCGGGCAGCCAAGGCGTCATGCCGCAAGCGTACTCGGCATCCTTCCCGAGCGCCTTGCGGAAGTCGGCGGTCGGGACGCCGACGGTGAAGGAGTAGAGGAGCTTCGGGTTCACGTCCAGACTCTTCGCTTGCCGGATGAAGTTCAGCGCCTCGCCCTCGTGACCTGCCCAGAGGATCACGTCGGGGTCCTTCGACTTGACGAGCGAGAGGATGGAGGAGAAGTCGGCGTTGTTCTCGCGGAACTGCTTGTCGACGACCAGCTCCAGCCCCGCTTCCTTGAGGAGCTTGCGCGTCCCGTTGGCCACCGAGACGTCGAAGGAGTCGTCGGCGGCGACGAGCGCGACCGTCTTCGGCTTCGGGTCGAGCTTCCCCAGCATCTTGATGGTGCTCGAGAAGTAATCGTCGGCCGGAGGCAGCGTGCCGAAGACGTACTTGTAGCCGCGGCTGAAGATCTGCGTGGACGCGCCTCCTCCCTGCACCATCGGGACCTGGTACTTCTCGGCCACCGACGAATCGTCGAGCGCGTCGTTCGAGGAGAACGGCCCGAGCAGGAAGTTG
>WNGH01002837.1_pt1 | contig 18273 bp, 18 predicted proteins | sample 5400631 | NCBI WGS metagenome assembly WNGH01 (sample SAMN13153373, study PRJNA577476) | soil metagenome | isolation source: 115 cm soil or saprolite under Garry oak tree replicate 1 | place: USA:California | collected 2016-06-15
TGATCTCGGCCATCATCCAGGTCTGGTGCCGACGCCCGAGCACCGGGCTTTCCTTGAGGACGATGTCGACGCACTCGGCGGGCTTGTCCCGGCAGAACTCCCAGCCCTTGAGCGAGGCGCGGACGAAGCGCGCGGCGACGTCCCGGTTCTTGGCCGCCTTCAGGTAGTCGGCCTTGACGAAGACCCCGTCCTCGAGCATCGCCGTGCCTTCTTTGTTGAAGTCGATGACGACGAGGTCCTCCGGCTTCACGCCCGCGTCCAGGACCTGCTTGTACTCGTTGTAGGTCATGGCGGCGGCCGCATCGACCTGCTTCTGGAGCAAGAGGTTCATGTCGAAGGGCTGCTGGACCAGCGTGACCTTGCGCCCGCGCAAATCGCCCGCTCCCTTGATGCCGGACGCCTTGAAGGCGAGCTCCCGCATCCCGCTGTAAGCGAAGAGCTGGGCGATGTTGACGAGGGGCGCGCCCTGCTCGCGCGCGGACAGGAGGCTCGGGAGCCAGTCGAGCCCGAACTGAGCGCCGCCACCAGCCACGACCTGCTCCGGCACGATGTCGGGGCCGCCGGGACGGATCGTCACGTCGAGCTGCTCGGCACCGTAGAGCCCCTGCTGCTTGGCGGCGTAGTAGCCGGCGAACTGCGCTTGGGTGACCCACTTGAGCTGCAACGTCACCTTGTCGGGAGCCACCTTGTCGGGGGCCTGCCCCTGACCCAGATTGGCCGTCGCGAGGATCGCGAGCAGCCCCAGCACGACGCCCACGACCATCCGGCGTTTCATCCCTCAGCGTGCCAGCTCTGGTGAGATCCAACCCTGATCGGCGAAGAACTTCTTGAGCACCTTGGTGATCTCGTCGGCGGTGTGCTTGGCGTCGCCCTCCACGGTCTGCGAGTGTTCGGTCGCCAGCCCGACGCCGGTGCTTGCCGCCGCGCTCATGACGGCGCGCCCCGCGGCAGCGCCGACGCCGACCATCGGTCCCATCCCGGGCTTGCGCGAGCTCTTGACCGTCGTGTAGAAGTCCTCCACGAGGCGCCGTCCCTCGCTGGTCGTCTCGTAAACCTGCACGAGCGTCCTGACCTCGCTGGCTCCCGCGCCGAAGCCGACGACCATGCGCCGCAGCCGGTTACCCTCGTTGACCGAGAGGAACTGGCCCTCGATGGACAGGCTCGGTCCCACCACCGAAGTGGCCGTGGCGGCCGACACCGCCGGAATGCCGAGCTTGCTGATCTCCTTGACCAGGCTCTCCCTCACGATGCGGGCGACCTCGCGGCCGACCTTGACCTCCTGCTCGGAGGCGGGCGTGCTCTGGGCCATCTGCGTCAGCCGCGCACCGATCGCGCTGTCGAGGGAGACATCCCCCGGCGTGACCCCGAAGTCGTGCACGACGATCAGCTGGGGCTTGGGCAGCCCGACCGCCCGCACGTTCACGTTCTCCACGCTCGTCCGGGCGCATGCCGCCACGCCGACGAGCGCGAGCGTGACCATCACCGCGTTCCGCACGCGGCGCCACGCCGATCCATTGTGATGCCCTCCCCTCGCTCCGCTGTTCTGTCGCACGTCGAATCCTCCGTGGTCCGGTCGTTTCGATGGCTCGCTGGCCGGCGCCTAGCGCCGCGAGCACGTCCTTGAAGAGCGTCGCATCGAGGGTCCGCCGCGAATCCGCCGCGTTGCCTCCTCGAGGGTTGTAGCGGCCGGGCCGGCCAATGTCAAGTGCACGCGCCTCAGCAGAGACAACGGCCAGAGCAGGGGCGGTCAATCTTCGGCAGATACTTCATCTCGCTGCGCCAGGTTTGACCGTGCGGACACTGCATGATAGCGTCTGGACTCTCGGGCTCGTGGTGCAGCCTGGTTAGCACACTGGACTGTCAATCCAGAGGTCGCGGGTTCAAATCCCGTCGAGCCCGCCATCCAGAGGTCGCGGGTTCAAATCCCGTCGAGCCCGCCATTTCAACGCTGATACCGTAGCGCGCGCTGGACTGCAGGGGCCGCCCCGCCGCGCTGGACCTCGGACCTACAAGCTTGTCCGCCTCTTGCCCGTGAGCACTCGCCGACGGGTACCGACACGCGCACCAGCGCGGAGCCCCTGCGAACGCCGCCGTGGGCGCTCGGTGCTTGACGTAAAGACACGGAGTCTTTACAATAACGCTCGTGAAGCTCCTGAACGTTCGCCTGGCCCCGGAGGACGCGCGCATGGCGGCGCGGCTGCGGCAAGTGGGTATCCCGATTTCGCGTGTGGTGCGCGAGGCGATCCGCACCGCGCACGCCCGACACGCGACCGCTCGCGCGTCGGGCAAACGACCCAGCGAGATCATGACGAGCATCTATCGAGAGCATCCGGACCCTCCTGGCCTCCCGCGCGAGCCACGGGACCTCAGGAACCGTGCGAGCGTTCGCCGCGTGATCCGGCGACGGCTGCGGCCGCGGCGCTCGTGATCCTGCTCGACACGGCGCCAGTCGTCGCCCTCTGCGACCCCCGCGACGCGCTCAATCGGAGAGCCCTCCGCGACCTGGACCGGCTCGGGCGGGAGCAGTTCGTCCTCTGTGCGCCGGTCGTCACGGAGGCCTGCTTCCTGCTGCCCTACCGTGCGCAGCGCGGACGTCTGCGCCGGTTCCTCGGCGAGTTCTCGGTCGCGGCCTACCGGAGCGACGATGAATCCCAGCTCTGGCTCGAGGTCCTCGATTGGCTGATTCACTACGGGGAGCACGATCCTGACTGGGCCGATGGTTACCTCGCCGTTGTCTCCGAGCGAGAGAGGGGATCGCGGGTGTGGACCTATGACCGCGAGTTCCGAACGACATGGCGGCGGCCGGATGGCACACGGGTACCGCTCGCGGTGAACTGAGAAGCCCCTCGCAGAGTGAACCCGCTGGGGCTTGGTCCCAAGAGAGGGTTCCCGCATGGTCTCGGTTGTCGAAGGCAGGCTCACAGGGGCTTGAAGGGAGGGCTTTCGCTTTGGACTGGGTAGGGTGGCGGACTCTCGTGTACAATTGACTTGTACAGGACGATCCGACGGATGAAGGCCGTGAGTGTTGCCGAGGCGCGCAGGAAGCTCAAGACCCTCCTCGATGAGGTCTCGTCGGGCCACGAGGTGTCGGTGGTTCGGCGGGGGCGCGAGGTCGCCCGGCTGGTTCCGCCGAAGCGAAAAGGGCGCCGGCTGCCGGCCCTCGGCTCGTTCAGGACATCGATTCGCGTAACGGGGGAGCCGGTGAGCCACGCCGTCGTTCGGGCTCGTCGGGCAGGGCGGTATTGATGTACATCGACACCAGCCTGCTGGTACCGTACTACTGCCCTGAAGCTTTGAGCCGAGTGGCCGAGCGTACGCTTCGCGGCGACCCGCGCCCCGCGATCAGCGACCTGGTAGAGATCGAATTCTTCTCTGCGCTGGCAAGAAAGGTCCGCGTGAGAGAGATGTCGGCGGCAGACGCCACGAGGACCGGCGAGAGGCTTCTCGACCATCTTCAGGCGGGCCTCTACGCACGCATCGCGGTGCAGCGGCGCCACTACGAGGCCGCCCGCGGCTGGCTGGCCCGGTTCACGCTGCCGCTTCGGGCGCTCGATGCCCTCCATCTCGCGCTCGCCGAGCGGGAGGGACTCCGTCTGGCGACCGCCGACCAAGACCTGTCCCAGTCCGCGAAGAGTCTCGGCGTTGCGGTCACGCTCGTTCGGAGCTGAGGAGGGGACACAGGATGAACCAGGACCCGATCCGGCAGAAGATCCGCAAACGGCTCGACGACGGCACCTTGCCTCGGGAGGTGCCACTACTGACGAAAAGCAGTTGGGAGCAGCCCGGTGCGCCGCCGGCGCACATGAAGGCAGACAGCGCGATCGGGTTGAGTCGGTGCTCGGGATGCGATGCCGGAGGCGCGCAGGTCACGTACCGGTTCGCGGACGCCTCGATCATCAGGTTCCACAGCCGGTGCCACCGAATTTGGGAAGAGGAATGCCAACGGCCCCGGCCAGAAGATAAACCTCGCTCGCCGTCGCGCCCTCGTGCCGACGCCCGGCGTCGGGGGCGCTGAATACGTCGGCGCTCTCGGTAGCTCACCCTCTCCTCCTCCAGTGAACTTTCCGTGCCGCGCCGGGACCGACTTGATGCTACAGTCGGGGAGTCAGGTGACCGAAGGCACACATTTCCGGAATTATAGGCGGTCGACAATGAACGCAGCCTGTCCTTCGTGCCGCAGCGACGACCAGCCCGGTGAGGACCCCTCGCCAACGCAAGGCGTCTGTTCGCGTCACCAGGAGCAGCTCCTTGAATCCCTTCCGTCAGTGTCGTTTCCGGAGGTCGAGTTCCTCATGGTGGTTCATCCCAGGGAAACGGAGCTCTATCAGTATCTCCAGCGGGCTCTCGGCGACGTCCGTGGCGTGAAGGTGATCATGGAGCGTCGCAAGGTTGATCGGCGACGTGAGCCGCGCCCGTTTGCCGGCGACCGCCGGAGTGCCCCGCGGCGGATTCGGCAAGGCAAGGTCCTTTTGCTGGGTTACACCCTCGTGCGATTCAGGCGCAAGGCCCTCGACCGGGAGCGCGCGTCATGACCACGTCGACGCCAAGCGCCCGGTACAAACGCTGCCCGAAGTGCCAGGCGATGCTTCGCGCGGTCGCCGAATTTTGTCCGCATTGTGGATTGAGCATCCCGGGCAACTTTCCCCACAAACCCCTGCTGGCCAAGGACACGTTGAGGATTGTGAGCGAGCTCAGAGAGAAAATCGTGCCCCACCGCCCGACGCGTGCCCAGGCTGGTGCGCGGTATGTGGTCCTCGTGGCGTGCGATCGCAGAGATCTCTTTGAGTATCTCCGACAGAAGTTTGCAACCGAGGTCGGCATCGAGGTGTGCTACGAGCGGCGCCTGGGCGAGCGTCGCCGGCGGACGGCCGTGAGTCCGGGTGATCGTCGCGGCGGGGATCGCCGGACCCGGCCGCCACTCGACGCCGAGCTTCGGCGGTTTGGGTTCGCGATCGTACGCACGGGATAAGGGAGACCACCGCCCCTTCGCTCACCTGACGCCCTGCAAAATGTGCTCGTTGATCAGGACCAGCGCGCGGTAGAGGGGAATCTCGAGGCGGTCCTGGTAGTGATAGAAGTCCTCGAGGCGCGCCTTGTAGACGCTGGGCGCGAAGGGGAACCGCAGCCCCTGCTCCAGCGCCGCGCCGCTGAGGAACCCCGAGAGGAGTGCGAGCTTCTCACCTTCGCTCAGTCGCCGCCACGCGTGACCGTCGTACGCGAAGAGGCTCTTCGTCTCCTGGGCACTGCCCGCACCGCTCTTCTTGCCCGTGACCTGGACACTCGGACGCCTCGCCTCCTTCGACACGATCAGGTAGTCCCACATCCCCGCCACCCCGTGGCCGGTGACCCCGCAGAAGAAGAGGAAGCGGCCCTCCTTGTTCGCGACGAACTCGAACGAGTCGGTCTCCCCGGCCAGGAGGCCGGCAACGAGCCTGACGGTCAGGGCGCGGGGAAAGGCGGGCACACCGTCCTCGATCGGTAGCGGCGTCACCGGGTTGATGATCACCAGGCTGTGGGGGAGCGCGGCCAGGCCCTTGTTCTCGAAGTCCACGCGCACCGTCCAGCCGAGGGGGACGATCACGCTCATCTCGCCGTTGCCATAGCCGTTGAAGTTCATCGTACCGTTCGTGCCGTCGGCGGACCCGACGATCAGCAGGCGGACGCTCTGCTTCCCAACGTCGACCTGCATCCACGCGGGACTGACCTCGTCGGCGTGGACGGGGAGCGCGCACGCCAGCATGAGACAGAGGCTCGTGAGCACGCGGAGAAGAACGTCCAGGGGAGGCGGCCCGGGCCGCCTCCCCTGAGGGCGTCGCGGGACGGCCTTACCGCCTCTTCGGAAGCCCAAAAATGAAGACGCTGTCGCCGTACGGGAAGCGGAGCTGGAAGTTGCCGCCCGCGGCGACGGCGATGAACTGCTCACCGTCGACCTCGAACGAGATCGGCGCGGCATTGACGCCCGCGCCGCACTGGAACCGCCAGAGCTCCTTGCCGGTCTTCGCGTCGAACGCGTAGAAGTTGCCGGTGCCGTCGCCGCCGGTGAAGACCACCCCACCCGCCGTGGCCAGGGCCCCGCCGATCAGGGGGTCCGGCAGCTTGTTCTGCCAGGCGATCTTCCCCGTGTTGACGTCGATCGCGGTGAAGGTGCCCGACTGCTCCTCGCCGGGGATCGCGACGAAGGCGCTTCCGAGCCACAGCTTTCCGCGGTCGAAGGGCGCCGAGTGCGTGATGTAGTTCATGGGCTGGTGCAGGCCCAGGACGTACACCATACGCGTGTCCGGGCTGTAGGCCACCGGCGACCACTCGGACCCGCCGTTGGCTCCGGGGAGCATCCGCACGCCGGCGGCTGTCGGCTGCGCGAACATGTTCTCCTGGGGGACGAAGGCCTGGGACTTCCGGATCAGCTTGCCGGTCGCGCGGTCGTGGATGTAGAACCAGCCGGTCTTTCCCGCATGGCCGACGGCCTTCACGCGCTTGCCGTCCGCCATCGTCTCGAACAGCACGGCCGGGCTGACCGCGTCGAGGTCCCAGACGTCGTGGGGAACGTACTGGTAGTGCCACTTGTACTTCCCGGTCTTGACGTCCAGCGCGACCATGGACTCGGTATAGAGGTTGTCACCGGGCCGGATCGAGCCGTCGAGGTCGGGCGACGGGTTGCCGACCACGATGAAGACGGTGTCGGTCGCCGGATCGACGGCCGGCGTCATCCAGGTCGACCCACCGCCCCGCTGCCACGAGTCCTTGTACTTCGCGAAGTCGGCCTGCTCCTTGTTGAGATCGCGGTTGAGCTTCTCGCCCTCTGGAGTCGTCGGGCTCCACTTTCCCTCCCAGCCGGTATCGGGGATCGACCAGAACCGCCACACGCGCTTGCCGTCGGTCGCGTTGTACGCGTCGACGAAGCCGCGGACTCCATACTCAGCGCCCGAGTTGCCGACGATGATCATCCCCTTGTAGGCGAGGGGGGCGATCGTCAGGCTGTAGCCGGCGGTGGGGTCGTCGACCTGGACATCCCACACCACTTTGCCAGTCTTTTGGTCGAGGGCCACCAGGTGGGCATCAAGGGTCGCCATGTAGACGCGGCCGTAGGCGGCGGCGAGCCCTCGGTTGTTGGGGCCGCAGCAGATGATCGGAGTGCCGCTCTGCTTGTGCTCGTAACGCCAGACCTGCTTGCCTGTCCGCGCGTCCAGCGCGATCGCGTGATTGAACGGCGTGGTGAGGTACATGACGCCGTCCACCACCAGCGGCGTGGTCTCGAAGGAGCCGATCGGGCCGCCGGTCTGGTACACCCAGCGCGGGATGAGCGTTCCGACGTTCTGGGTGGTGATCTTCCTCGAGCTCGCGTAGCGGGTGTTGCTGTAGTCCTTGCCGTACGAGAGCCAGTTCTTGGCGTCGGCGGCGGCGTTAGAGAGCATCTGGTCGGTGACGGCGGTGTGGCTGACCGGCGGAGCCTTCTGGGCGTGGGCCGGCACCACCCCGGCGGCGACGACCAGAGTCACGGCAACGCAGGTCAGGGTTCTCACCGCGAGCACGCCTCGCGTCATGTTGGGCCTCCTCTCGAGGGCCTCTTCAGGAGCTGCTCACCTGGCAGGGCAAGATAAAGCATCGGGCGAGGAGCGTTGTCAAGGCTCCTCACCGCCGACGAGCGTGGCTCCCGGGTCAGCCCGGAGGGCCGAAGCGGCGAGACGGAGCAGACCAAGCCGTGAGCTCCGGTACCGAGCCAGACGGGCGGCTCCGTTCACCGCGTCCCGTTCACGGCGTCGCGGGCGGGACGTAGGTGATGCCGTAGGACTCTAAGATTTTCGGGATCGTGCCGGCGGAGATCAACTCGCCGATCAGCCGATTCATCGTGTCCACGAGCGCCTGGTCGGTGTTGAGCAGCCGCACCGCGACGTTCCACTGAAACTCGGGATCGGGGCTCGCCGACTCGACGACCCGCACCGACCCCGGGTGCTGCTTGAGGTACCAGCCGACGTACGGGCCGGTGACGAGGCCGGCGGCGACAGCTTCACCCGAGACCGCGTCGAGGATGTCGGGCTGGCTGCCGTACGAGGCGGTCGGGATGGTGCGTTGGCTCAGGACGTAGTGGGGCCAGGAGGCATGCTCCACGCCGACCTTGCCGTCTTTCACGTCCTCGAGCCGACGGACCTCGGTCCGGCGGGCGGGAACGACCAGGACGTAGCCGCTGCCCATGTACGACCGGGTCAATCGCGTCGTGCCCTTGCCCTCGGGCGGTGTGCCGGGCTGGACGATCGCACCCATGACGGCATCGCAGTTCGCGCGCCGTGCGTGCCGGGAATACACGATCCAGTTCACCTGGAGCCGTACGCCCAGGCGCTTGGTCAGGACGTCGGCGATCTCCAGCTGGAAGCCCGGCTGCGCCAGCCCTTGCGCGGAAAAGGGGAGCGCGTCGGGGTGTGCGCAGACTGTCAGCGTTCCGCTGTCGCGGACGGCCGCGAGGGGCGCGCCCGTCGCGCGTCCCGTGGCCATCGCCATCGCGCCCGCGACGACGAGGGTGACGAGGACCGCCCGGCGCCGCACCCTCACTCCTTGACGCTCTGGAGCGACTTGATGTACGCGACGAGCTTCCAGATGTCCTCGGGGTTGAGCAGGGTCTGGAACGCGGGCATCGGGGGCGCGCCATAGGCGATGCGCTGGAAGAGAAACCGCGTATCGAACTCGCGGCCCCGCAGGGCGGGCGCTCGCGAGAGGCGCCCCTCGGCGCCATGGCAGTAGCCCGTGCACGTTTGGCGAAACAAGTGCGAGCCCGCGTCCACGATGCTTGGATCCGACAGATCGAACGGCGGCGTCGTTGGCAGGGGCGGGGGCTGTCGCATCGCCTGGCCCACCGCCCGCGGCGTCATCGCGATCGTCGCGAGCAGAAGCGCGAGCGCGGCGACTCTGACGGAGCGATTCCCCATGCCGGGTTTCTCGTCACCCTCGAGCGAAGCTGGGTGTGAGGGGCGGTCGGCCCACCCCTCACGCCAGCTCCCGCGGCGCTCTTACTTCAGCGAGAAGACGAACAGCGCGCCGCCGGACGGAAAGTCGGCCACCTCGGGCCAGAGCGCCGGATACAGGCCGAGGACCAGCGAGCCCAGTCCGCTCGGGACCGCGATGTACTGTTTGCCATTGACGGCGTAGCTGATCGGCCCGCCGCGGTGCCCGGACCCGGTCCGGAAGTGCCACAGCTCTTCGCCGCTATCCGCATCGTAGGCGCGGACCACGCCTTCGACATCGCCGTGGACGACGAGCCCGCCGCCGGTCGACAGGACGCTGCCGATCGGCGGATATTTGAAGTTGACGCTCCACTTGCGCTCGCCGGTCACGGGATCGCGCGCGTCCAGATGCCCGTACGCCTCACCGCCGGGCGGGTGCTTCGCCACCTGATCGCCGCCGAAGAACAGCCCGGCGGCCGGCTCCGTCACCGGCGTCTGCTTCTCGACGGTCACCTCTTCGCACACTTCCATCGCGGTGTTGTACCAGAGGCCGGTCTTCGGGTTGTACGAGCCCGAGTTCCAGCTCCGCCCGCCGGCGATCCAGGGGCAGATGAAGTGCGGCTTGCCGAGCCGCGGCGGATTGCGCCCGATGAGCTCGCCCGTCTTCGCGTCGATGCGCTGCACCCAGTTGTACACGTGATTCATCGGCCACACGTTCTGGATCTTGCCGTTGGTGCGGTCGTACACGAACACGAAGCCGCTCTTGTTCTGGTGGACCAGGAGCTTCTTGCCGTCACGGTCGAGCACCAGGCTCTCCCCGAGCCCGGCATCGTAGTCCCAGTCGTCGTGGGGGATCTCCTGGTGGTACCACTTGAGCTGACCGTTGTCAGGATCGAGCGCCAGGACGGACGATGTGTAGAGGTTGTCGCCGGGGCGTGCATCGCCCCAGTCATAGTCCGGCGCCGGGTTGGCCGTGCCCCAGTAGACGAGGTTCAGCGCGGGGTCATAGGAGCCCGTCATCCAGCCGCCGCCGCCCCCGAACTTGCCCGAGTCGCCGCCCCAGCTCTTGGGGTCGTTCTTGATCGTGTTGAACTCCCACGCCTTCTCCCCGTTCGCCGCGTTCAGGGCGTAGATCTTCCCCTGAATGGGCAACTCGCCGGAGGTCTGGCCGATGATGAGCTTGTCCTTGACGACCAGCGGAGCGCCCGTGAAGTTGCAGCTGCACTTCTTCGTGTCGAGCACCGTGGTCGACCACGCCTCCTTGCCCGTCTTCATGTCGAGCGCCATGACGCGGCCGTCGAGCGTGCCGAAGAACACCTTGCCGTGCCCGACCGCCAGGCCGCGGTTGTAGGGCTGGAAGAAGAGCGTGTTGACGACCGGGTCGAGCTTCGCGAAGTAGTGCCAGATCTCCCTCCCGGTGGCGCCGTCGAGCGCGAACACGCGGTTGTACGAGCCGCTGTAGTAGAGCACCCCGTCCACGACGATGGGCGTCGACTCGAGCCCCTGAACGACCGCGCCCGGCTGGTGCACCCACGCCACGCCCAGGTCCTTGACGTTCGTCTTGTTGATCTGCCCCAAGGGGCTGAAACGGTGGGTGTCGTACGTCCGGTGGTACATCGGCCAGTCGTTCGGATCGACGTTCAGCAGCCGTGACAGACCCGCGCCCTGGGCCCTCACCGGCGTGACGTCCACCAACAGAAGGACCAAGAGTGTCGAGACCGCTCCCCACCACCACGCGCGTTTTGAACCCATGGCTTATCTCCCTTCGCTGTGAAGAACGAACGCCCCTCGGAGAGGGCGGCGACTATGAAGCACCATGCCTTCCGCAAAGTCAATAGCGGCGTGAAAGAGGAGCCTCATTTCGGTTGACTTCCCGAGGCTCCTGTCTGGACAATCCCAGCGAGCCAGCGAACCCCTTTCGTCGATTACGCCAATGCTCCGGTCTTCACCATGAGCTCACAATTCGGCTTCACACGACGCGAGCTGCGCACGCTGCGCGCCCTGCGCACGCCCCTCGGCGTCCAGCGGGCGCTGGACGCGATGCCCTACCATCTCGCGGACACCGCGTGGTCCCCGCGGCGGGTTCTCCGCACCCGCACCGCGCACTGCCTCGAGGGCGCGATCTTCGCGGCGGCCGCGCTGCGCGTGCTCGGCTTCCCGCCGCTCTTGCTCGATCTCGAGGCCGTGCAGGACACCGACCACGTGCTCGCGGTGTTCAGGCTCCGGGGGCACTGGGGCGCCCTCGCGAAGTCGAACTTCTCGGGTCTCCGCTACCGCGAGCCCGTCTATCGCACGCTCCGCGAGCTGGTGATGAGCTACTTCGAGGGCTACGTGAACCTGCGCGGCGACCGGACGCTGCGGGCATTCTCCCGTCCGGTGAGCCTGGCGCGCTTCGACCGGACGCATCCCGGGTGGATGACGTCGACCGACGACCTGTGGTTCATCCCGATGCACCTGGTGGGGATCCCGCACACGCGGCTCCTCGCGCGCGCGCTCGAGCGGCGCCTCGCGCGGGTGGATCGGCGCTCACTCGCGGCCGGGCTGGTCGGCTACCGCGGGCACTGACGCGCGGGGAGAGGACCACCGTCGGGTCGTCGTTCGGCTGAGCCCAAGGTTACGATCGCAGCGGGCTGTCAACGACCGGGTTGTGGGATACAGTGGCGGCATGGAGCGATTCTGGAGCCGCCCGGATGCGCTCGCGCTCGTCCTCGCGGCGCTCGTCGCGACCGGTGTCGGCGCGACAGCGAGCGACGCCCAGCACCAGCACGGCACGCCGGAGGGCTGGAAGTTCGGCCTGCCGACGGGCGACCCCGCCAAGGGGCGGGAGGTGTTCGCCAAGCTCGAGTGCTACAAGTGCCACGAGGTGAAGGGGGAGACGTTCCCGTCCACCGCCGACACGGAGAACGTCGGGCCCGAGCTGTCGGCGATGGCGCCGCTGCACGACGTCGAGTACTTCGCCGAGTCGATCGTGAACCCGCGCAAGGCGGTCGAGAAAGGCAAGATGCCGTCCTTCAACGACTCGATGACCGTGCAGGAGCTGGTGGACCTGGTCGCGTACCTGAAGAGCCTGAAGCCGCCCCGAGCGGCACCGGCCCACAAGCAACACTGAGGCGCTGCACGACCGAGGGATACAAGCGCAAGGAGGACGAGATGCCGAACGCGATCGTCTCCGTGCCGACCCCCCGTAACGAGCCCGTCCTCGCCTACGCCCCTGGCAGCCCCGAGCGCAAGGCCTTGCGAGCCCAGCTCGCGAAGATGTCGAGCGAGGTCATCGAAGTCGCGCCCGTCGTCGGCGGTCACCGAGTCGCGACCGGGAGGACCGCCGACGCCGTGATGCCGCACGACCATCGCCACGTGCTCGCCGTCTGGCACAAGGCGGGCCCCGCCGACGTCGGGCGCGCGATCGATGGAGCGCTGGCGGCGCACCGCGAGTGGTCGCGCATGGACTGGCGCGATCGCGCGGCGATCTTCCTCCGGGCGGCGGATCTCCTCGCGGGCCCGTACCGCATGGTCCTCAACGCGGCGACGATGCTCGGGCAGTCGAAGACCGTTCACCAGGCCGAGATCGACGCGGCGTGCGAGCTGATCGACTTCTGGCGTTTCAACGTCGCCTTCGCCGAGGAGATCTATCGCCAGCAGCCGTTCTCGTCACCCGGATTCTGGAACTACGTCGAGCACCGGCCGCTCGAGGGGTTCGTCTTCGCGGTCACGCCGTTCAACTTCACCTCGATCGGCGGCAATCTCCCGACGGCGGCGGCGATCATGGGGAACACGGTGGTCTGGAAGCCCGCCTCCACGGCGGTGTACGCCGCCCACTTCATCATGGAGATCCTGGAGGCCGCCGGGCTCCCGCCGGGCGTCATCAATCTGGTGCCGGGCGCGGGCGCCGAGGTCGGCGACCCGGCGCTCGCCTCGCCCGACCTCGCGGGGATCCACTTCACCGGCTCGACGACGACGTTCCAGGCGATGTGGGAGACGGTAGGTCGCAACATCCGCGCGTACCGGAGCTACCCGAGGATCGTCGGCGAGACCGGCGGTAAGAACTTCGTCCTCGCCCACCCCTCGGCTGACGTGGGCGCCCTCGCGACCGCGCTCACGCGGGGCGCCTTCGAGTACCAGGGCCAGAAGTGCTCCGCCGCCTCGCGCGCCTTCATCCCCGTCTCGCTCTGGCCCGCGGTGAAGAAGCGGCTGCTGGAACAGATCGCCGAGATCCGCGTCGGCGACCCGGCCGACTTCGGCAACTTCATGGGCGCCGTGATCGATCGGAACGCCTTCGCGACGATCACGGGCTACATCGACTTCGCACGCCGGTCGCCGGACGCCGAAGTCCTCGTCGGCGGCGGCGCGGACGACGCCAAGGGCTACTTCATCGAGCCGACCGTGATCCTGGCCAGGCGGCCCGACCTCAAGCTGTTGCGCGAGGAAATCTTCGGCCCCGTGCTGACGGTCTATGTCTTCGAAGACGCCAAGCTCGACGAGGCGCTGCGCCTCTGCGACCGAGGCTCGCCGTACGCGCTGACGGGCGCGATCTTCGCGCGGGATCGCGCGGCGATCGCCCGGATGGCGGAGGCGCTCACGCACGCGGCGGGTAACTTCTACATCAACGACAAGCCGACGGGCGCCGTTGTGGGCCAGCAGCCCTTCGGCGGCGCGCGCGCCTCGGGGACCAACGACAAGGCGGGGAGCCTCCTGAACCTCCTCCGGTGGGTGAGCCCGCGGGCGATCAAGGAGACGTTCGTCCCGCCCACCGATTTCCGCTACCCGTTCATGCAGCCGGGGGACTGAGGCCATGCCGGGCGTCCAGGACGGCCGCGCGTCGCGGATCCGCGAGAAGCTGCGCCTCGGCAAGCTGCCGCGCGCGTTCCCGTCGGGCCCGCGCCCCGGGATCGACGTCAACCCGCCGAGCGTCCGTCTCGTGTCGGGCCCGGCGGAGGTGTGCGCGGGCTGCGACGAGGTGATCCACGCGGGCGAGCGCCGCTGGGAATTCGAGTACGATGCCACGCTGCGGGTCCGCTTCCACGAGACCTGCGAGCGCGTCTGGGAAGACGCGCTGGGCCTCGACCAGGGTGAGTAGTCAGGCGCCGGTGGAGCCGAAGCCGCCGGCGCCGCGCTCGCTCGCGGGGAGCTCGTCCACCTCGAGCGGCTCGGCGCGCTCGACGCGCTGGAGGACGAGCTGGGCCACGCGCTCGCCGCGCCGGAGCGTCACGGTCGTCTCGGGGTCGTGGTTGACGAGCAGCACCTTGAGCTCGCCGCGATAGCCTGCATCGATCAGCCCAGGCGCGTTGAGGATCGTCACGCCGTGCTTCAAGGCGAGCCCCGAGCGCGGCAGGACGAAGCCGGCGTGGCCCGGTGGGATGGCGACGGCGAGGCCGGTCCCGACGAGCGCTCGGCCGCCAGGCGGCAGCGTGACGTCGTGCGCGGCGTGAAGGTCGAGGCCGGCGTCGCCGTCGCGCGCGTAGGCCGGCAGTGGGACCGACGGGTCGAGCCGCTTCACGGGGACCCGGATCATTCGCGTCTCCTCGCTCGCCGGTGGGCTCGATCCTAGCACGGCCGCGGTAAGATGGCCGGCGTGACCGACTCCCGCGCGGCACTCGCCGGCGTCACCGTGCTCGACCTCGCGACGTTCCTCGCCGCGCCGCTCTGCGCGACGTTCCTCGGCGAGTTCGGCGCCGATGTCATCAAGGTCGAGCAACCCGATGTCGGCGACGACCTCCGGCGGCTCGGCGCTTCCGCCGGTGGCTCCGGCAGCTCCTACTGGTGGTTCGTCGAGGCGCGTAACAAGAAGTCCATCACGTGCAACCTGCGCGACCCCGAGGGCCAGGCGCTGATCCGCCGGCTCGTCGCGTCGACCGCCGTCGTGACGGAGAACTTCAGGCCGGGAACGCTCGAGCGCTGGAACCTCGGCTGGGCCGAGCTCTCCCGCGTGCGCCCAGCGCTCGTCATGCTCAGGATCTCGGCGTTCGGCCAGACAGGTCCGCATCGCGCGCGTCCGGGGTTCGGGCGGATCGCTGCCGCGGTTGGCGGCCTCGCGTACCTCTCCGGCTATCCCGACCGGCCGCCGGTCTCGCCGGGGACGCCGACCGTCCCGGACTACCTCGCGGGCGTCTTCGGCGCCCTGGGCGCGCTCCTGGCGCTCCGTCACGCAGAGCGCACGGGCGAAGGGCAGGTGGTGGACCTCGGGCTCTACGAGCCGGTGCTCCGCATCCTCGACGACGCGATCGCGGTGTACGGCGCGAGCGGGCACGTGCGTGAGCGCATCGGCTCCGGCACCGAGAGCGCGGTGCCCCACAACCACTATCGGAGCCGCGACGGGCGGTGGGTGGCGATCGCCTGCACCAACGACCGCATGTTCGAGCGGCTCCTCCAGGCGCTCGGCCGGCCGGAGCTCAAGGACGATGCGCGCATGGCCTCGGTGAGCGCCCGGCTCGCGCATCGCGAGCTCGTGGATGGGCTCGTGGCCGCATGGGTCGCGGAGCGCGACGCTGCGGAGGCGCTCTCCGTCCTCGAGGCGGCCGAGGTCCCGTCGTCGCTCGTCGCGAGCGTGCGCGATCTCTTCGAGGACCCGCAGGTGCGCGCGCGCGAGAACATCCTCTCGCTCGTGGCGCCGTTGGTCGGCGCGGTTGCGATGCCGGCGGTGGTCCCGCGGCTCACGCTGACGCCCGGTCGCGTCGAGCATGCGGGGCCGACCACACCCGGCGAGCACAACGAGGAAATCTACGGCGGGCGGCTCGGGCTCTCGCGAGCAGACCTCGCGCGCCTGCGCGAGCGCGGCGTCATCTGACGATGCCGGTCTCCGCGCGCTCCTTGTCGGTGGCGACGACCAGGTTCGACAGGCTCTTCAAGACCTCGATGGTGAGCTGCGGGCGGTTCCGGATGAGCCACTCGAGCCGCTCGTCCCTGATGATGAGGAGCTCGGTGTCGCTCGTAGCGACGGCGCTCGCCGACCGCGCTCCCTTCCGGAAGAGCGCCATCTCGCCGAAGAGCTGGCCCTCCCCGAGCCGGTTGAGCGTCCTCTCTGCGCCGTCGAGGCGACGCCGGATCTCGACCGCGCCCGCGTGGATCACGTACGCCTCGCCGCGCGGGTCGTCGCCCTCGCGGAAAATGACCTCACCCGCGTTGAACTTCCGCCGCTCGACGTCGCCGAGCGTGAGGTTCTTGTAGATCTCGAGGCCGATCGAGGGCAGGGAGGACTTGGCCTCGACGGGCAGCCGCGCATTGGTCCAGCCGCCGAGCCCGCCCTTGAGGATCCGCACGTTCTTGAAGCCGCGCTGGCGGAGGCCGTGGACGACGCGCGCGCTCGTGGCCTCTTCCGGGCTCGTGCAGTACGCGACGAGGAGCTGGTCGGGCTCGAAGTTCAGGTTCGCCGTCCCCGCGCTCTCCGGATCGAGCCGGACGGCGCCGGGTAGCTTCAGGGGGCTCGTCTCGTAGTCGTTCTTGGTCCGCACGTCGAGGAGCACGGGGCTGAGCCCGCGCTCGATGAAGGCGATCACCTGCGTCGGCTGGATACGGAACCGGTTCTTCCACCACCGCTGGCCCCACATAGAGCCGTAGGCGCCGAACGAGAGCAGCGTGACGCCGAGGGTCGCCCACGCCCAGGGGAACGGCTGCGGCGGCGGGTTCTTCACCTTGTTCTGGGCCTCGGTGAGCAGGCGCTTGACGTCGGTGAGCCCGGGAAGGAGCTTGTTCGCCTCGTCGAATTTCGCCGCGGCGGCGGCGTAGCGCCCGTCCAGGAGCGCCTCGATGCCGGCCGTCCACACGGGGTTGAACTGGCTGTCGCCGGGCTTCGTGACCTCGGTCCCCTGGAGGAACTTGATGACGTCCTTCGCCGGGATGAGGAAGTTGAAGCCCTGCACGATCGCGCCGCCCGACGGCGAGAGCGAGACGAACGTCATCACGCCCACGAGCGAGGCGTCGTCGGTGACGGCGGGGCCGCCGCTGTTGCCGTGCGCCGCCGGGGCGTCGCTCTGGATGACGTCCTGGCCGATCGCGTCCTGTTTGAAGCCCGACACGGCGCCGTTGGTGACCGAGGCCTCGAGCGTCACGCTCCGGTTCAGCAGCTCGTGCGAGAGGACGACGCCCGGGAAGCCGAGGATATGGACGGGATCGCCGATCTGGCTGTCGCGCGTCGAGAGCGTGATCGCCGGGTAGAGCCCTTCGTTCACGCGCAGGAGGGCGAGATCGCGTCCCGAGTCGGGGAGCGGCCGGCCGTCGTTGTCGAGGAGGAGCGGCGGGCTGAACTTCTTGACCTCGGCCTGTAGCTTCAGGCCGTTCGAGAGCATCACCGTGACCTTCGGGGACGGCGTGACCTTCGCCGTCGCCAGGGCCTGGTCAGAGGCCTGGCGGCGGACCTGCTCCTCGACGTCGGGGCGCTGGCCGCGCATGAGCCCGCGGGCGCGTAGCACAGGCTCGACGCACGCCTGCTCGATCGCCTTCTTCTTCAGCTCGTGCGTCACCCACGGCGGGAGTCGGTGTGCGGGGTCCACGACGTGGGCGTTGGTGACGAGGAAGCCGCGGCCGTCCACGAACCAGCCCGTGCCGGTCTCGACAAACGGCGCCGGGCTCACCGTCACGAGCCCCTGACCGCAGTTCATCGTGACGTCGGCCTGGATCTCGGCGGTGATGAGCGCGACGGCGGGCTTGGCGCGGAGGATGGCTTCCTGGACGCTCAGCGCGGCCGCGGTGCGGGGCTCGGCGAGCCACACGGTCGCGAGTAGAAGCCCAGCGACGAAGGCCCTCATGCCCTCGCAAACGTACCACGGGCGCACGATGCGGACAAACGGCGCGCCGAGCCGCGTCGGACGGGCGCGGGACCGGTAGGGGGTGTTTTTTACTCGCGGGGCGCGCAGCGGGGGACGCACCATGAAGTATTAGCCCCTGACCAATGAGCCGCAAGAATAAGTCGCGCAAGCTCGAGGTCGAGGCCGCCGTGAAGGCGAGTCCTCGGGGCGATGGCTCGATGGGCCTTACTTCGGCCCAGCGATGGGTCCGCTGGCTTGCGCCATTGCTGGTTGCCCTTTTCACCCTCGCCGCCTTCCTGCCAGCGCTCCAGAACCAGTTTGTGAACTGGGACGATAAGGACAATTTCCTCGACAACCCTCACTATCGGGGGCTCGGGTGGACCCACCTCCGCTGGATGTGGACCACGCACCTGGGCCACTACATTCCGCTGACCTGGATGACCCTCGGCCTGGACTACCTGCTCTGGGGCATGAATCCCGTGGGGTATCATCTGACCAATCTCCTCCTGCACGCCGCAAATGCGGTCGTCTTCTTCTTCGTAGTCCGTCGCATCCTGACCCTGGCGCTGCCCAGTCCCTCTGAACGCGGCCATGCGCTCGCG
>WNGH01003023.1_pt1 | contig 18267 bp, 16 predicted proteins | sample 5400631 | NCBI WGS metagenome assembly WNGH01 (sample SAMN13153373, study PRJNA577476) | soil metagenome | isolation source: 115 cm soil or saprolite under Garry oak tree replicate 1 | place: USA:California | collected 2016-06-15
TGTAAAATACGGGGAAAAGATCAGCAGAATTCCGGTTTAAAAAGAGGCATCAATCAAGTATCCTCTACAGGAGTAAAAGAACTGTGGAGGCAGAGAGGATGCTCCGATACATGGAACGATCAACCATTCACTTTTTGAAACAAAAGGGCTGGACCAATGTCCAGATTGCCGAATTTACCGGTCATCATCGCGATACGATTGCCCGGGTATTACAGGAAGCGGTGGAGAAGAAGCCGAAAACGCGCCAGCGCAGCAGTGCCGCCGATGTTTTTAGGCCGCAGATTGCCACCTGGCTTGACCAGAACCTGCCCGTGATCCGCATGTTGGAACTGGCGCGTGAGGACCACGACCATCCCTACACCGGGAGCGAGACCGCCTTTTACGACTATGTCCGCAAGATGCGCCGTGCCCGCCATCAGACGCCACGCAACGTGGCGCTGCGGTTTGAGGGAGTGCCTGGGGAATACTTGCAGATCGATTGGGGAGAAGTGCGCGACTTTCCGTTTACCAAAGCGGGGATGGAACAACAAACGCGCTACTTCTTCGCGGCCCGGCTCAAATACAGCCGCTACATGTATGTGAGTTTTCACACTGACATGCGTGAAGAGACGCTGCTCCGCTGCCTGATCGCCTGTTTTCAGGAGCTTGATGGCGTGCCCTGGGCCGTAGTGACCGACAATATGAAAACGGCTGTGCTGGGCCGCACGGCGCAGCACGAGCCCATCTGGAACCCGGCGTACCAGAAGCTGGCCGTCGAATTCAAGTTCCATCCCGACGTGTGTGCTCCTGCTTCGGGAAACCAGAAGGGAGCGGTCGAGAACCTGGTCAAATTTGTGAAGGGAAACTTTCTGCCTGGACGCAGCTTCTATGACGACGCAGATCTGGCGGAGCAATGCCAAGCGTGGCGGCACCAGGTGAATAGCGAACGGCCTTCTGATGCCACTGGGCAGCCTCCCGCTGTCCTGCTCGCCGAAGAACAGTCCAGGTTTGGGCCACTGCCAGATGTCGCCTCGGATTACGGTTTCTGCGATTGTGTGGTGGTGAGCCGGGAAGGGTTGGTGGCCGTTGAAACCAACCGCTATTCGGTGCCGGCCCACCTCATTGGCAGAGCGTTAACCGCTCGCATTCACACGAACCGCATTGAGCTGTTTGCGGACCGTGAGCAGGTGGCTACTCATCCTCGTCACACGGGCCAACACGCTCGGGTCATTGACCCGGCCCACTTTGAGGCAGCCTTTGCCACCAAGCCGCGTGGACGGGTGATGGTCTACCGGGACTGGTTGTGTAGCCTGTCGCCGCAGGTGCAGAGTTATGTGCGGGAACTCTCGTACAAACGACGCGCGGAGATGGGCCAGCAGATGATTGCGCTGTATGATCTGGCGCAGGAGATGGGGAAAGCAGATTTTGTCGCTGCGCTGGAACTGGCAGCGGAGCAGCACATGTACGGCGTCGAATATGTTCGCGCGATCCTCTCCGAGGTTACAACTGCTGTGCCGAAAGTCACGGCAGAGCAAGATGAGAGGCTCCTGCCACTGATTGGACCTCAACAATACGAGGTGGAACGAAGCCTTGCTCATTACGAACGATATGTCGCCAATCGGGAGTGCGTGCTGGGAGCCGGGGTCCTGCAAACGGAGGTGAGGGCATGAGTGAGGCCCTGGATCAGAAGCTCTCTGCCCTCAAGCTCGCACGCATCCGCCAGGTCTATCCCAGCTGGATCGAGCAAGCTGAGCGTCTCGAACTGGGATATGGTGAGGTGCTGGAACAATTAGCCACCGAGGAACTGCTCTCCCGCCAGGAGAACCATCTGCGTCGCCACATGAAAGCAGCAGGCTTCCCCTACGCGGCCACGATTGAACAATTCGACTTCTCGTTGCGTCCTGAACTCAAACGGGCGATCCTGATGCGCTTTTTTGACAGCAGCTTTCTGACGACGGCTGGTTCTCTCCTGCTCATTGGCCCAAGCGGGGTAGGGAAAACGCATCTCTCGGTTGCCCTTGGCACCAAGATGGTGCAGTTAGGCTACAGGGTGCGGTTCGTGATGGCACAACAGCTCGCCAATGCTGTCGTGACCGCCACAACGCGAGCGGAACTGGCTCGTTTCATCAAACCGCTCGTCTCCTGTGACCTGCTCATTCTCGACGAGTTTGGCTATCTGACGCTCGATCCCAAGGTCGGGCCTGTCCTCTACGAGATCATCGCAGGCCGCTATGAGAAAGGCGCAATAGTCATCACCTCCAACAAGAGTTTGTCCACCTGGGGCGACTTGGTGGGCGACTCGGCGTTAATGATGGCCATCATCGATCGCTTGTTGCATCATGGAGAGGTCTTTTACCTACGGGGAAGCTCATACCGGATGCGTGGGAAAGAACCTGTTGCATTAACTTCTTCCAAATCTGAAGGTTCAGCATCTTCAGAGCAGGTGTGAGGTCAAATGTCTCTGCCGACTTTTAGGCTGGAGTTGTTCCTACTTGACAACCGTAATTTACATCTCGATGGTCGCCTCACGGCGCAGGTATTCAAGCTCGTCCCCGGTGATCACTCCCATCCTCATGAGAAAAGGTTTCAGCACCTCAACGAGGACGTTGCAATTGGTGAACATGCTCCTGTGAACGTCGGTATCTACCGAATAGTCGATCACATGCGCCTGCTGGTGGATATGCTGGCAGCCTGCCTGGCGGAGAAAATGCCCCAACAGAGCTGTAACGCCGAGATGTCGCCCATCAGGGGAGAAGCTATGTCCAGCAACCTGCATGGCGCGAGCACAGAGGGCGCTGATCTGCTCGCAGGCGGGACTGGTGCTGATGCCGTTCTCTGCTTCGGTCAAGCAGATGATACCACCAGGACGGGTGACACGTACACATTCCTTGATCAGCGCGGGCCAGGCAGTGGTGGGCATGCAGCCACAGAGAAAACGGGCATTGACCAGATCAAAAGCGTCGTCGGGAAACGTAAGCGGTTGGAGTGCGTCCATCACGCAGAACCTGGCATTCTCCAACCCTTGTACCCCTGCCCGAGCGCGTGCATACTCGACCATCGTTCGACTACGGGCAATGCCCATCACCTCGGTCTGGGGATACGCGAAGGCCACATCAAGCGCCCAATCGCCGGGGCCGCATGCGATATCGAGGATGTGCTGCACCTGCGAGATATCGAGCGCCTCAGGAAACACACCGCCCATCCCAGCGGTGACCAGGCGATGCTGGTGCATCAGGCGCGCCGTTTCTGCTCCGCTTTCGATGTCAATGACGTAGGAGTTTTCGCGCTGTGATACGTCGGGTAGCGTCTTCATGGGACTCACCTCGATAGCTCGGATAGGTCATGCGCATTAGCCAATGGCCTGCACATAGTGTTCAACCAGGAGCCGAGCCGCCTCCTCCTCGCCAACATGAGTCGCCAACTGTTCTTGACAGGTGACGATGCGTTCCAGGCGGGTCGTGATAAAGTCGTGCCTGGCAGTTCCCAGTGCGAGTCCACTCAGCCCCCGCCGCGCCGCCTCGCATTCCTGGTCAATCTGTTGCAATAGATGCGCCACTTCACTTCCATGCTCAGTGTTGTTCATAGCAGAGCCTTCCTTTCCTTGCCCAAGCCATACCCTGCAAAGAAGGATACTCTATGCCTCGTACACCGTTCTTACACACGGATCACACACGTTTACGCATCGCTTGAACGCGCTCGCTGGATGAAAGGGTGCTGAGCACAGAACAATGTATGGTACAATGTGGCTGTCCTACTGCATGCCGGGACCATCTCGTCATGTGAACTGTCAGGAGAGGTGTCAGATGACCGAGCAAGGTCAGGCCCACCCAGAATACCGCGTCTCTACCTTTGGGGGCTTCTCGCTGGAGCGCCTCATCCATCCATCTGCTTCAGAAGAGCAAGCACCACAGTATGCACCTGTGGCAAAAGCAGCGTGGCATCGGCGAATGGCAGCATGTTCTCTGCTCAAAGTCCTGCTCTGTCGTACCCGCCGACGCGTTTCTAAGGATGAACTCCTGGATCTGCTGTGGCCGGGAGCCGATGCGCTGCGTGCCAGCCACTCCCTCAATACGGCTGCCTCGGTCTTGCGTGGCGTGCTCCGCATGTATGACAATGAGAGCTTGCTCGTCACCATCCATAGAGGTGATGTGACCATGTTCGCACTGCCTCCTCAGCAGCACTTCTGGGTGGATGCTGACGCCTTTGATGCGTTGCTGGATGATGCTACGAGCGTCGAGCGCCAGGGCCAGGACCCGCTACCCTTGCTCGAGGCAGCCCGGCGCCTGGCCAAAGGAATGTTTTTAGAAGAAGATCGCTACAGTGACTGGAGCCATGCACGACGACAGATGATCCAGGCAGCCCAGCGCCGCCTCGTGCATCGCTTAGCTGACCTCTATCTGCAACGAGCCATGGGAGACAAGGCCGAAGTGGTCTTGCACACATACCTCGCTGAAGAACCCACCGATGAAGACATGCTCTGCCGCCTCATGATGTTGCTTGCGCAGCAGGGGAGACGTCAGGAAGCTCTGGGTCTCTACCAACGAACGGCGAACGTGTTACAAGAGGAGCTGGGTACCCAGCCAGCAGCGGGCACCAGGGCGCTAGCTGAACGCATCCGTGATGAGCCACTTGCCGAAGAGAGGACACCAACCTATGTCGTTTCAGGCTTTGATACAGCTCGTTCGGTATCCTCGCCAGGGCCTACCCAGGCCATTGATCTGCTCTGCGAACCTGCTGGCACACTCCCTGAGCAACAGATGGGCGCATGGTTGGCGCTCGGTGTGAGTGACCTCGCCCCGTTGTTTGATGCTGGGTGGTCACTCGAAGCCGTGCTCCAGACCGTACAACTGCTGCTGCAAGGGGTAGAGGCAATGCCAGCGATTTCACGGCGGAAGCTCTTGCAACTCGGTGCCATGGCGATGCTGCGTGGCATTCCTCTTCCCACCGGTGACCTGCTCTCGATCGAGGAGCGTTCACATCTGTGCCAGGCACTCGGGGAGAATATTGCAGCAGCCTGGATGCTCTTTCACACAGCCGGTACAGCGCAGGTCCTGGCTGTGGGCCAGGCGCAACTGTATCTGGTGCAGCAGCACCATACGGTGCTCTATCCGAGTGTGCTGCCCCTGTTTTACTCAGGAGTCTATCGCTTGATTGGAGCGACCTACCATTTTCAGGGTCGCTATCAGGAAGCCCTGCGAACGCATGAAAAGGCCTACATGACGGCCCTGGAGGGTGCCGATGGGTGGAACATGGCCCAGAGCCGCAGCTGGCAGGCGTATGGATGGAAAGCACTTGGGCGCTACGCCGATGCATTGCAGGCAACGGATGCGGCACTGCGATTGATCTCACAGCAAGGTGATACAGAAAGTATTCGGCTGCAAGCGCGTCTCCTCGCTTTTGGGGCTGAGAACGCAGCGATCCTGGGCGATGTGAAGGAGGTACACGCCAGACTGAACGCGTCAGAGGCGTTGCTCGAGCAGCTTCCTCCACTCCATGAAGAATTTGACCAGATCGGCTGGCTGCAGTGGGCAGGCATCTGCGCGCTGCATCTGGGGCAACACGAACTCGCGATCACACATCTGCAGCAAGCACTAGACGAACTGCCAGCACCGTGGATACGACGGTATGTCTCCACGGCGATCCCGCTTGTCTGCGCGTTGGCACGCAGAAAAGAGCGAGCAGCAACCCTGGCAATGGCCCACAAGACCCTCCCCCAGCTCAAAGCCTTGCAAGCACGGGCACTGACACAGGAGTTTCTCCACTGCCTCCACGAGGACGTGCTGGCGAACTTCCCCCATGACACACGGTGTCAGGCCTTTGTAGCTGAGGCTGAGCGGCAACTGATGCTCGCAGGTGCTTGAGAGAAGGAGATGCTATTGAACCAGCTTGAACAGGAACGACGTAGAAGAGAAAGGGCCCGCCTGAACGGAGGGAAGCAAGAAGGAGTGCGCGTCGGGAAGGTGACCGTGCTCGCTTCCCCCGATCGACAACGGTTGCATCACTTCACACAGCGTTTGCTTGCGCACGCCTACCAGGTCCAGGAGACGCCACACTTTGTCGTCTGTCACCAGCCATCCGAGCAGAAGACGATCCTCATGCACACCTTCAGCCAGGCCACGATTGACGCAGACCTTATCTGTATCATCGAGCAGGAACTCCCTGCTTTGGGCATGCTTGCATCGGCACAGGACTACAACGCGGTACTCTTTGCGGTTATGGCTTCCACCTTTCCCTCGCCTCGAAACCAGCAGTTGATCTGGCGTCACTTTTGCCTCACTACCCTGGCTCGTCTACGGGTCCTGATCGCACAACATCCTCTACCATCGCCTCCGCCTGTTTCCCATATCGTTCCATTTGCCGCCATATACCAGCGGGTGATGGAACGCCTGGTTGGACAGAGCCTGCTCGATGTGGGATCGAGTTTCGGCTTTCTGCCGGTGTTGCTGGCGGAACACATGGCCAATGTCACTCTTGTGGGGTGTGATAACAATCCCGATGCCATCAGCTGTTCCACCGACCTGGCTGCGGTGACGCATGCGGATCAGGTGACCTTTCTGCTCAGAGATGTGCTCGCCCCGGACTTCCCCACCGTCGGGCATTTCGACACCGTGACGGCCATCCACCTGCTGGAGCACCTGACCGAAGAGGAAGTGCCCGTTGCACTGACGCATCTGCTCCAGGTTACTTCCAAACGCCTCCTCATCGCGGTGCCTTATGAAGAGAAGGTACAACCACTCTATGGGCATCAACAGGCATTTACACGAGAAAAGCTGCTCTTCTGGGGAAACTGGTGTGTTGAGACACTTGGTGGCGGACGATACTGGTGTGAAGAGGTGATGGGCGGACTCCTGGTTGTTGATCGTTCTTCCGCAGAGCAGGAATGAGCATGATGCGCTTTCGCGACCAGGTGGTCCTGGTGACCGGTGCTGCGCGTGGGCAGGGACGCGCTCACGCCCTCGCCTTTGCTCGTGAAGGAGCCCATCTGGTCCTGTGCGATACGCTCCGCCAGTATGCCTCAGTCCCTTATCCTTTGGGCTCTGCTGAAGAGCTAGCGCAGGTTGCCCGCGCTATTGAAGCGATGGGCCGACAAGTGATAGCTATGCATGCCGATGTCACCGACCTGCATGCGATGCAACAAGTGGCCGACCTGGCTCTGGCACAAGTAGGACCTATCGATATTGCCGTCGCGAATGCTGGAGTGTATTCCTTTGGCTCCACCTGGGAACTCACCGAGCAGCAATGGGAGGAGACGCTTGCGGTGGTACTCAAAGGGGTCTGGATCACCTGCAAGGTCGTTATCCCCCACATGCTGTCGCGACGAAAGGGAAAGATTATTTGTACTGGCTCCACCGGCAGCTTCAAGGGGCTACCCGGCTTGGGTCACTATGTTGCCGCCAAGCATGGGGTGATCGGTTTGGTCAAGACGCTGGCGATAGAGCTGGCTCACTACAATGTGAACGTCAACGCAGTTTGCCCGACGACAGTGGATGCTGGCATGGTGAACAACCAGGCGTTTTTTGAGTATTTCGCCGGCGGTCCTGGTCCACATGCGAATCGAGAGTATGTCATAGCGCGCATGAATGAGCTAAACCTGTTTGCTGATAGGGGGATACTGGCTCCAGAAGATGTCAGTGCTGTCGTGCTTTGGTTGGCTTCGGAAGAGGCGCGGCATATCTCAGGGTATGCTTTGCCTGTGGATGCAGGGTTTTTGACAAGATAGGCCTGTTAGTGCTCCATTCCTTAAATCCAATAAGAAAAGAGATGGCCTCGCGGAGCCATTTCATGCTATTTTCCCTTTGTTTTTGTACCTATCACATTTGATGAATGTAGCATTAGAGAGGAGAAAAAAAGGACATGAGCGAGAGCCCCTATCTACTCAAGGGGTAGCTTGCTTGCGTATACCCAGGGTTGAATGGATCAGCTAATCTATCACTCGTGACTACCTGTCGATGTATCAGTGCTCGCAGGTTCCCATCAATCGCCTCATATTGGTGTGCTCCGACGACGAGTCGCAGAAGCTCTGCTATCGCGATTGCCGCAGTTGTTGCTCCGACAAAAGAGGCTCCCACGGAACGTCCAGCTAGCATCGTCAGCCCACACTGGTCAAGCCCGTCTTTTTTCAGAGCCTGGTAGGCAGGCTGGTGAACAACGGTTTCAACTCTGTGTACTTTGTTGAAACCTCCCCACCGCTCCCGCGCTGATTGTCGAGATGGAAACGTGTGAACCTGGAAGGCCAGGTATTCTTTTGTCCCTCGTCCAAGTCCGGCCTCGATGACTCGGCGAAACCCAACACCTTCGAGTGCTGCACGGGCCATGGGGTTGTCCACGCCGCACAGCGCGACCTGCGGCTCGTCGCTATCAATCTGAAAATTGGCATCAAAGCGGCGCTCCTGAATCGCTGTCCGAAACCCATGTTCCTCACACCAGCGCGCCATTGCTCGCGTTTTCTTCTCGCCCAGGATCCCTCGTGATGTCAACAATGACGTACTGTCGTTTGCAAGTACCAACGTATCGTAATCCTGGAGCACGAGCTGGACCTCATCAGGCCGGGTATACGGTAAGAGCCCCAAGGTCCAGAGGTATGCCTGCCCGAGATGCCCCAGGCCAATCAACCAGAGCTTTAAAGGCAATTTTTCCAGTGGTGGACCAAAAGCAGATTCCTCCAGCCACGAGACACCTGCCTCTGGACGCCAGAGAGAGAGCCCTACCTCTCGCCGCCCCGCCTGGGTATTCCCCCCTCGCACGAACTGGAAGGCTTCGGACACTGCGAGTGCTCCAGCCAGTACTCCTGAAGGAGTGAATTCGTCCCGCTCAGGAAGGCGATGTGCGTTTTCAAGTGGAATGACACCGCCTGACCATCCATGAAAGGTTGCCTGTACCGCAAACGTGCTGGTATCCGTGCTGCTGCCTGCATCACCGAAGACAATCCTGGGAAGAGTAGGTACGACCCTACTCACGATATTTCCCTGTAAGTCAAGCACTGCCTCGCCGAGCGTACGATATTTTCGCCATGGTACACGCAAATCGACGTCTAGATTCCCCACGACTTGCACTCCCCCAAGGAAACATCGGCGACCTGTGTTTAGCGCAGTCAATACTGCTGCCTGCAGTGTAGGAGAGGAGGCAACGTCGGGTCCTATCTCGAGGACCAGCCGGTAGCCTGCAAATAGCCGCTCGGCTTCATCTAAGGTCGACATTTCGCCGCTATCCATAGCCAGCTTGACCACACGATGCAGATCATCACTCATATGCTCTCTATTCATGCCTTAACCCCATAGTCCAATATAAAAGAACGCGCTGGCCGCTTGACCGCTATAGTCGTGCCAGCAATGGCCGCCCTTGTACTGGTAGATACCCAATTCAGATGCACGAACTGCATGCTGAGCGAAGCCCGGCACGATCAACGCGATATGCCCTGGTTTAGCGATCATGGGGTTAGCTCGATCATCTGGACTTTGCCGTGCCCGCCCTCCATGGGTATGCACATCTGCGACGACTTCCTGTCGCCTCTCACGGCACAGTTGCCAAAGACGGCTGTAATAGGTACCATCGAACACCACGATGCCTGTGTCCAGGCAGTGCGGATCGAGATCGTCGTAAAACGCAAAGTCCATAATTACTCGTTGGTCCCCATAGCGCTTCCCAAAGAGAAACGCACCGCTCTCCCGATGCCCTCCACCACGCAGATTGAGTTCCATGAGCCCGTCCCGCCATAGTTTGGATGAGCAGCTCAAGCGATGCTTAGGTGCTAAGAGTCCCCGTATAGTCGTTCGAATTGAGAAGATCATAGACAATCCTCAAGTAAAGCGTAATATCATTGGCCGGAGACCAGATCATAGAAGGATGTTGGCTACGCCATGGTTCGTGACCCTCCATAGAGAGTCGATCACAGGGCAGGTAAAGGCACTGGCCGTTCTTCCACTTCGGATTGAAAGCGAGCGGAACACGGGAGCGGCCGGCAGGCCATCGTCTATGCTCGAGTGGCGCTGTACGATCAGTATCCCACAACTGCGCCGTTGGGGCAGCTTGCGGGTAGTTGCTGCACTCGAAGCGAAAGATATATTCGCTCGGCGCACCCTCTCGTGCCGCCGCGCTAATACCAATGAGCACGTAAGGCCAGTCAATGGAGAGAAGCCGCCACCGCTGGCGGGCCACTCCACTCTGGAATGGCCCTCTCTCGATATGCATGCGGAAGACCTGCTCGTCTGGGCTCATGTGTACTGCCTTGATCAGCCCTCTACCCGCTGCTTTGGGACAAGGTCAAAGCACAGCGTGCAAGCGGGGAATTGAACCAGCGATCCGATATGTGTGTCCTCGTCGGGCCGTATGGTTGAGTTACAGACTTGGAGGAGGTGATCCGTTGCATCAATACCGTGTAGATTGAAGCCATCTCTTCCCACAGCCCACTGTTTGACACGCTCTACGGTCGTTGAGGGAGGAAACGAGTGCGCCTTATGATCGGCGTTGAAGTTGACGGTGACCTCGAGGCGCCGACAGCGGTGGATATGCACCCGACTTCGATGGCCAATATGGGCTGCCTCAAGCGGCAGGTCAAGTGCCAGGGCCTCCTCTGCGTCTTCCTTCAGGATCATGAGGGATGCCTCGTCATCGGCTAAGCGCAATCCCTGCGTCTTGGTAGCCTCTAAAATGTCTTGCACAGTGCCGTTGTGAGGCACTCGTACTAATGTGATCTCGGGAATGTTTTCACCTTGCACAAAAATGTCGATATCGGCCATGCCGCATCCTCCTCTCCCCATTTAGGGGCTCATTAATGTTGTGAGTATTGAGGATGTTTGTGACTTTTTCATCCTCTTGTCACATCAATAAATGCAGTGACCAGAAAGCGGAAATCTGCTCTTCCGACCCAAGGCTTACCTATCATCGGCAATCGGGCAGATGAAGTAGTATGGGCAGCGAGGACACTCGCGGTCATCAGGTAGTGCAGGAAACTCCTGTCGCAAGATACCAGCAATGGCTGCGTCATATCGTTCGAGGCGTGTCGCGATCTTCTTCGGGCCTAAATCGATCTCATCAATTTGGTCGGTCGAGAGGTAGACGAGTTCAACCTTACGCTCTGCTGCAGGGTAGGCTTGCTTCGCTCCTACCTGGTAGAGTGCATAGATATCCTTGTCGCGTTCACTCTGACTAGGGCGTCCAGTGCGCAATCGTCGGACAGTGAGAGAAGGGCCTGTGTTATCTTCAATGACCTCGACGGAATCGGGTGTAAATCTGACACGACCATGCTTGAGCGGAATTTCCCAATTTGGTCGTATTGCTTTTCCTCTCAATTGTAAAAGGCGGCTAAGCGCACGAGTGACCATTGCCTCTGCGTTCTGCCGATATATCTTTTCATATGGATGATCACGTGGGCCTTTCATCTCCCAGCTCGCTATCAGACCTGCCTGAGCGGCGTCTTCATCTACCTCACGGCCTTGAGCTTGCTCCTGCTGCAGCCAGCGTATTACGTCATAAACACAACTATGAAATTGCATGTAAGCTGAGTCTTCCCGTCTACCATGCAAACCTAGAACAAACTCGTAGTAATACTGACGTGGACAACGATTGTAGAGGTCTAGCATCTCGACGTCGAATACTGATGAAGCAGGCTGGAGGGGAACTGCGGGAGGCCCTTGTGTTTCTTGTGCTGCTACCCGTTCACTACTCCATGTAGCAGCATTGTTTCCTGAGCGAGGAAACTGGCTCTCAACAAGCGAAAGTAGGGATGATGCATTGCTATTCCGGCTACCATAGCGACGGCTATGTGACAGGTAGAGGAAATTCCGCGCCCGCGAAAGTGCTACGAAGAAGAGGCACTCCTCCTCTTCTTCATGATCGTCTTGTGGATCGTGAGCGAGCATTCCAATTGGGGGTGGACAGGGTTGCCACTGGCGACGTGCAGGAAAGTGTCCCTGATTCAAACCAGGTAGATACACCACATCGAACTCTAGCCCCTTACTGGCATGAATCGTGAGAAGCCGAACGGCGTCAAGGCTCGTCGCCCACTCGGGTAGCTGTCGCAACTGCCTATCCTCGCCGAAGACCGCAAGCCTGCGCACATAGCGAAGAAAGGCGCGCTTCGGGTCAGCGCCATCTCCTGACATCGCTTTTCTCTGCTCGTGCGCGAACTGGAGGAACTGGAAGATTGCCATTCGCTCCTGCTGTCCAGCTACTGAGGCGTCGCGTAAAGTGGTGTGCAGGTACCTACTGCGGTCGAACAGGTAGCGCCCGAGCAGGCTCCATGCGCTGGTACCGTAACAGAGGCCATCGAGGTGCTGATCAAGCAGTGCAAATCCACGTTTTCCTCGCTGTGAGATCCTCTCGGCATCTTTGGCCAATTTGAGCGCACGGGGGAATGGAACGTTTTGATCCTGTGCCAGTGACAGCAGTGCGATGACGTCTGCGAAGGGAATTTGGTACTCGACAAAGCGTGCTACTCGGATGAGGCCACGCCCATCGGCCTCGCAGGCGAGCGAGAGGAGCGACAGCAGATCGCGTATCTCTGGTCGCTCGAAAAGGTTCCCTAGATAGAGTATTGGTATGCCCGCTATTTCTAACTGAGCTGCGATGCGAGCAAGAACTGTATGCGAGCGACAGAGCACCGCCTGATCGCGATAAGGGATACCTACTGCTTGATGCTGCGCAATCTTGCGAGCGATGCCCGCTCCTTCAGCTGCCGGATCCTCCGCAATCTCCAGCAGCACCTTCCCGCCAGCGTCAAGGCGATACGGCTCCCAAGACGTGAAAGATACTCCCTGTGTTGCGCGCATTTGCGGGGCGAGTGTTGCGAAGACGTCAACAATCACGGGTTGAGAGCGATAATTGCGCCTGAGCGTCTGCACCATGGCGCCTGGGAAGTCTTTCGAGAAGAGACGCATATTACTCGGTGCAGCACCTCGCCAGCGGTAGATAGCCTGCCGGATATCACCGACGACCCACAAGCCAGCGCCAGCAATCTCACATAAGAGCAGTCCGCTTGCACGATTGACATCTTGATACTCATCGATCAGAATGTGCGTGTAGGTACGCTGGACCTGTGTGCGGATATCAGCGCATGATCGCAGCAGAATAATCGCCTTAAAAATGAGATCGCCGAAATCAAGCAGGTGCTTCTGATCAAGATAGTCCTGGTAGAGGGTGTAGACTCGAGCAACCTCTAAAGCCTTTTCTGCCGCTTCCACTTCCTCGCGCGTCACCGCATTCGCCCGCATTCGCTCAGCGAGTGCAGTGTAATCAGTTGGGCTGATGAGTTCGTCCTTGGCGCGCGAGATGGCTGCCAAGATGTCGCGGAGGTACATCGTCGGCTCATACAGATTCTGGTAATAGTCTAGTTGGAGCGACGGGAGCACACGCTCGAGCAGAAACAAAGCGTCGACTGGATCAATGACGGAGACTCTCGCCGGTAGTCCAAGTCGCGTTCCGAATTTGCGCAGGAGTTCCAATCCAAAGGCGTGGAAGGTTCCCATCCAAATGCGCCGAGCCGCATCAGGCGCGACGAAACCAAAGCGCGAGCGCATTTCTTCTGCTGCTCTATTCGAGAACGTAAGGGCCAGGATCGCGGAAGGCTCAACTCCCTTATCGAGGAGAAAGGCGATTCGTCCCACAAGCGTCCGCGTCTTTCCAGTGCCAGGACCTGCCTCTACCAAAAGTGGCCCTTGCTCGGCGTATGCAGCTTCTTGCTGGCTCAGGTCGAGGTCCAGCAGTCCCATTGCAGAGCCATCTATTTGTGTACCGTCGGGGACGACCGGAATCAGGAGAGATCGGGCGAGTTGATGAAGTACCATCCCTTCAAGTGCGCCGACCCGTGCTGCAATCTCCCTTGCGTGAAGACCGTCAGTCACATACCACTGCTGTAGGATATCAGCAGGAAGGAGAAACTCACGTGCGAACACGTTCGCCTCGCGTTCCCTCCGCTCCTCTGGACTATAGCCTTCTACGCGCTGCACGCCGATCGGCGCACACTCTTCGGAGGTCTCGGCGTCAATATCTGACTGTGTACACGTCGCGTATTCACCATCGAGCCAAAAATGCGCATATTCATGTGCTATATAGAAGGCTGCAAGCTCTGATTCGAGGTCCGCATTATACCAAATAATTCCGACCTCCCGATCAAGTACAGCTTCTCCACCATCGAGTAGGGAATCTCCGGCCGGTACTGGCACGCTCTGAATGTCGGTAATATGTGCCGCAGCGTCTAGAAGTGTTGTAGCTGAAGGATTGCCATTGGCTGCAGCACACACAATGGTATGTTGGGCTCTCGCCTTTCTTCTAATGTCATCCCAGTGATTCATAAAAATGGCATTCCTTATGAAGCATCGGGTGATGCGAATGCCAACCAGTAATTACGTCTTTCCTTACTTAACGTTGGATCACTGCGCACGGCTTCAAAGAAGTCTTCCTGCTCGGCAACTCTGGGTGCTTGTTCGGCACGATAACTTGCCCCAAGTGGGAGAGTTGGTCTACCTTGCAGATAGCGGGCAATGGCAGAGGATTCATAATAGATGGCTCGCGCAAGATACTCTATTGCCTCATAGGGAATTGAGGTGTAGCGAATCAAGCGACGATCCAGTTTTCTCACCAGCACAAGGCTTAACTGGGAGCTTTCTGCAATCTGTTGGATTGATAGACCACGGAATGTGCCTTCTTTGAGAATTCCATCGATAGCCGCCTTATCACGAGATTGCTGTGCTTGCTTGTGCTCATGCAGGATGTTCTGCACGATACTCATACCACGAAGAACCAAAGTATCTTCGTCAACATCCTCACTTTTAGAGGGGGGAAGGGATTCTATCACACTCCAGCTGACAGTAAATTCCGTTAGCTCCCGCTCGTATTGTGGGTATAGGCGGATCCACTCTGCAAGCGAGGCATGGCTTGGGGCTGAAGTTGAAGCTACATATGCGTTCAGAATATCTTCTAGCGTCTCTCGTTCACTGGGCTGTTTCATTGTTCTCTCCTCGCCAGCGTTCTAAGGCTTCTTCGGCCTGGGACAACCACGTCCGAATGGTGCGTGATGACCTGTTGAAATGGTGGCTGATGCTTGGTACTGAAGGATCACTAGCTTCGATTGGCCAACCATAGTAATGACGCAGAACGAAAGCGGTTCGATATGGGTCCTCAAGTGTATTAAGCCCCTCCTGGTAAAGGACACGCTGTTCCATTGAAAGTGAGGAGTCAACCAGATCTTCTAATGGCACGAAAGTTCGCGTATTGCTATCGTCCGCAGTTCGCTCGTAGCCAGCTAGCGAGGATAGTGGGACAGTATTCTTTGCCTCCTCAAGCCTCTTCTTATACCGGTTAAATGTGGAGATGACTATCACTTTGAGTGCCGCCCAGAATCGTACCTGTAGGAAATCTCCACGATCGCTATCCAGGTCCAAAATTTGGGTAAACATCTCCTGTATTACGTCATGGAAGGCCTCTTCCACTGTGTCCTGACCGAGGATTTGTAGTCTATTATTGATGAACTTAGCACAACGTTGAAGTAAAATCCGCGTAAGATCATTGACGACGCTATTTCGATCTTTCCTTTTATACTCACGGATGAGGTATACTAAGCATTCTTCTTGTACATAATCAGATGATTTGTGATCTGGCGACTTGGCAAATTCTACAAGATAAGCAGGAGTCAGAGCAAGTGCGGACTCGATCTTCGATTCAACGGCAACAGAACGCTGGTATGCTTTTCCCTCTCTAGTACAATGCGTCAATGGTTGAATGTGTATACGTTCTTCGACTTCCCCGATTTTCTGATTCATATCAAACTGCAACTCCCTACTCCCCCCTATCTTTTCTGCTTATTACATCAATAGTGACGAGTCTACAGAATCGGAAATGGTACAATTTTGATGACGTTCTTGTGCATGTTTTGATATTTCGCGGGCTAAAAAGAGGGACTTTTAGGCTGTAAGGTGCGGGAAGTATAGTCTCGTATATGAAGGTGGATCCCAGACAGCCCTTCTATAGCGCATGATAGTGCGCGTTTTAGTGGTAGAGATAGTTAGGTTGGTGTCTGTTCTGGCAGTGTCCTGGGTAATTCTACTCTGAAAAGGCGCATAAATGTAGGGGGCCAAGGTTTGAGGTGGATGCACGCAAACTTGTGCTCTACTAGTATCCCCGCTGCTTTTTCCTCGGCTTCCTCCGATGACGTTGCATAGAAGACAAAATGTGCATCACACTGAGCATTCATGCGGCACAACAACCAATAGAGTATTCGTGTATTCTGCTCATATCTGTCTGACACTGTCTTCGTCCCCTTTTTTGCCGATGCATAAGGTATGAATATAATGATATCTTCATAAAGATATCATTACGTTCCTGCTTCTGTCAATGTGTGGTGGTTGCTACAATGGCGCTATTAGAAGCAGGGGGAGTACATGATACGCTTACGGGTGAAAGAAATAGCCAAGGAAAAGGGGTTTAGCCAGGGCGAGCTTTCGCGTGTAGCCAATATTGACGAAAACACGCTCAAGCGTATTTATAGAAATCCTACGGCGATCATCACAACAGAAACCCTGGATAAATTGGCGAAAGCTCTTGGAGTAGATGCCTCTGCGCTGATTGAAAGCGTTCCCGATGAGTCTGAGGGGTAATAGCAGAGAAGAGCCGTAGTGGTTGGGATAGTTACTAGCCAAGGCGCTTGAAGTGCCTGCGACCGCACTCATGGAAGATGTACTAGACGAAGAAGGGCAGGTACGCTTCCATCGATGCACCTCGACATCAGTCAATTGAAGCCATTCTGATGGTATTGTCAACTTAATGAATTTTGTTGATGGACTTTCGCCACTGACATCCTATTTGAACGTTAAAAAAGCGGAAATTGCAACGAGAAATAGGGCTGAGTCCCCACTTTTGAGTGATTTTCATCTTGATTAACTCTACAATTTCTTCTAAGGTGTCTCTCGGAAATAACTTGACAATAGAGAGGGGATGGAGTATCCTGCAGGCGTGATGCAGGTCGATCGAAGAGAAAAATATCAACGGATGCGCCCTCTGTTGAATGAGAAGCAATGGAGACAGTATCTCGCTCTGGAAGCCAAAGAGCGAGGGAGTCTCAGCCTCGTTGCCCAGGAGGCGGGAGTGTCAGTCAACACCATCCGGCGTGGGGTCAGAGAAGTGGAAGCGGGAGCAGGCTATACCCCAGGAGACAGACAGCGAGAGAAAGGTGGCGGGCGCAAAAAGGCAAGTGAGAAAGATGCCACGTTGCTTTCCGATTTGGAGGGACTGCTTGAGCCCAAAGGCGATCCGATGAGCTTGCTCAAATGGACGAGCAAGAGTGTGGCTCATCTGAAAGGAGCCTTGCAAGCGATGGGACATACGATTGCGGATACGGCGCTGCGAGACATGCTGCTCTCACTTGGCTACTCGCTGCGGGCGAATAAGAAGACCATGGAAGGAAATTCGCACGAGGATCGCGATGCCCAATTTGCCCATATCAAAGAGCGGTGCAAGCAGTTTGAGCAAGAAGGCAATCCCATCATTTCAGTGGACTGCAAGAAAAAGGAACTGCTCGGCACCTTTAAAAACAACGGACGAGAGTGGCAAGCCAAAGGAGAGGAGACCAGCGTGAATGTGTATGACTTTCTTTCGCTGGCTACAGGCAAGGCCATCCCCTACGGTGTCTATGATCTGGTCCACAACCGTGGGTTTGTCAACGTGGGCATCGATCATGACACGGCGGAATTTGCCGTGGAGAGTATCCGGCGGTGGTGGCACGAGTTAGGCAAAGCGCTCTATCCCAGCAGAAGCCAACTGCTCATCACCGCCGATGGGGGCGGTTCCAACGGGGTCAGAAATCGTTTATGGAAGCAGAAATTGCAGGATTTTGCTAATGAGGAACACCTCACGATCACGGTGGCCCATTATCCGCCTGCGACCAGCAAATGGAACAAAATCGAACACCGGCTCTTCGCCTTCATTTCCATCAATTGGCGTGCCAAACCGCTTACATCCCTAGAAGTCGTGCTTGAACTCATTTCGCATACCACGACCACAGAAGGTTTAACGGTAACCGCTGTCAAGGATAGCCAAACCTATCCCACCGGTCTCAAAGTCACTGACGAAGATTTGACTCGCCTGCATCTGCTCAGAGATGCCTTTCACGGCGAATGGAACTACACCATCAAACCTCAAGACTGATTGATTGGATGCCATGACGAAAGTTGATACCGTTGGTGAATTCGGGAACATGGTTAGGCGGCCTCTTTTGGAGCTAGAGCGGCGAAGCGAGAAATTCTTGTTTTCTCCGTCTCTACCCCTATCAAGAAGTCATCGAGACGAATAAGATTAATG
>WNGH01002717.1_pt1 | contig 18265 bp, 15 predicted proteins | sample 5400631 | NCBI WGS metagenome assembly WNGH01 (sample SAMN13153373, study PRJNA577476) | soil metagenome | isolation source: 115 cm soil or saprolite under Garry oak tree replicate 1 | place: USA:California | collected 2016-06-15
CTTTGCCTACCGTCTGTCATCCCTATCCCTTGCGCCGCATGGGCGTCGTCACCTAAGGTAAGAGCCGGATGCGGTAGCGCCGCTTGTCCGGATCCGTGGAGGGGGTTGTGAGTAATCATGATCCCTACTCCGACTCGCTCTCACCCTGGTCATTTTCCCAGTTGCGGAAAGCTATGGAGCGGCTTCACAGCGCCTCTGGATACCGAGCAACTGTTTGCGCTCCATAATGGCATGCACCCACGGCGCTGTCAGCTTAGCGAACCACTGTGGCAGGCCGTAGGGGCTGTAGCCCGGTGCCGCTCGCCCGCGCACGATCAAGCGTGTACGGCTCGGCTCTGGACGTTCCAGGGCGGAACGCCCAGGTCGTCAGATATGTGCCGTCGGGCGAGCGCCACGCGAGAACAAGGGCATGCTCCGGCTCACACCGCGCGACGACGAACACGTCCTTGACCCCTGGGAGCGCGGGGAATACCGTGCCCACACCAACGTTCTGAAACTCAGGCAAGATTCGTTCAGCGCTAGGCCGACCGCCGTTGTCTATGGAGTCGTAGGCGTACCATCCGGCGCGACCTGATCCCATCTGGGCGAGCCACGGCCAAACGTTAAGAGCAGAGCGCCGAATCGTGATTGCGTGAGTGAGCGATCCTGTCGGCTTTGGAATCAGCTCGTCGCCCGAAAGATCGCGGACCCGCTCGTCGTGGTCCGCCCGCACCGACCAGTCGGAATACCATGCGAATGTTGCGAGCACCGTCAGGAGAACTACGAGCGTTCCCAACACGGCGATGACCGCTCTATTCACAACAATACCTAACTTGGTCAAGTTGACCTCTTGCCCCAAAAACTTAACTCTAGATGGGGAGGTTTTGCGCGTTACGGACCTGTGCCTTCAGAACGCGCCGGATGAAGTGGCACGCTTGCCGGACTTCAGGAAGCGCGAGAGAACAGTAGACCTGCCTGCCCTTCTTCTCCGTCACGACGACGCCCGCGGCACGGAGCGTGGCCAACTGGACGGAAACATTGGCAAGTGGGATTCCCAGTTCCCGTTGCAGTCCGGATACTGTGTAGGACTTCTTCCCGAGCAGATCAAGAATGTGCAGCCGAGTATGATTGGCAAGCGCTTTGCAAATCCGCACTTGCATCTCGTAAATGCGATTTTCGACTGCTGCTGTTTTTGTGGCCCCGGTGGGCTTGGACCTTTTACGTGCTGTTTGGCTTGTCAACTTGCGTACCCGGAGGGGGAGCTGCCTCGCAGCGAAATCCGCGACTCCCTGACCCATCTTCAAAACCGAACCAATCCTGTGCGCGGTCAATTCATTCTTATGCATTGCCCACCTCCTTCGCAAGGTCTCACGGCCACCGGAAGCTTCATCGGATGGCGCTCATCTGACCTGCAAAGACAAAAATGTATCGCACCAGCACGCCGCCCATCAGGACAAACACCGCCGCCGCAACGGCCCAGACGCGGCTGAAATGCAGTTTCTTCGCGGGTGCCAACTCAGCAGGTTCACTGATAACCGAAATAGAGGCACCGGCCGCACTGGCAGTGGCGGTATCCGCGCGAGGTACTAACTGAACGTGGGTGAGAAACAGCGGCACCACTTCACGCACTTCGATTGCCCAGGGAAGCACCAGCCCCAAGCCCATGAAAAACACCCAAAACGCCACGGTGAACGGCCCACCCAGTACCAACTTGAGTGATTCGCGCACGGCTTCAACGGAGAGCTCTCCGTGAATGAAGTAAGGAACCACAATGAAGAACTCAAGAGTTAGAAAGGAGACATCCAGCAAGTATAGCGACCGAAATTCGTACATCTCGAATTTTCTCGAACGCATTGCGAGAACTAAAATGAGCAACGCGCATCCCGCAGACAGCGCAGAGAAAAGGAAGAGTTGTGCCACGAGATTTGTGTTCCAGAAGGGCCGCGACTGTACCGCTCCGAGAAGTACGCCTGTATAGATGGCCACTCCTACGCTCACAGGAAGCCCTGCAATCGCCAGCGGACGACGCCAAGGCGCGACGTCCACGTTGAAAATTCTGAGAAACCCCAGGCGCCTCGGCAGCTTTTCGAAGAAGTGCTCTCGCCCGTCGCGGGATATCCACCCGTAAGCGTAGATCAGCGAAATGCCGATGAAGAACACCAACAGCCACGAACCGATCGACATCGGGCTTTCCCAGCGAAAGTGCAGGAACAGCTTGTAAGCGCGGTACCAGTGCCCCAGGTCAAAGACGAGGAGTGTGCAACCGAGCGTTACTGGCCACGGGGCGAGCAGCGCGCCCGTGCGGGCAATTTGTTCCTGCGCCGGGTCGTCAGCCTTTCGAAACAACTCCGTCAGGGCAGAGACGAAATAGAGTCCGGCCGATAGCCCCCCGAGGAACAGATAACTGACAATGAGATATTGCCATTCGATCGTCTTCATCGCCGTTCCCTCACAACAGGTAATAGATCTGCGGCCCGGTTCCTGCTTCCGGCTTTTTCACGCGATATTGCCGCTTTTCCAGGATTTGATGGATTTCGCTTGTCGGGTCGTTCAAATCGCCGAATATCCGGACCTTCGATGGACAGGTTTCCACACAAGCAGGGAGCTCCCCGCGATCCAGGCGATGCGCGCACAGATCGCATTTCTCGACTACGCCAAGGTCCTCGCGAAAGAAACGTGCATCGTATGGGCAGGCAATCATGCAGTAGCGGCAACCAACGCACTCCGAAGGATTCACTGCGACTATGCCATCCGGGCGCTGATAAGAGGCTCCGGTGGGGCAAACTCGCACGCAGGCTGGAGCTTCGCAGTGGTGACACTGTTCCGGCTCAAAAACTGCCATTAATTTTGGCCAGTCGCCGCGGAGTTCTTCATTGATCCAATTGCGGCTTTTCCCGAGCGGTACTCCGTTTTCGGCCCGGCACGCAACGACGCAGGCTTTGCAGTCGATGCATTTCTTCGCGTCAATTGCCAGCGCATAGCGTTTTGTTTGCGTCGCCATCGTGGCACCTCAAACCTTTCTGACCTTCACGAAAGTCTCATGCAGCGCCGCTCCGCCGGAGACCTTGTCCCAGGCGGTCTCGAGAAGTTGGGCATCGGAGCCGCCAGAGTTCGCCAGTCTCAGCCATGGCGAACGCTTCCCGTAACCGTGCTGCATGAAAACGCAGTCGGGTCGAATCTTCGGAGTGACCCGCGCTTTGAGCCGAACACTCCCGACTCCACTGGCAACTTCAACACGATTCGCATCATTGATTCCCAGTGAATCGGCAGGCTTCGGATGAATCCACAAGGTGTTTTCTGGCGAAAACGAATTCAGCCACGGATTGTTGGTCGTATTTGCGTGTGTAAAAAAAGCATGGCGGCCCAGCACCAGCCGGAATTTCCCCGCGGGAACTTGCGACGGCGGGTGGTAAACCGGCAGCGGATCGTACCCCGCATCGCGCAACCGCTCCGAAAGGAGCTCGATCTTTCCTGACTTGGTGACGAAGCGGTGGTCGGGGCTCAGGGTTGTCCCGTACTTCGGATACTCCGGCGGGGAGTAAACTCCGTGCTTCTTCATGTATTCCAGCGGCAAATCCATGGGTAACGTCTTCACCTGCTCCGCGATCCACTGCTCCATGGTGTATTCAAAATATTGAGAGAGGTTCAGCCGTTTTGCGAGGCCCTGCACGATTTCGAAGACTGGCTTTGTGTCATGGAGAGGCTTCACTACCGGCTGCCGGTAGAGAACCACCGGACGAATTCCGCCCAGCATTTCAACGGGATCAAGGCGCTCGAGGTACGTCGACTCAGGAAGTACCACGTCGGCATACCAGGCTGTGTCGCTCATCTGAATGTCGATGACGCCCACAAAATCCATCTGGCGAAGCATCTGCAGAGTTTTTTCCTGCTCCGGGATCGCGCTCATCGGATCTTGTTTGTAAACCATCCAGCCCTTCACCGGATAGGGCTGACCGGCAAGCACGTTCTCGCGCAACTTCAGATAGACACCGTCGCCTTTGGCGGCGAGCGGGAAGTTTTTCTCGAGTTCGTCCACGCGAGGCGCGACCGGGTCATCCCACGGCAGGAACATCAATTCGCCAAGCTCGACTTTTGCGTTGGGAACCATTCCGCCTTGACGATCCCAGCTGCCGACAATGGCATTCAGGATGGCTTGTCCACGGCGCATGGAAAAATCGTCGCGAGACCACGAAGACCGCCTGCCCGCGTAGTAAATGGCACGCGGTGCCGCATCCGAAAATTCGCGAGCGATACGAAGAATGTCCTTCGAGGGTATTTGCGTCTCTTCGGCAGCCCAGTCCGGGGTGTACTGTTTCACGTGCTCGGCAAGTTGCTCGAAACCGGTGCAGTACGTGGATACGAACTCTTTGTTGTAGCGGTTCTCACTGATTATGACGTTGAGCATCGCGAGGATGAACGCGAGGTCGGTGCCCGGTTTGACGGGATACCACTCGTCGGCCTTGGCCGCGGTCTTCGTGAAACGCGGATCGAGATAAATCAAACGCGCTTTTCGTTCCGTCGTTGCATCGACCAGATCCATGGTGTCCGGCGTGATGAAGGATTCGAGCCGATTCGCGCCGGACATGATGATGTAGCGTGCGTTTTGCACATCGAATGAGGGCACGGTGCCAAACGTCACCGAATAAGCCAAATTCACAGAAGCCAGACACAGGGTGGGATGCCGCACGCTGTTCGGTGATCCAAACGCCTGCCCCAGATTTCGGAAGAAAACCTCCTGAAAACTTTCGCTTGATGACCAAAGCGTGCCCTGCGGGCCGTACTTTTCCTTGATGGCCGAGAGTTTCTGCGCGGCAAAGTCGAGAGCTTCGTCCCAACTCACTACTTTCCATTTGCCTTCGCCCCGCTCTCCCGTGCGGATCATGGGATGCTTGATTCGGCCTGGATCATAGAGCTGCTGAATTCCAGCATTTCCGCGAGCACATAGCATCCCTTTTGACTTGGGATTCTCCGGATTGGGGTTCAACTTCTTGACGACGCCCTTCTCCACAACGGCAATCAAGGAACACTTGTTCACGCACATATCACACGTTGTCGGTATCTCCAAACGTGGCACCGCGTCCTTGCCCGTGTTCTGCTGGCGGAGAGGCACTCGGCATGCTTCGGCCTGCAGCAGCGTTGCTCCGACCGCCCCTCCCGTCGCCATTTTCAGGAATCCTCGCCGATTCATGATGCCCCTCGCTCTCTGAGTCCAGGTTCCTGACTCTCACTTACCGCAGGTTTCCGGTTGCGGAGAATCCACTGCGTGGTTGTAAAGAAAGGTGAGAGCGTCGTTCAGTTGCTCGGGTGTCATATATTTTGTTAGTGGCTCGGTTCCCTTCATGTGCTTGCCTTTCGCAAAGTAGGCCTGCCACTGCACCTGGGTCTTGATCAACGGTGTAACCTCTCCGCCCTTCTCACCCTTGATGTGGCAAGACTTGCAGGTCTGCTTGAAGTAGAACTTTCCCTTCTCTTCATTTCCCTTCTGTCCTGGCGGAGTCGCACTCAAGGGTACGAGGGCCAGCAATCCGACAAGCACCAGCGACGCAACGGTGAATACCCCGAAATTCTTGCCAAACTTTCTGAATTCTTTCATGGCGTCCTCCTCGCTTTCTGGATTGGTTGAGAGGCTGGCGTACAGCCAGCCTCTCAACCTGTACTGCCTGCTAGAACCTGGCGATGATGCCCAGTGAGAACATGTAGGCGTCATCGTAGGTTGGGAAGCCGAGGATCGGCTTCGAACCGAGCGGCTTTGGTGCACCCACGTGCCATCCGGAGCCGGAGTAGGCGTACATGTACTTTATAAAGTCCGCTTTGAAGATGAAGCGTTCGCTAATCCGGTGGGTCAGATAGGATTCATAGGCTTCACCGCGGGTGTTCGTCTTTGGTGCGATGATGTCGTCTTCGGCTTGCGCGAAGTTGAACCAGTACTTGCTGCCGTGGTTGAACTCGAAGCCGACCTTCGTCCGTTCGTCGTTTCCAAACTTGTACCGCAAGCCGGCCAGCACCATGAAGCCGTTGCGATCCACAGGAACTTCAAAAGGATCGGACATCAACCCGCCGAAGGGGGTGGTAACGCCGTTCGGGCGCGTTCCGGAATAATTGGCGCTGCCATAGAGATCGAATGACCTCAGCTGTCGCGTCAGATTCACGCCGAACAAGTTGATGCCGCCCAAGTTCGCGGAAGGCGTGTAGCGCAGGATCACCGGTGCGTTGATAACATCACCAGTCAAAGGATTGCGGGAGAGAACGATGAGCCCGTTGAAGCCATCGGTCACGTTGAAAGCATGGGCGTAGGTGGCTTGGAACAAAGTCTTCTCAGTGGACCAAAGGTCAAGATTTGCCCCAACGAAATGTGTGTCCTTCAGCCGGTCCTGCGGCATCTTCATCAGGTTGCCGTTGCCGAACCCGGACTGGTACCCGATTCCATAGCAGAGGCGCCAAACCATGTGATCGCTGAGGTTGTAACCAACGGTGATGCCATCGAATTGATAGTCGATCAACGAACCGGAAGGAGTCCCACCGCGCAGTTCATCCTGCCGATAATTCATCGGTGGACCATAAGTAGAAGGCCGACGCCCGATCGATAGATAGAGCTTTGAGCCGCCAATCCTGTTCCAACTGAAGAACGCGCGTTCGACGCGAACCTGATCGGAGTTCGGCACGCCGGTAGTCGTACCGTCCATATTGAAGGTATTCGGCTGGCCGTTGAACACTTGAACGCCTGTAGAATCGCCGAACGCCTTATACATGCTCAGTCGTGCGCTGAAGTTGACGTTGTCCGCTACGCGCCCGTTGAAATCGAGCCGCAGCCGGTTGGTGAGCAAATCCGGAGTGTTCGCCTTGTAGGCGGGCACAAACGTGGAGGGCATCAACAAACCGAATAGTTGCTGCTGCATTTGCGGGGAGAAGCCGCCCATCGCCTGCTTCAACTGTTCAAAAGTGAGGTTGTTCGTGAATTGCTGGTAGTCCGCGTAGTGCGCCGCTACAGTGTTGTTGATTTCAGCGACGCTGGCGGGCATGCGCCCCAAGATGGGGAAGGCGAACAACGTCTTGACCACCAGATTCTGCAGTTGCATGCCATCATAGTGCGCTGGGACGTTTCCGAAGATCGTATGGGCTTCGAAACGGTAGTCGCCGGAGAAGTTCAGCCGGTCAAGCGCGCCCTTCACCTCCGTCTTCGATACGCGACTGTCGAGTTCCTCGACTTTCGCCTCGAGTTCTTTCGTGGGTGCCGCTTGTTCCTGCTTTTGCTTCTCTTGTGCTTCGAGCCGCTTCTCGAGAGCAGCGAGCGTCTGCTTGAGTTGCTCAATCTCTTGCCGCATGGCGGCCGCGTCATCCTTTGCCGGAGCCGTTGCCGTCTGATTGTTGGCGGGAGTTTCCGTGGCTGGGGATTGTGCCCAGGCTGCGACGCCTGCCAGGAGTAAACAGATTGTGAGAATTAAAGACTTGGCCATGTGTATGACCTCCGTAAATGGATTGCGTTGACTTCCGTGTTTTCGGACCTCATGGTAAAGGCTCCTCTTTTCTACGGATGAGTCTGCGCGGACGGGTGTGGAAGCCGCAGTGACGGTGGATACTGTCGCGAGTGACGTGCGTCACACAGTTGTATAGTTATGGATTCTTATAAGTATGCGAGCGTCGAACTATGAAGAGAATATGATTCAAGAGGGCACAAAACGCCTGTCGGTGAGAACAGGCTAGGCAATACGGTCCGTGGCTTCCTTGAAGGGAAGGCCTAATGAATTCTGAGACCGAACCTTACGTGCTAGAGTTGACCCGTGCGACCCGAAATCGAGCAGGTAGTCCAACTAATTCAACGCAAGGACCCGAAGTCCCTGGAACAGGCGCTGGAATTGCTGCAGAGCACAGTTTTTTCCTTCAGCATGAAGGTTTGCGGGCAGCGGCAAGATGCTGAAGACACCATGCAGGAAGTCTTGCTCAAATCGGTCCCCTACCTCCCGAGATTTGACAGCCCCAAGGCGTTGATGGTCTGGCTTTATAAGGTGGCGAAGAACCGCTGCCTGATGAGCCGCCGCAAGAGCAAATTCGCTCCCAAGGAAGCCCTCTCTCTCGAAGAATTAATGCCTGACCGGAAAGAATTAGAAAAACTATCTGGCCATAATGACGGAACGCCAGAGACTTCGCTGATGCGTCGAGAGAATGCAAGGCGCATGCGAGAAGCAATACAGAAGCTACCTCCGGACTATCGGCTCATTCTCGTGTTGCACGACATGGAGGAGCTTTCCGATACGGACATCGCAGAAATCACGGGGCTGCGCCGGGGGACGATACGTGTCCGATTGCATCGGGCGCGACTATTCGTGCGAAAGGAACTCGCCAAACAGGATCATCGCCGCGTTCGGCGACAGGCTGCGAAACCTCCCGTAGCAGTCCCCGCGCAGCCGCGCGAGAGGCGGTGCAAGGAAATGTTCGCCGAACTCTCGAACTACCTCGACGACGAGCTTGACGATTCCCTTTGTGACGAGTTGGAAAAGCACATGGATGGCTGCGAGCCATGCAAAGCGTTTCTGTCGACCCTGGAGGAATCGATCCAGCAGTGCCGAACAGCGCCAAATGAGTCTCCAGATCCACGTATCGCGGCAAGGCTCAGACGTGAATTGCTTTCCGAGTACCAAGATCTAATGGCGAATATCGCCAAGCGCGACGCGCCCATAGTAAATCGAAGTTAGGTCTCTCCCCCAGCTCTCCGAATTCACCCCGCATTTTCCTGTAACAAATTCCAGAACTTTGCATTCATTCGTGTGGCTCCGAAAGACCGGGGCTCATGGAGAGCACAAAATGATCACAGCTAAGGTTCTGCTTACTCAACCAATTAAGACAGAACGGCAATTCGCCGCGACGACGGGCAGCGAACACCACATGCTGCTGGACGACGCAGCCGGGGGCACGGGACCTAAGCCCATCGAATTGGTGGCGGTAGGGTTAGCCGGCTGCACAGCATTCGACGTGATTACGGTTCTTCGCCAGAAATGCCACCAGAAAGTTACCGGCTATGAGGTGCGAGTCGAGGCCGATCAGGCAGAACGTCCGCCCCAAGTATTTACAGCCGTTCGCATCCATCACGTAGTCACGGGCTACGAAATCGATCCCGCTGCAATCGAGGAAGCCATCCGGCTGTCCGAAGAGAAGTATTGCTCCGTGGGTGCGATGGTAAAGCAAACGGCCAGCCTGCATACAACCTACGAGATTGTCGAAGAAAAAACCAAGTGGCCAGCGCTGTCCCTGGCAACGGTCCAGGGGTGAAAACCGGCAATGAGAATCTGTGAACGACAAGCCGGTGAACTGAGTCGAAGCACATTAAAGACTCCCGTCCGATTGAGAGGCGCATCTCGCTTCGCAGCGAGCGCCGTGCTTTTCGGACTCTTCGCCTTGTCGCTCCCGAGTCTGCTCTTCGGGCAGCAGGCACAGCAACCTTCTCCCCTCACGCTTCCTCAGGCCGTCAACATCGCTTTGGAGAAGAACCCGCAACGCAAAGCCGCGCTGGCCGATACAAGAGCTGCTTCAGCCGACGTGAAGGAAGCTCGGTCGTTCTTGCTCCCGCACGTCACCTTCTCTGAGATCGCGACCAGTGGCAACGACCCGGTGTATGTCTTCGGCAGCAAGTTGCGGCAACAGCGGTTCACCGCGCTCGACTTCACGCTGAATGTTCTGAATACTCCAACTCCCTTCGGCAACTTCGCTACGCGCTTCGGCGGAACCTGGAATCTGTTTGATTCCTTCGCGAGCTGGCGTGCGGTGAATCGCGCAGAGCGAGTGAAGGATGCCGCCGGGCATCAACTCGACCGAACAGACCAAGAGATCGTCTTCCGCGTCGTGGACTCTTATGACTCCGTGCTCGTCGCAAAAAAGCAGCTGGAAGTAGCGGAACAAGCGATGAAGACGGCGCAGGCTATCCTCGATCGCAGTAAGGATCGCTTCGAAAACGGCGTGGTTGTGGAGTCCGACTACTTGAGCGCCCAAGTGCGCCTAGCGACGCGGAAGCAGGAACTCATCCGCGCTCAGAACAACCTGGCATTGGCACGCGCACAGTTGAGCACCTCTATGGGCATCTCGACGGAAAATGTATTCGATCCAGCCGACACCCTGGCAGAAAGAAATCTTCCTGCAACATCACTCGAAGAAGTGGAGAAACAAGCAGTGGAGATGCGCCCCGACTTGAAACGCGTTCGCTCGGAGGAGGCGGCGCAACAGCAAAGCGTCTCGATTGCGAAATCGGCCTTCGGTCCTCGCGTGAATGCCTTCGCGGGATGGGAAGCCGACAACCCAACCTTTGTAGCCGGCGGTGGCGGGAACAACTGGCTGGCGGGAATCGAGGTCCAATTCGACATCTTCCAAGGCGGAGCCAAGCGGGCCCACCTTGCTCGTGAACGAGCGATGCAGGAAAAGGCTGCCGCGCTGAGGGAAATGGCGACCGACGCCATTCGGCTCGAAATCCGCCGTGCCTACTACGATGTGGATGCAGCCCGCCAGCTGGTCGAAGTGGCACGCGCGGCAATTGTTGAATCACAAGAGAGCCTACGCATCAATCAGAACCGCTACGATTCCGGTCTTTCGACAATTACCGATTTGCTTGCTTCAGAAGAAGCCGCGCGACGCAGCCAGACGGATTATTGGGAAGCCGTGTACCGCTACCGCACCGGCTATGCCAACCTGGAACTATCCAGCGGAACTTTGAATCCTCAGTCTCCCGTGGTGACGCCATGAATCGCAGAAATCAAGCAGTCACACTTTTAACGACCCTAAGCTTGGTTGCGAGCGGCGGGCTATCCAGTTGTTCGAACGAGCGCCGCACCCAGGCTGCGGCACCGGAGACGGTGACCAGCGTTTCGGTGATTGTCACGCAAAAGACGACTGTTCCCGACTGGCTGGAGGCCGTTGGAACGGTGCGCGCCGCACAAACGAGCCAAGTTGCTAGCCAGATGATGGGCAACATCGTCGAGATCCGTGCGCATGAGGGCCATCGGGTCGGGAGCGGCCAAATCCTGGCAGACCTTGACGACTCTCAGCCGCGCGCGGCGGTGGACCAGGCCTCAGCCGCCGTGACTGCGGCGGAAAAAGAAGTCTCCGCCGCCGATTCGAGCTTTGCGCTTGCGGAAGCAACGCTGAAACGTTACCAGCAACTTTACGAGAAGAAATCCGTCAGCCCCCAGGAATTCGACGAGATCAGAGCCCGTTATCAGTCAGCGGAAGCACGACGGGACATGGCTCGGGCAGGACAGGCGCAAGCAAATGCTGCTCTAACGCAGGCTCGAACTGCACTCGGATATACGCGGATTCGCGCTCCCTTTGCCGGTGTCGTGACCGAAAAAAAGGTGGACGCGGGCACGCTGGCGTCGCCCGGCATGCTTATTTTCACGATTGAAGACACACGAAGCTATCGATTGGAAGCGGCGGTGGACGAAAGCGATATCCGTCTTGTCCGGGTTGGCCAGACCGTCCCCGTTCTCCTCGATGCGCTTGGAAACACCGAGTTCTCCGGCAAGGTCGTGCAAATCGTTCTGGCCGCCGATCCGGCCAGCCGCAGCTTCCTCGTGAAAATCGAACTGCGTGCTGATGCGCGGCTCCGCTCCGGTCTGTTCGGAAGGACACGCTTCTCTCGCGGTAAGCAGTCAGCGCTTCTGATTCCTCGCGCAGCGATACTGGAGCGCGGTCAACTGCAGGGAGTTTATGTGATCGGCGTGAACGGGATCGCCGCGTTGCGTTACGTCACGCTCGGCAAGAACGCCGGGCAACAAGTCGAAGTTCTCTCCGGATTGCAAGACGGGGAGAAGGTAGTTGCCGCACCCGGGAATCGTGAATTGGGCGGCAAACAGATCGCATTACACCCATGAGCGACACTTCACCCACGCCGAATACTCCAACTCGCGTCTTGCGGCTGGCGGGCCTCATTGCGCGCGCTTTTATCCAGTCGAAGCTGACGCCGCTGGCAGTTGTAGCTGCCCTTCTCCTCGGGGCTTTCAGCATTCTCGAGACTCCACGCGAGGAAGAGCCACAAATTGTTGTTCCGATGCTGGATGTTTTTGTCCAAATGCCCGGAGCGTCAGCAGAAGAAGTCGCGCAGCGCGCCACCGTGCCCATGGAAAAGCTGCTTCGCGAAATACCGGGAGTCGAGTACATCTACTCCATCAGCCACCCCGGCCTGAGCTTGGTGATCGTGCGCTTCTACGTCGGGACGAGAGAAGAAGACGCGATCGTCAAGACCTACAACAAACTTTATTCGAACTTTGACCGCATCCCGCAAGGAGTTTCGCAGCCGATCATCAAGGTGCGTTCGATTGATGATGTGCCCATTCTGGCCCTGACACTTTGGGGCAAGAACTACGACGCGTACCAATTGCGGCGTATTGCAGGCGAGCTGGAGCACTCGCTGAAGCAATCGGACGATGTTTCTGAGACAACCATCATCGGCGGGCAGCCCCGGGAGTTGCGTATCGTGCTCGACACGCAGCGCCTAGCGGGGTACGGACTGACTCCTGGCTCCGTTGTCGCGCAACTTGGAGCCGCCAACACCCGCAGTCAGGCCGGCAGCTTTGCACGCGACAATCAAGAATTCCAGGTGGAAGCTGGCAACTTCTTCACTCGGCCCGAAGAACTACAGCAAGTCGTTGTGGGAGTGCATGCAGGACGACCTGTGTACCTGCGTGACGTGGTTGACAAGATCGCGGACGGCCCGGCGGAACCCGCCAGTTACGTCATGTTCGCCAACGCGAAGGGGACCACTGGGAATGTTGCAAATCCGGAGTATCCAGCCGTCACCATTACCTTGGCCAAGCGCAAGGGCGCCAACGCCACGCTGATTGCCGAAAGCGTTCTGCACAAGATCGATTCTCTTCGCGGCAATACGCTTCCAACTGATCTGAACGTCGCAGTGACGCGCAATTACGGTGAAACAGCCAAGAACAAGTCAGACGAACTTCTGAAGCATCTCTTCATCGCGACGCTTTCAGTCACTTTGCTTATCGCCCTCGCATTAGGCTGGCGCGAATCGGGCGTCGTCCTCCTGGCCATCCCCGTCACCCTTGCTCTGACGCTGGCGATCTTTTATTTCTACGGTTACACCCTCAACCGCGTCACGCTCTTCGCGCTGATCTTTTCCATCGGCATCCTGGTGGACGATGCCATCGTCGTCGTGGAGAACATCGTTCGACACTTCCGGCTGCCCGGAAATCGTGGCCGCTCTCTGGCGGCAGTCGCTGTTGAAGCCGTGGATGAGGTCGGCAACCCAACCATCCTCGCCACGTTTGCGGTGATCGCGGCCATTCTTCCCATGGCTTTTGTGCGCGGGTTGATGGGGCCGTACATGCGCCCCATCCCTGTCGGCGCTTCCGCGGCCATGGTGTTTTCGTTGATGGTGGCTTTTGTGGTCTCACCCTGGGCTGCGCTGCGGCTGCTGCATCACTACGCAGATAGCCCCGAGTCCAGCCATGAAGCGGAAGGATGGACCACGCGGCTCTATCGCCGTTTGATGAATCCACTGATTCAAAACGCAGGGCGAAGGCGGGTTTTTCTTGGCGGTGTGGTTGTGCTGTTGCTCGGAGCGGTGGCGTTCATCCCGCTCAAGTGGGTGCAAGTCAAGATGCTCCCTTTCGACAACAAGAGCGAGTTCCAAGTGATAATCGACATGCCCGATGGCACGCCGCTCGAGCAAACGACACGGGTGGCCCAGGCGCTGGGCAGCTATTTGGGCCAGCAGCCCGAGGTCATCAACTACCAAGTCTATGCGGGAACCTCGGGCCCCTACAATTTTAACGGCTTGGTGCGCCATTACTTTCTGCGACGCCAGCCGAACCAAGCCGACATTCAGGTCAACCTCCTCTCACGTCACGAGCGCAAGGCACAGAGCCACGACATCGCACGAAGATTCCGCCCGGAGTTAGACAAGATCGCCGCTCCCTTCGGTGCGCGCATCAAGGTCGCCGAGGTTCCGCCAGGTCCGCCAGTGCTCGAAACTCTCGTAGCTGAAGTATACGGGCCGGACTACAAGAGTCAGACGGAACTCGCGGCGAAGATTAAGAAAATTTTCCAAGAGACGCCGGGGGTTGTCGACGTCGACTGGTATATAGAAGATCTGCAAACCAAGTACGACATGAAAGTGGACCTCGACAAGGCGGCCTTGCAGGGCGTTTCCGCGGCGGAAGTCACTCGAACCGTGCAGATAGGCTTGAGTGGAGCCTCTGCGGGGCTACTTCACGATCCCTTCTCGCGGGAGGATATCCCGATCGAGGTGCGCCTCTCCCGACCGGATCGCTCCGGCATTGAGGACCTTGGAGCTTTAAAATTACCCGGCCCCTCGGGTGCACAGGTTTCGCTGCGGGAGATCACCAGCGTCCGGCAGACGACGATTGATCCGAGCGTTTATCGCAAGAATCTGCGGCCGGTGGTCTACATCACCGGTGATGTGGCGGGTGTCGTAGAGAGTCCCGTCTACGCCATCCTCAAGATGAGTGATGCGATCGATAAAATCCAATTGTCCGACGGCTATCAAGTGAAGCAATACAGCGGCACGGTGCTACCCGAGCGCACCGACCGCTTGGCAATGAAGTGGGACGGTGAGTGGCACATCACTGTCGAAGTGTTTCGCGACCTCGGTTTGGCCTTCGCCGCCGTCCTGGTGCTGATCTACGTACTGGTCGTGGGTTGGTTCCGGTCGTTCAAGACACCTCTTGTAATTATGGCTCCGATTCCACTGACGCTTGTTGGCATCCTGCCCGCTCATGCGCTTATGGGCGCTTTCTTCACGGCCACCTCAATGATCGGCTTCATTGCCGGCGCAGGCATTATTGTTCGCAATTCGATCATTCTCGTGGATTTTATTGAACTGCGCCGCTCGCACGGAATGTCACTCGAAGACGCGGTTGTTGACGCTGGTGCAGTTCGCTTCCGTCCCATGCTTCTCACGGCAGCAGCCGTCGTCGTAGGCGCGAGCGTGATTCTGTTTGATCCCATCTTCCAGGGCCTGGCCATTTCACTGATGGCGGGCGAAGTCGCGTCCACCGTCCTTTCTCGTATGACCGTTCCGATTCTCTATTACTTGAGCCAGCGCGGTGAGAGCAGAAGGGTGTCACTGCCTGGCGATGATCTTGTACGGGCAGCAGATTGAAAAGGAGGCAATATCATGACCCTAGAACGTTACCTGAGACTGATTGCAGGTGCTTTTGTCCTAGTTTCCTTGGCTTTGGGATATTGGGTAAGCCCTTACTGGTTTCTCTTCACGGCTTTCGTGGGCTTGAACCTATTCCAATCCGCCTTTACCAACTGGTGTCCAATGATGACATTCCTTCGTAAAGCAGGCGTGAAAACATAGAATGCGTTAGACAATAGCTAAGCCCCTTGTCACTGCTGGGGAGTCGTCTAAGTTTTTGAAGAACGATCAATTCCGCGGAAACCATCGAGCTTGATGGCAGAGAATGCCTCCTCTCAGTTTCCGAAGATGTGCCGAACCAAGGAAACGCACACACAGTTAGTCCGCAAGTTTGCCCTTGCCAGCTAGGATTATGAGACCTGAGAGCACGAGTTCTTGCCATAAATCGGGTCAAATCTGCGGTTCGCACGCTGATGTCGTCTCGCGTTACAGAATCATCTCTCTGCCGGTGGGCGAACGAATTGGAGTCAGAAATCAGTCAGGGTATGCGTGGGTAAGGCAACGCGCACAGCGTTCAGGACTGCGGCGAGGTCGATGATTTCCTGCGTGATGGCTCCTTCGATTGGTGGCAGGTAACCGAACGCGGCAGCGAACATTCCTAAAATACTCAGCACCATACCACCAATGGCAGATTGAAGAGCAATGTGACGCATACGCCGCGCGATATGAATCAGTTCGTCCACTCGACCCAGGGAAGTCTCCATGATGACTGCGTCGGCGGCCTCGGACGTAATGTCGCTTTGCACTCCAAAGGCAACGCCGACCGTTGCCGCTTGCATCGCCGGGGCGTCGTTAATGCCATCCCCAAGGAACAACGTAGGGGCCTGGGCCGCCTCCTTGCGGACGATAGCAACCTTGTCCTCCGGACCCTTGGCCGCATATAGTTCCGTGATCCCCACTTGCTCGGCCAGGTGCCGTACTTCCTGGTCGCGATCGCCAGAAACGATCAAAACATGGTTGACCGCATGACGTGGGCTTAAATGTTTAATAAACGTGCGGCTCTCCCTGCGAGGCATGTCATGGAAACGAAAAGTGGCAGCATATACGTCATCGACAAAGAGCAAGCATTCTAACCCTGGAGCGACCGGTGGTAAGGCAAGCGGTCTTTCGACCACCTTCTTGCGGTTCGTAATCCAAATACTACGCTGGCCTACAGTACCTTTTAGTCCCTCACCGGGTCGCTCACTGATTTCTGAAACGAGTTCCACGGGAAGGTTTGCGTTTTGAGCTTCCTCAAGGATCGCCCGGGAAAGGGGATGTTTTGAGTAGTGCTCCAGGCTTGCAGTAACTCGGAGAACCTCGTCTTTCGCAAATCCGGGAGCACAAAGAATTTCGGACAGCGAAGGTCTGCCGTAGGTCAGAGTTCCTGTCTTATCGAAGATAAGGGTACGGCAGCGGTCGATCTGTTCGAGTACGGCTGGATTCTTTATGATAATGCCGCGTCTCGCGGCCAGAGAAATTGCGCCAATCACTGCTACGGGAATGGAAATTAAGAGTGGGCAGGGGGTTGCTACGACCAGGACGGCTAAGAAGCGGTGGGATTCGCCGGTCGCGGCCCAAGCGATTCCTGCGAGCGACAATGCCAGCGGTGTATACCAGGCGCCGAGCGTGTCTCCAAGCCGGCGGATGCGGGGGCGACGTTGTTCCGCGTCTTGCATCACGCGCCCGCCAGTTTTTCAGCACGAATGTGCAAGGCAGCATCGCCATTTATGGAGCCGGAAAGCACCTCGGACCCTGGCGTTTTCGCAATCTCGAATGGTTCACCCGTGAGGTAGGCTTCATTCATCTTTCCGTGACCCTCGAGGACCACTCCATCGACGGGGCAGATTTCGTGTGGAAATACGACGAGTACGTCTCCGATGGAGATGTCCTGGAGTCTCACATCTGACAAATCGGCGCCAAACTTCCGATGGGCGACTTGTGGCATCCGTTTAGCGAGCGCATCAAGGACCGAGGAGGCGCGGCGGCTGGCGAATTGCTCAAGGGCCGTTCCTCCCGAGAGCATCAGAATCACGATCGCAGCGACAAGATATTCACCGAGAATTACCGAGGTGATGATCGAGATTCCAGCGAGATGATCCGACCCAAATTCCCGCGCAAAGAGTTTTTGTGTCAAGGGCACAAGGAGAGGTATGCCGCCGATGATCAAGACTACGATAAGGGGAATTTGCCAAGCGATTCGGGGAGAATGCAGAAGATATCGAAGAAACAGATGGAGAAGAATGCCGGCAATCGTGACGAGCGCAATGTTATTAGGCTTGTTCCACACCGTCAGCAACCTGAGTCTTTCCACCTTAACCGGGGGGGCGCGGCATACGGCTCAAGCGCGAACCAAGCCCATTGGTATGATCGGCCGACCAACTGTTTTCGACTGTAACGAGCATCACGGCCCGCGGTGACATGCGTCACAGCGTTCTTTCGGTGCTGGTGTTAAGCAGTAGCGGGGTCCTGTTCGAGTGCCAGGGGGCATAGGGCCAGAGGAAGGAGAAGTCCAATGAAAGTAAAAGACGCAATGATGGGAACCCCGTATTACTGTCAACCGGAGACAAACCTCGGTTCAGCGACGGAGCTCATGTGGAATGCGAACTGCGGATTCCTTCCCGTCGAGGCAGCGGATGGAAAGGTGATCGGCGTGATCACGGACCGTGACATTTGCATCGCACTTGGAACGCGCAACCGGCTTGCCGGCGATATCGCTGTAGGGGAGGTCATGTCGGGCAAGCTTTATTCCTGCGCCCCGGATGATGATATCCATATGGCGCTGCAAACCATGAAAGAAGGGAAAGTGCGCCGACTTCCGGTGATTGCCAAAAAGGATCTCTCGTGGGTGTTATTTCGATGGATGACGTCCTGTTGCGGACGGAACCGATGAGTCTCGGAAGGGAACCGGAGCTGTCCAGTGATGAGGTTGTGAGAGCCTATCGGGCGATCACCCAACGGCAGGTTCCACAAGTCGTTGCTAAGCATGCAGCCGCCGCATGATTGACGTCACGTCGAACCGTGACCGTGGTCACTGATTTCGCGATGCAAGCAGATGTAAGAAGGACGCGTAGAAGGACACGGGCTGCCGAGGGAACGGGCCGCCGAGGCTGCCGGGAACGAAGAAAAACGGCAAAGCCTGCG
>WNGH01002434.1_pt1 | contig 18258 bp, 19 predicted proteins | sample 5400631 | NCBI WGS metagenome assembly WNGH01 (sample SAMN13153373, study PRJNA577476) | soil metagenome | isolation source: 115 cm soil or saprolite under Garry oak tree replicate 1 | place: USA:California | collected 2016-06-15
CTCGAGCCCGGCATGGTGTTCACCGTCGAGCCCGGCCTCTACTTCGACCCGGCCCGCGAGTCGGCCACCTTCTACCTGCGCGAGTTCAGCGAGCAGGAGATGCTCGAGCGCCGCCTGCGGTTGGGCGCGGCCGCCGCCCGGCGGCTGGACGAAGAAGAGAAGGCGAAGGCGGAAAAGATCGTCCACCCGATCCCGCGCGAGTTCCGCGGCATCGGCGTGAGGATCGAGGACGACGTCCTGATCACCGCGTCCGGCCGCGACGTGCTGACCGTCGGCGTCCCCAAGACGATCGAGGAGGTCGAGCGGGTCTGCGCCGAGGCCCCGCGCCTGCCGCGCTGGTGAAGGTTCTCTCGTTCGACGTCTACGGCACGCTCGTCGACGTGCGGGCCGGCTCCCACGCGGCCTTCGCGGACATCCTGAGCTCGGTCGGCGCGTCTCATCTCGATCCGCTGGAGTTCTGGGAGCGCTGGGAGGCCGCCAACATCCGGCGCTACTGGCAGCCCTATCGCTCGTATCGCGAGATCTGCCGGGACTCGCTCGCCGAGGCGTTCGCTCACTTCGGCATCCGGGGCAACGCAGGGCTGATCCAGAAATACTTCGACGCCTTTCCGCGCTTCCAGCGCTTCCCGGACGTGGACGGCGTTCTCGATCGGCTCGCCGGTCACTTCACGCTCGCTCTCGTCTCGAATATCGACGATGATCTGCTGGCCGTCACACCGCTCGGGCGGACATTCGAACTCGTGTGCACCGCGGAGCGGGCGCGCGGCTACAAGCCCGACGGCACGCTGTCCCAGCGCACGGACATGGTGGGCGCCAAGCCGCTGGGGATCACGGTGGCGTGGATCAACCGCCGTGCCATGCCACTGGCGGCGGACGTTCCGAAACCGGACTACGAGTTCAGGGACCTGGGCCCGCTGCTCGAGCTGCTGGGAAGCTAGCAATGCGTGAACACTCCCCCGCGCTGAAATAAGATCTGATCGGCACAGAAGCACAGCCAGGTGGTAGCATTGAGATTGGAGTTTCGCTCGCTGTGGGAATCCTCATGACAATTGCCTCGTCATCGATCTCACGGCCGAGAACGCCTCGTGACGTCGGCACGATCGCTTGGAAACTTCAGCGTGAGATCATTCTCCTTCTCGCCTGGGCGCCGGCCATCCTGCTGCAACTCGCGCACCCCCTCGTCGCGCAAGGTGTCGCCGACCACAGCACTTTTCGCTCGGCATCCTGGGGCCGGGTGAGGCGCTTTCAGCGCACCCTCGACGCGATGCTGCGACTTTCCTTCGGCACCGAGGCCGAAGCCCGGCTCGTCATCGCGCGCATCAATGCGATCCACGACAATGTGCAGGGGCGGCTGCGCGAAGTCGCAGGCGTGTTTCCGGCTGGGACACGCTATTCGGCCCATGATCCCTCCCTCCTGGCCTGGGTGCACGCCACCCTCGTTGACATGAACTTACGCGTCTACGAACTCTTCGTCGATTGTCCGTCGGTGGAGGAAAAGGATCGGTACTGCGCCGAGGCCAGCGCGATCGAAGAGCGCCTTGGCATCCCGGAAGGACGGCTGCCACGAACCTTCGGTGCGCTGCGCCAGTACATGGACACGATGCTCGCGGGCGGCGAAATCGCGGTCACCAGCGTCGCGCGTGAGCTGGCTCGAGACATACTCTATCCGCCAGCGTTCCTCGCCCTTCGGCCTGCGATCTGGTGGACACGCCTGGCCACCGTTGGCCTTCTGCCACCGACGATCCGCGAGGGTTACCGTTTGCCGTGGGACTCCCGGAAAGAGGGGATGCTGAGTTGGTCAGCCAGCCTCATCCGCACACTGCTGCCCCTGACACCGTCGATCGTTCGGCACTGGCCGGCAGCACGCGGCGCTCAGCGGGCAGATGGTCAAGCCGGCTGCCCGTTCATCCGGCTGCAGACTACCGCCCATGATGTGCTCCTCCGCGTCTCAGGTGGGCGGCCGCGTCGCCGGCAGGCCGATCGATGGAAGTGAATCGGAGTATGACCATGCTGACGCACGTTTTCCCCGTTCTCTACCGGTTCTACGAAGCACGCCTGTTGGACGACGTGATCCGCGGCCGCTTGCCGCGGCACTTGGGACTGATCCAGGATGGCCATCGACGCTACGCGCGGGAAGCTGGCCTCTCCAACCTCAACGGATACCGGCTCGGCGCCGCAAAGGCCGAAGAAGTGCTGAGCTGGTGCAGCGAACTCAAGATCCCTATGGTCACTCTTTGGTGGCTTTCGACGGAGAATCTCGGTCGCGACTCCGCGGACGTCGGCGCAGTCCTCGACGTCATAGACAGCACGATCCCGGAGTGGACGCGGAGCGGATTCACGGAACGGCTAGGGATTCGGATTCGCGCCATCGGCAAGTTGGAACTCTTGCCCGATGCCGTGCAGCGGATGCTGCACGAGGCGGAATCAGCGACCCGCCATCATGACCGACTCCTCCTGAACATCGGCGTCGGCTATGGCGGGCGGCAGGAGATCATCGACGCCGTCAGGAGCTACCTCCACGATAGTTTCATGCGTCGGGACCAGCCGGAAGACACGCTTCAGGGCCTCACGGTGGATGCAGTTGCGAAATACTTGTATGCCTACGATTGTCCGGATCCCGATCTCATCATTCGAACGAGCGGTGAGGTCCGTCTGTCGGGCTTCATGCTGTGGCAGAGTGCCTACAGCGAGTTTTACTTCTGCGACGCCTACTGGCCGGCGTTCCGGAAGCTCGATTTCCTTCGGGCGATTCGAAGCTATCAACAGCGGCAGCGGCGTTTTGGGAAGTGACCGAGCCCGGCGAAGCCTCCTCGCGCGCGAACCGATGCATGTTGCGCCCGCCGCTCGATCTGTCGGCAAGCTAATGCCCGCCATCAGACGTTCGTGATGAAACCGTTTCGTTTCGGCGTCAGCGTGAGAATCGCGGGAGCGCGGTCCGAGCTGATGGACAAGGCTCGCAAGCTCGAGGACCTGGGCTATTCCGTGCTCGCCGTTCCCGACCACTTGACCGACCTCCTGGCGCCGATGCCGACGCTCGTCAGTGCCGCCGCCGCGACACAACGGCTTCGGGTCGCCACGATGGTCCTCAACAACGACTTTCGTCACCCGGTCTTGGTCGCGCGCGAGGCGGCCACGGTGGACGTCCTCAGCGATGGCCGATTCGAGCTGGGCCTGGGCGGAGGCAACATGAAGTCCGACTACGACGAGCCCGGGCTCGTCTTCGATCCTGGAGCCACCCGGGTCGAGCGGCTGGGAGAGGCTGTCGTCATTGCCAAGCGCCTGCTCGAAGGCGAATCGGTCACGTTTGCCGGACGTCACTACCGGGTCACCAACCACACGATCCACCCACTCCCTGTCCAGCGACCTCGTCCGCCGATCTTCATCGGTGGAAGCGCGCCACGGCTCCTGGCTCTGGCCGCGAAGGAAGCCGACATCGTCGGCCTGACGGGCATCGCGTTCCGCCGCGGCGGAGCGGTGCGAGACATCTCGGACTGGAAGGCGGCGGTCGTCGACGAGCGGGTGAGGCTGGTGAGAGAGGTCGCCGGCGATCGCTACGCTCGCCTCGAGTTGAACGCGCTGGTGCAGCGAGTCGTCGTGACGGACGATCGCCGGAAGGCTGCCGAAGAGCTGGGGCGTCGCTGGCAACAACTGAGCCCCGACGACCTTCTCGAGAGTCCTTACGTGCTGATCGGGACCATCGAACAGATCATCGAGGATCTTCGGGAGCGTCGCGGTCGCTGGGGCATCTCCTACTACGTCATCTTCGAACCGTACATCGACGCGTGCGCGCCGGTCGTCGCCCACCTCGCCGGCACGTAAGGCCCAACCTCGGCGACGACGCGACGTCGTGCGCTCCGCGACGTCGAACGCTAGAAGCCCAGCGCGATATCGGCTTGCGGGCGGGCGCGCTCGCCATGCGTGCGGCCGGGCGCGGACGCCTCGCTCAGCTTTCTCAGCTCGGGCGTGACCTCGCGCGCGAACAGCCGCATGTTGCGCTCGGCCTCGTCGTACGGCATCCCGGCGTAGGAGAAGACGCCCACGAACGCCTGATTGCTCACGCGCTCGCGGATGTCCAGGATCCGCGCGTAGCACTGCTCGGGCGTGCCCCACACCTGGAGCCCCAGGAAGAAGTCGATGACCTTGTCGGTGCCGTACTGCGCGATCTTCTCGGTCATCTTGCCGTAGTACTCGTAGCCGCGCGTCTTGGCCAGATGATCGCTGGCGAACTGGTAGTGCTCGAGCACCGACTGGTAGTAGCCGCCGATGTACTGGCGGGCCATCGCCTCGGCGCGGTCGGCGCTCTCGTCGCAGAATGTCCAGCCCGCGGCGATGGGCGCCGGCGCCTCCGCCGCGTTCACCTCGCGGTACATCGCGCGGTAGGCGTCGAGCTCCTTGGCCACCTCGTGCCACGGCTTCTGGGGAATGATCAGGATGCCGACGCCGAGCTCGGCCATGATGCGGGACGACTCGGGCGAGACGGCGGCCGCATACGTCCGCCCGCGGAACGACTTGAACGGCGCCGGCCGGATCCGCGCGCGCGGCTGACTCACGAAGTCGCCCGTGTGCTCGCAGAACCCGCTCTCGAGCCCGCGCAGCAGCATCGATGCCGACTCCACGAAGCGCGGCCGCGCCTCGTCCATCGGAAGTCGGAAGCCGTCGAACTCGACCTTGGCAGCGCCGCGGCCGAGACCGAGGATCAGGCGGCCGCCCGACATGGCATCGAGCATCGCCACCTGCTCCGCCACTCGGAGCGGATCGTGCCAGGGCAGGACGACCACCATCGAGCCGAGATTGATCCGCTCGGTGCGCCCGGCCATGTACGACAGGAACTGCAGCACGTCGGGGCACATCGTGTAGTCGGTGAAGTGGTGCTCGACGCCCCAGATCGAGTCGTAGCCGAGCGGCTCGACGAGATCGGCGAGCCGCAGCTCCTGCCGGTACACCTCGTGATCGGGACGCATGCGGCCCGGATTCTGGAAGACGACGGCGGTGCCGACGTGCATGACGCCGCTCAGAGCCCTGCGACGACCGAGATCTCGACCAGGAACTTGGGCTGGGCCAGTCGCGCTTCCACCGTGGCGCGCGCCGGCGTGTTACCGGAATCGACCCAGGCGTCCCACACCTCGTTCATCTCGTTGTACGACGCCATGTTCGCGAGATAGATGGTCGCCGAGAGGAGCTTCGACTTGTCGCTGCCGACCGACGCCAGCAGGCCGTCGATCTTTTTCAGGATGTCGGCCGTCTGGCCCTTGGCCGTCGGCTGATCGCCGGCCACCTGCCCGGCGAGATAGACCGTGTTGTTGTGCACGACCGCAGCGCTCATCCGCGGGCCCGGCTGGTGACGCTTGATGCTCATGGTTCCCTCCCGGAGTGGTGAGCGGGAGCATACCACCGTCGGAGCGCGTCGGGCGGCGGGCGGCGTCGCGATGCGTCCGCGGCGTTCAGCCGCGCACGAGCAGGACGAGCCCGGAGATGAAGAGCAGCGTGAAGACGATCTGGCGGAAGCGCACGGCATCGATCCGGCCGAAGAGCGCGATGCCCGCGAGCACGCCGACGAGGGCGGGAATGGCGAAGCTCAGCCCCAGATGCCACACCTCGCGCGTCAACAGCCCGGCCCACTCGTAGCCACCGAGAATCAGGGTCTGGTTCACCACCATGAACGCCTGGAGGTTCGCCTTCATCCGGCGCGGTGTCCACCCCTGCGTCATCGAATAGACGATGACCGGCGGCGCCGGCGTGCCGATCGCGCCTCCCAGCACGCCGGACAGGACACCGGCGCCGAAGCCCCACCCGCGACCAGGCAAGCGCTCGGGGAAGAGACGGCGGACCTCGAGGATCACGATCAGCAAGATGAACACCCCGATCAGCCGGTTGATGAGCGACGCCGGCAGCGCGGCCAGGCCCCAGACGCCGATGGGTGTCCCGAGCACGGTGCCGACGAGCATGTCGCGGATTCCCGAGAGCCGAAAATCGTCGCGGAGCTGGATGAACACGCCGAGCGTGAATGGCGCGGCGTACAGCGTGAGGAGGACGATCGCCGTGGCCGGCGACATCAGGTATGGCAGGAACGCCAGCCCGACCAGGCCGATGCCGAAGCCGGCCAGGCCTTGCACGAAGCTCGCGGCCGTGATGACGAGGGCGCCGAGCGCCCAGTCGATCACCGCCACCAGGGATAGAACGGCGGCATGTCGGTGCTCGGGCGCTGCGAAAAGCGCGCCGGCCGCTTCGCGATGAAGGCCTCGATGCCCTCGCGGGCATCGGGTGAGCGTCCCGTCCAGAACATCCCCAGCGAGTCGATCCGGTGGGCCTCGCGAGGATGGTCGGCGCCGAGCAGCTTCCACAGCATCTGGCGGATCAGGGCGACGGAGACGGCCGACGTGTTGTCGGCGATCTCGCGCGCCAGCTCGCGCGCGGTCGCGAGCAACGCGTCCGGCGCGACGACGCGACTCACCAGGCGCCCGGCCAGGGCCTCCTCGGCGGAGAACACGCGTCCCGTCAACGCCCACTCGGCCGCCTGACTCATGCCGACGAGGCGCGGCAGGAACCACGTGCTGCACGCCTCGGGCACGACGCCGCGGCGGGCGAACACGAACCCGATGCGGGCCGCGGTGGACGCGATGCGCACGTCCATGGGCAGCGTCAGCGTGATGCCGAAGCCGACGGCCGGTCCGTTGATCGCCGCGATGACCGGCTTCTTGAGGTCGAAGATGCGCAGCGTCACGCGTCCGCCGCCGTCACGATGCTCGTCCGCGGTCGAGCGGTCGGCGCGATCGAACGTCCGGCCGCCGGCGCCGAGGTCGGCGCCCGCGCAGAACGCGCGGCCGGCGCCGGTGACGATCACCGCCCGCACGCCATCGTCGGCATCCGCCGCGTCGAACGCGGCGATGAGCTCGTCGATCGAGCGCGCGGTGACGGCGTTGAGGCGGTCGGGACGGTTCAGCGTGATCGTCGCGACGGAGTCGGCGACGTCGTACAGGATCTGCTCGTAGGACATGGCGCTCTCCCGCGCGCTATCCTACCCGACATGTCCGAGGCCGCCGACGCCATCGAGCAGCTCCATGCGCGAGGCGTCACCGACGGCCTGCCCGTCGTGCCGCCCACCCGCGCGCTGGTCGACGCGATGATCGCGGCGTCCGATCGCCGCGCCGACGAGCTCATCGCCAGCGTCGCGCCCGCCAATGGCCGCGCGACGATCGAGAAGATCGCGATCAACGCGGTGATGGCGGGCTGCCGCCCCGAGTACATGCCGGTGGTCGTCGCGGCCGTCCGCGCGATGTGCGACGACGCGTTCGATCTCGTCGGCATTTCGGGGACGACCGATGCGGTGGCGCCGATCTTCATCGTCAACGGCCCGGCGCGGGCGGCGATCCAGCTCAACTGCGCCGCCGGCGCCCTCGGCCCCGGCACGCGCGCCAACGCCACCATCGGCCGCGCCCTCCGGCTGATCTGGGCCAACCTCGGCGGCGCGCGGCCCGGCGTCATCAGCATGTCCACGTTCGGCAATCCCGCGCGCTATGCGTGCTGCTTCGGCGAGCACGAGGAGGCGAGCCCGTGGGAGCCGCTCCACGTCGAGCACGGCTTCGCGCCCGGCGAGAGCACGGTGGCGGCGTTCCCGGGCGAACCGCTGGTCGTCGTGGCCGATACCCAGAGCCGCAAGGCCGCCGACGTGCTGGCGACGATCACACGGACGCTCGACGTCGTCGGCAACCACACGCTGAGGAACCTGGGTGACGTGCTGATCGTCTTCGCCCCTGAGCACGCGCAGGTGATCGGCGACGACGGCTGGTCGAAGGCCGACGTGCGTGATTATCTGTGGGAGCGGCTTCGCGGGAAATTCCGCGCGCCCGAGAACTTCCGGCTCCTGGTGGCCGGCGGCACCGCCGGGCGCTTCACGGCGCTGATCCCCGGGTGGCCCTTCCCGAACGCGCCGACCGCCCTCGTGCTGAAGAAGATCGGCTAGGACCTAGGCGCGGCGGGCGTGAGGCTCGTCTCGGTACGCGAGGCGGATCGTGTAGGCGGCGAAGGCCGTGCTGGCGACCAGCAGCACGACGAGCGAGACGCCGGACACGACGCTGAGGAAGCCCTGCCGGTCCGGAGCGAAGAGTCGCGGCAGCGCGACGTAACCGGTCTCATCAGCGCGAGGCGCCGTGCCCACCCATCCCGAAGTGCCGCTGTGCTCGATCGGAGGAAGGATCGTGCGCACCGTCACCACGACTGCTATTCCAACGAGAGCCAGGATCACCATGACCACGGCAATGCTCTTCATGGCCCCCTCTCCTAGCAATCCCGGTGCCGGCGACTGGCCCTACACGCTCCGGTAGCCGCGATCCCTCATGCACTTCTCGTACGTCCCCTCGCGTCCGCGCTCGCGGATGACGTCGCGCACGACGTCGGCGAGTCCGCCGACGATCATATCCGGGGTCTGGCCTGCGTCCATCGCGCTGCGCGCGCACTCGGTCTCGTCGAGGGTCACCTGGTTGGAGCTGATGCCTTCCTTCCTCCACTTCTCGCCCGACACGTCGAGCTCGGCCGCGCATCCGCCGACGGCAACCGCGAGGAGAACGATCGCGAGGGCCCTCACAGCTCCACCAGCACTTTCATCACGGCGCCTCCCTTGAGTGCCTCTTCCATGCCTTCGTTGATCCGCTCGAGTGGGATCCGACGGCTCACCAGCGGGCCGAGGTTGACGGCGCCGGTGGCCGCCAGGCGAATGGCTTCTTCCCAGTCCTCGCGCGCGTAGAGCCGGCTGCCGTGCATGTGGAGCTCGCGCGCGAACATCTGATAGAGATTCACCGGCATCGGCTCGGCGTGAATGGCCACGATGCTGACGGTCCCCCACACCCTCACGACGTCGGTGACGGCCCGCACGGCAGCGGGATGCCCGGTGACCTCGAAGGCGACGTCCACGCCGATGCCGCCCGTCCAGTCGTTGGCGAACTTCACGACGTCGGCGTCGGGCCCGACGGTCGGCAGCCCGAGGTTCTGCAGCATCTCGATGCGGAACCGGTTCACCTCGGCGACGGCGACGCGCGCGCCGCGCTCGCGGCACACCATCGCGATCAGCGTGCCGATCGGGCCGCCGCCGAACACGAGCACGGTGTCGCCCGCCTTCACGCCGGCTCGGCGCACGTCGTGGGTGGCGACGGCGAGCGGCTCGATCACCGCGGCGGCATCGTCGTCGAGCGTGTCGGGGACGTGGAGCAGGCGCGCCGCCGGCACGGCCCAGTACTCCTGCAGGCCGCCGGCGACGTCGACACCCAGAACCTTCAGCGAGTAGCAGAGATAGGACGCGCCCATCTGACAGGCGCGGCAGGCCCCGCAGAACTGCAGCGGCTCGACCACCACGCGGTCGCCCGCGCTGAAGCCGCTGTCGCGCGGCGCGCGAACGACCTGGCCGAAGGTCTCGTGGCCGGTCACGCCGCCGCGGGGCACGCGGTGATCGAGATGGCCCTGGAAGATGTGGAGGTCGGTGCCGCAGATGCCGACTCGTCGCATGCGCAACAGCGCCTCGCCGGCTCCCGGCTCGGGCACCGGCAGCGTCCCCGTCGCGAACTTCCGCGGGCCCTCGTAGAACGCCGCCCGCATCGTACCGCCGGCCGTCATCGCCGTTCCCTCCCCTGCGCTATGATAGCGCCATGAACGTCGAGATCCGTCGCTGCGTCGTCTGATCCGATCTCCGCCAGGAGGCGGTACGCCTCCGCGACGAGCTGCAGTCGCAGCAGATCCCCGCAAAGATCCGCTGGGGCGGCTTCGGCGAGCTGTCGGTCACCGTCGACGGCCGGACCGTCTTCTCCAAGCGCCAGGCCGGCCGGCTCCCCGAAGCCGGCGAGATCCCGCGCCTGGTTCAATCGGCGCGCTGAAGGCTCAGCCCTTCTTCGGGTAGCCCGCACCGCCCAGCGCGTCGCCGATCTCGCCGAGGATCGCGGGATCGTCGATGGTCGCCGGCACCCCGTACTCCTGGCCGTCGGCGATCTTCTTCATCGTCCCGCGCAGGATCTTTCCCGAGCGCGTCTTGGGCAGCCGCTTGACGACGAGCGCGGTCTTGAACGCCGCCACCGGCCCGATCTGCTGGCGAATCTTCTCCACCAGCTCGCGGACGATCTCGGCATCCGCCCGCGCCACGCCCGCCTTGGTGACGACGAAGCCCACCGGCACCTCGCCCTTGATGTCGTCGGCCACGCCGACCACCGCGCATTCTGCGATGTCGGGATGCGACGCCAGCACCTCTTCCATCGCGCCCGTCGAGAGCCGGTGGCCCGCCACGTTGATGATGTCGTCCACGCGGCTCATGATGTAGAGGTAGCCGTCGTCGTCGCGATAGCCCGCGTCGCCGGTGAGATAGAACCCCGGGTGCTTCGTGAGATACGACGTCTCGTAGCCCGCATCGTTGTTCCACAACGTCGGCAGGCAGCCCGGCGGCATCGGCAGGCGGATCGCGATCGAGCCGATCTGGCCCCCCGCCATCTCGACGTTGTCTTCGGACAGCACGCGCACGTCGTAACCGGGCACCTGCTTGGTGGGCGAGCCCGGCTTCACCGGCAACATGCCGAGGCCCACGCAGTTGGCGGCGATGGGCCAGCCCGTCTCCGTCTGCCACCAGTGATCGATCACCGGCACGGCGAGCTTCTCGCGGGCCCACAGCAGCGTGTCCGGATCGCAGCGCTCGCCGGCCAGAAAGAGCGTGCGGAAGCGCGAGAGGTCGTGCTTCGTCATGTGGACGCCGTGCGGGTCCTCCTTCTTGATGGCCCGAAACGCCGTGGGCGCGGTGAAGAGCGCGTTGACGCCGTGCTGGCTGATGAGCCGCCAGAACGCGCCGGGATCGGGCGTGCCGACCGGCTTGCCCTCGTAGAGGATCGTCGTGCAGCCCTTGAGCAGCGGCGCGTAGACGATGTAGGAGTGGCCGACGACCCAGCCGATGTCGGACGCCGCCCAGTAGACTTCGCCGGCGCCGACGCCGTACACGTTCTGCATCGACCACTTCAGCGCCACGGCATGACCGCCGTTGTCGCGCACGACGCCCTTGGGAATGCCGGTCGTGCCCGACGTGTAGAGGATGTAGAGCGGATCGGTGGCCGCCACGGGCACGCACTCGGCCGGCGGCGCGCTCGCCATCGCGTCGTCCCAGTCGAGATCGCGGCCCTTCTGAAGCGGCGCGCGCTCCTGTGGGCGCTGGAGGATCACGCAGCGCTCGGGCTTGTGGCTGGAGAGCGCGATGGCGCCGTCGAGCAGCGGCTTGTAGGGGATGACGCGATTGACCTCGATGCCGCAGGAGGCCGAGACGATCAGCCTGGGCTTGGCGTCGTCGATGCGCTTGGCCAGCTCGTTCGCCGCGAAGCCGCCGAAGACCACCGAGTGGATGGCGCCGATGCGCGCGCAGGCGAGCATGGCCATCACCGCTTCCGGCACCATCGGCATGTAGATGATGACGCGATCGCCCGTCCGCACGCCCTGACGCTGCAGCATGCCGGCCACGCGGGCGACGCGGTCGCGCAATTCGTCGAACGTGAACGTGGTCACGGTGCCGGTGACGGGGCTGTCGTAAATCAACGCGCGCTGCTTGCCGCGCCCGCGATCGATGTGCGCGTCGAGGGCGTTGTAGCAGGTGTTGAGCCGAGCGCCCACGAACCAGCGATAAAAGGGCGGACGCGAGTCGTCGAAGACGCGATCCCAGCGGCGGTCCCAGTGGATGTCCTCCGCCGCCAGGGCCCAGAACCCGGCCGGGTCTCGCATGGACCGGCCGTAGAGCTCGTCGTACACGCTCTTCATCCGACGTCCTCCCGGCGGAAAGGTAGCGCGGCGTCGTCAGCAGTGGCAAGCCGCCGGCCAGAGCCGGCGCGCGAGGTCCTCGGGAGTCTCGCCGAAGACCGCGCGGAAGTTCAGCGCGCGATCGCGCTCGTGCGCGAAGGCCTGGAAGTACTCCCGGGTCCGCGCGAACCCGTAGCGATCGATGAGCCGGTCGGCGAGCGCGAACGACACGCCGTAGGTCGTGTCCGTGCCGTCGCGCCGGCTCCGCTCGATGAAATCGCGCGGGTCGTCGAGGCCGCCCAGATCGATCGGCGCGCGGGGGGCGTGGATGGAGGCGAGACGCCCGTCGCGCTCGGCCTGCATCGGCTGGAGGCGCAGGCGATCGAGCACCACGAGCGATGCCCAGTCGGCGACGCCCTCGGCCATCCATTGCGAGGCGCGGCCCTGCCCGCCCGCCAGCTCGACCTGGCCGACGTGCGTCATCTCGTGCGCGACCAGGCGCAGCCACTCCCGAACGCCGCGGCGCGAATCCGCTGATCGTCCGAGCCCGATGCTGGGCTCGAGCAGGAACAGGCTCGACTCGAGGCTGGCGCCCACGGCCAGCCCGCTGATGGTGGCCGCGAGCGACGGAGCCACGCCGCCGTCCTGCACGAGCCCTTGCTCGAAGAGCTTCGGTGTCGCGTAGAGCCGCAGCGTGACCTCGGCCGGCAACGGCAAGCGGAGATCGTCGCGCAACACGAGAGCGACGCGGCGCACGGCGCCCTCCGGCGTGACGATGGGAAGTGCGTCGAGGCCCAGCGCGATGGGCGCGGTCGGTATCGTGAAGGTGACCCGGCGGCTGTCGGTCGTGGCCTGAACGCTGAGGGCGATGGCCAGCAGCGTGGCCAGGGGCACCAGGGCGGTACGGCGGCGGTGGCGAGCGGACACCATCGTTGAAGTGTACTATCGGGGAAACTCGCCCCGAGGAGAGAAGGATCCATGAGAGAAGCCGTCGTGGTGGCCAGCAGCCGCACGCCCCTCGCCAAGTCTCACCGTGGTTCCTTCAACATGACCCGCCCCGACGACCTCGCGGCCCACGCCATCCGCGACGTCCTCGGCAAGGCGCCCCAGCTCGAGCCCAAGGAGATCGAAGAAGTCATCCTGGGCTGCGGTCAGCCCCACGGCTCGCAGGGGCACAACATCGCGCGCGTGGCGGCGCTGCGCGCGGGGCTGCCGGTGACGACGCCGGGGGCGACGGTGAACCGCTTTTGTAACTCGGGGCTGCAGGCCGTCGTCCAGGCCGCCCACATGGTCCTGCAGGAAGGTGTGGACGCGGCCATCGGCGGCGGCATCGAGTCGATCACGATGCTCCAGCGCGACAACAGTCCGAACCCGTGGGTGAAGGAGCACTACCCGGGCCTCTACATGGTCATGGGCGACACCGCCGAGGTGGTGGCCAAGCGTTATCACGTGAGCCGGCAGGCCCAGGACGAGTACTCGCTCTCGAGCCAGCAGCGGACGGCGCGCGCGCAGGACGAAGGCTTCTTCAAGGAAGAGATCGCGCCCATGCAGGTCAAGCGCGCGATTCTCGACAAGAAGACGGGCGACAAGATCGGCGAGGAGGACCACTACGTCGACGCCGACGAGTGCAACCGCGCCGATACGACGCTCGAGGGCCTGGGCAAGCTCGCGCCGGTGTTCGACACGAAGAGCGGCCAGGGGTCGGTGACCGCCGGGAACTCGTCGCAGCTCTCCGACGGCGCGTCGGCGACGCTGGTGATGTCGATGGACCGGGCGAAGGCGCTCGGAATCCGTCCGAAGCTCGTCTTCCGCGGCTACGCCGTGGCCGCCTGCGAGCCGGACGAGATGGGGATCGGGCCGGTGTTCGCGGTCCCCAAGTTGCTCAAGAAGCACGGCCTTCGCGTCGAGGACATCGACGTCTGGGAGCTGAACGAGGCGTTCGCGTCCCAGGTCGTCTACTGCCGCGACCGGCTCGGGTTGCCGATGGACCGTCTCAACGTGAATGGCGGATCGATCTCGATCGGCCATCCGTTCGGGATGACCGGCTCACGCCTGGTCGGCACGATCGCCAACGAGCTGCTGCGCCGGCGCGGCCGCTACGGCGTGGTGACGATGTGCGTGGGCGGCGGCCAGGGCGCCGCGGCGCTGTTCGAAGCATGTCGATAGTCCGCGCGTTCACCGAGGCGTTCAATCGCGCCGACGTCGACGGCCTCCTCGACTGCTTCACCACCGACGCGACGTACACGGACAACTTCTACGGCCCGCACCGTGGCCCGGTCGCGCTCCGCGAGATGTTCGCGCGGATGTTCAAGGAGGGCCGCGACTACCGCTGGCAGATGGACACCGTCGTCGAGACTCCCGACCGCGCGGCGGCCGAGTGGACGTTCGGGTACGTCGTCACCGACGCCGTGCCGCGCAGCTCGGGCCGGCGCGTCCGCTTCCGCGGTATGAGCCTGTTCGAGCTGACCGGCGGTCGCATCGCTGCCTATCGCGAGTACTTCGACGTGGGCGCCGCCCTCCTCCAGCTCGGCTTCGCCCCGGAGGCGATCACCAAAATCCTCACGCGCAAGCACGGCCTCTGAGCGTCAGCGGCGGGCGGGCTCGAGGACCGCGCACGCCTCCTCGGCCTTGAGGTCCGCCGGCCGCGCCGGCCCGTAGCGGGATCGCCGCCACAGGCGATAACCGAGCAGCGTGGCGCCCGCGACGGGAGCCACGAGCAGCAGCCGATGACCGTAGCGATCGAGCAGCGCCTCCGCCTGGTCGCCGATCGCGAACCCGAGGCCGCCCCAGAGCGACGCGTACACCAGCGTGCCGATCACGTCGAAGACGATGAACTTCCGATACGTGATGTGGCCACAGCCGGACAGCGCGGACGCGAACAGCCGGATGCTCGTCGAGAACCGGCTGAGCACGATGGCCGCCGTTCCGAAGCGCTTGAAGTACGCGACCGTGCGCTCGACGCAGCGCTCGGACCCGAGGGTCATCCGGCAATAGAGCGTGAGCAGCCGCGGCCCGGCCAGCTTGCCGCCGAGGTAGGGAACGTGGTCGCCGATCAGCGCACCCGCCGCGGTGACCAGGACGAGTCGCGCCAGCTCCCAGGCATCGGTGAGAGCCGTCGCCGCGAGGATCAGGATGATGCGGCTCGGGAACGGCACGCCGGCGCCCTCGATCAGGAAGGCGACGAACACCGCGCTCAGGAGATGGCTCATCAGGAAATCGAGGTGTGGCTGGATGACCGACATCGCGGCTAGAACTCGATCTGGGCCCCGAGCTCGACGACGCGGTCGGCCGGGATGCTGAAGAAGTCGGTGGCCGAGGCGCTGTTGCGGGCCATGAACGCGAACAGACGCTTGCGCCAGCGCATCATCGGCATTGGCCCCGTCGGCACCAGGCGCGCTCGCCCCAGGTAGTACGTGATGTCGCTGGTCTCGACGTCGAGGTCACGGCAGCAGCGGCGCACGATGCTGGGGACATCGGTGCGCTCCATGAAACCGTACGTGGCCCGCACCCGGTAGAACCCTTCGGGAAGCGTCTCGGACTGCACGCGCGTGCGGTCGTCGACGTCGGGCACGTCCTCCACGATGACGGACAGCAGCACGACGTGCTGGTGCAGCACCTTGTCGTGGCGATAGTGGTGCAGGAGCACGAGCGGCGCGGTGTTGGCCGCGTGCGTCAGATAGACGGCCGTGCCAGGAACGCGCACCGGCTTGGCGCGCGAGATCTCGGCCAGGAACTCGTCGAGCGGAATGGCGCCGCTGTCCAGCTTGGCCGTGAGGAGCCGGCCGCCCCGGTTCCACGTGTCCATGAGGAGGAACACGGCGCCGGCGATGGCGAGCGGCACCCACCCGCCCCGCTCAATCTTTACGATGTTCGCCGTGAAGAACGCCAGGTCGATGACGAGGAACAGGCCGGCGATGGCGCCGGCGCGGGCGACCGACCATCGCCACCGGCCACGCGCGATGAGGTAGAAGAGTACCGTCGTGATGGCCATGGTGCCCGTCACCGCGATGCCGTACGCGGCCCCGAGCTGGCTCGAGGACCGGAAGGTCAGCACGATGAGAAGGCAGGCCACCATGAGCGCATAGTTCACCGCCGGCACGTAGATCTGGCCGATCTCCATGCGCGACGTGTGGACGACCGTCATGCGCGGGCAGTAGCGAAGCTGGATGGCCTGGTGCGTGAGCGAGAAGGCACCCGAGATGAGCGCCTGCGAGGCCACGATCGCGGCCAGCGTGGCGATGACGAGGAGCGGATAGCGGAACCACGAAGGCGCCAGGAGGTAGAACGGATTCTGCACGGCCTCCGGCGAGCGCAGCAGCAGGGCGCCCTGCCCGAAGTAGCTCAGGACCAGCGCCGGGAAGACGGCGACGAACCACACCAGGCGGATCGGTGTTCGGCCGAAGTGGCCGAGGTCAGCGTACAGCGCCTCGGCGCCGGTCACGGCGAGCACGACGGCGCCGAGAACCAGCACACCCGCCGCGCCGTGGCCGGCGAGGAAGCGGATGCCGTGCCAGGGATTGACGGCCCTCAAGATTTCCGGCGCCTGTGCAATCTCCACCACGCCGAGCACCGCGATGGTCGTGAACCACACGACCATGATCGGTCCGAAGATGGATCCGACGCCGGCCGAGCCCCGACGCTGAAGCATGAAGAGCGCGAAGAGGATGCCCAGGGTGGCGGGCACCACGTACGGCTCGAACCCCGGGCTGGCGATCTCCAGACCCTCGGTGGCGCCCAGGACCGAGATAGCGGGGGTGATGACGCCGTCGCCGTAGAGGAGCGCGGCGCCGAAGAGCCCGATACCCACCACGAACGCGCGCTGGGGCCGGCCATCGGTGCGGCGCGTGCGTTGGACCAGTGCCAGGAGCGCGAGGATGCCGCCCTCGCCACGATTGTCGAGCCGCATGATGAAGGCGACGTACTTCACGCTGACGACGACGATCAGCGCCCACACGATGAGCGAGAGGACGCCGTACACGGCGGCGGGCGTGGCCGTGATCCCGTGGTCGGGGTGAAAGCATTCGCGGAACGCGTAGAGCGGACTCGTGCCGATGTCACCGAAGACCACACCGAGCGCGGCGAGCGACAGCGCGGCAAGTCGTCGACGGTGCTCGGGCGCCGGCCCCAAAAAACGTCGCCTAGCAGGCGGCAGGGCGCCAGCGACGAACTCGGCCTCGGGCAGTGGACGCGCGGGCGGGGTCGACACCGCACTTCGCTGTTGCCAGCCTCGTGCCAACGGCGCTGATCTTGCAAACCGGCGCATGTCCGGGAGGACGAGTCATGGCGACGGCGAAGCAGCGGTCGGCGGCCCGGCGGAACATCAAGAAGGCAGCCAGCGCCGCCCGGAGGAAGCGGACGATCACACACCTGCCTGCGAAGACACGACGCGCGCTGGGAAAGGAAGGCGCAAAGGCTCGGCGACGGGCGCCTAAGCCCGGGTCATTCGGCGACGAGCCAGGGCATCGCGCGGGCGTGGCGAGCCTCGAAGGCGCGGATCTCGGTCTCGTGGCCGAGCGTCAGCGCGATCTCGTCCTGACCCGTCAGCAGCATCTGCTTGCGAAACGGATCGACGTCGAAGCGGTGCACCGAACCGTCGGGCGCCGTGACGGTCTGGGCCTCGAGATCGACGGTGACCGCTGCTCCCGGAGCCGCGTGGAGCTGGCGCCGCAGCGACGCCGCGGTCGCGGCGGGAAGGATGACCGGAAGCAGACCGTTCTTGAAGCAGTTCTGGTGGAAGATGTCGCCGAGACTGGGCGCGATGACGGCGCGGATCCCGAAGGCGTCGAGCGCCCACACCGCCATCTCGCGCGACGAGCCGCAGCCGAAGTTCTCCGCCGCGACCACGGCCTGCGCCGATCGGTAGGCGGGCTGGTTCAGGACGAACTCCGGTTTCTCCGAGCCGTCGGCCTCGAAGCGTACATCGTGGAACAGAAAGCGCGCGTAGTCGGCACTCCGTGGCTTGCGGAGAAACCGGGCCGGAATGATGCGGTCGGTGTCCACGTTCGGCAGATCGATCGGCGCGGCGACCGCGGTCAATCGCGTGAAGGCGCGCATGGCGTCGCCGCTACTCCGGCTCGGCACGCCCGGCCAGCACGGCGAGCGCGCGCGTGAGGGCCGCGGGCTCGACCGGCTTGCCGAGGTGGAGGTTGTAGCCCGCCTCCAGCGCGCGGCGCGCATCGTCGGGCCCGGCGAACGCCGTGAAGGCGATGGCAGGAATGTCGCGGGCATCATCGGTGCGGGCTCGCACCGTGCGAATCAGGTCGTAGCCGTCCCGCCCGGGCATCCCGATGTCCGCCACCATCGCGTCGAACCGCGTGTGGTCGAGCGCCGCCAGGGCCTCGCTCGTGGAGGCCGCGGTCACCGGCCGGGCGCCGCACTTCTCGAGGATCACGGCGAGAACCTCGCGGCCGTCCGGATCGTCGTCCACGAGCAGCACGTTCAAGTCGTCGAGTGCCGGGAGCGACGATTCATCCCGCGGCGCTTCCACCGGCGCCGGCCCCGCGCCATCGGCCA
>WNGH01002241.1_pt1 | contig 18250 bp, 12 predicted proteins | sample 5400631 | NCBI WGS metagenome assembly WNGH01 (sample SAMN13153373, study PRJNA577476) | soil metagenome | isolation source: 115 cm soil or saprolite under Garry oak tree replicate 1 | place: USA:California | collected 2016-06-15
TCCCCCACGCGGCGTCGCTGCGTCAGGCTTTCGCCCATTGCGCAAGATTCCCCACTGCTGCCTCCCGTAGGAGTCTGGGCCGTGTCTCAGTCCCAGTGTGGCTGGCCACGCTCTCACGCCAGCTACCCGTCGTCGCCTTGGTGAGCCATTACCTCACCAACTAGCTGATAGGCCGCGGGCCCATCCCAGGCCGTCGGAGCTTTCCTCGTGCAGCCATGTGGTTGCTCGAGAGTATCCGGTATTAGCCCCGGTTTCCCGGGGTTATCCCAGAGCCTGGGGCAGGTTGCCCACGTGTTACTCACCCGTTCGCCGCTTTCCCCTCCCGAAGGTTGCCCTTCGAGAGGTTCACGCTCGACTTGCATGTGTTAAGCACGCCGCCAGCGTTCGTCCTGAGCCAGGATCAAACTCTCCGTAGAGATCGCTCGTCCGCGCCCTCGTCGGGCCCGGCTTCGCTTTCGTCATCACGGAGGGGCTTCGGAGGCTTGGCCGCCCCCTCGGCCCTTCGCATGACCCGGCCGGCTCAGTGTTCAGAGTCCGGACGGTTCGTTGTGGTACGTCCGCCATCCGGGTCGAGGACACGCTCACGCGCGCCCTCCCCCTTCTGACGGGAGCGCACTGACTTTTGGCACACTGTTCAGTTCTCAAGGTGCGAGGCTTGGGCCCCGAGACGAGAAATCGCCGGACCGTGGTCCGGCGACGTCCGGAACGCTAGGCCATGTTACACGGCGCGCGCTACGGCGTCACCTCGCCTTGTTCGGTTGTCAGGCGGAGTCCTGCCACCAGGGCTCTCCCTCTCGCTCCGACGGGGCCGTCGGCAACAGATAAGGATAGCACCCTCGGGAGGTCCGTCAAACTCCCCGAAACCGCAGGTCAGGACCCCTGCGGCGGCAGGATCCGGACGAAGGTCCGCTTCCCCACCGACAGGACGTGTCCCACCACGAACCCGGGATCGACCTCCTGATCGACCCCTTCCAGGATCTCGCCGTCGCGGCGGACCCCGCGCTGGTCCAGCAGCCGGCGGGCCGCTGCGTTGGACACGGCCAGACCCAGGGCGGCGAGCAGGCGTGGCAGGGACACCTTCCCGTCCCGCACGGCCTCGGTCGGCAGCGGGGCCTCCGTCACGTCCTCGGGGAGCTCCCGTTCCCGGAACACCCGGTTGAAGCGGTGCTCGGCGGCCTCGGCTGCCGGCCCGCCGTGGTACAGCGCCACGATCTCCCGGGCCATCCGGCGCTTCTCCTCGGCCGGGTGCCGGCTGCCGTCCTCCAGGCCCCTGGCGGCCTGCTGAACGTCACTCGGGGCGAGGTCGGTGCACAGCTGGAGGTACCGGACGATCAGCTCGTCGGGAACGCTCATCAGCTTGCCGAACATCTCCTCGGGCGCCTCGGTGAGGCCGACGGCGTTGTCGAGGGACTTCGACATCTTGCGGACGCCGTCGGTCCCCTCGAGCAGGGGCATGGTCATCACGACCTGGGGCTCCTGGCCATAGGCACGCTGGATCTCCCGGCCCACCAGCAGGTTGAAGGTCTGGTCCGTCCCGCCGAGCTCCACGTCGGCCCTGATGGCCACCGAGTCGTACGCCTGCATCACCGGGTACAGGAACTCCACCAGGCTGATGGGACGCCCCTCCTGGTAGCGGGTGCGGAAGTCGTCCCGCTCCAGCAGGCGGGCCACGGTGAGGTGGGAGGTCAGCTTCAGCACGTCGGCCATGGTCAGCGGCGACAGCCACTCCGAGTTGTGGCGGATCTCTGCCCGCTCCACGTCCAGGACCAGGCCGGCCTGCTCGAAGTAGGTCCGCGCGTTCTCCGCCATCTCCTCCGAGGTGAGCATGGGGCGCGTCTCGGACTGCCCGGAGGGATCGCCCACCAGGCCGGTGTAGTCCCCGATGATCAGGACGGCGGTGTGCCCCTGGTCCTGGAAGGCCCGAAGCTTGCGCAGCACCACCGTGTGCCCGAGGTGCAGGTCCGGACGGGAGGGGTCGATCCCCAGCTTCACGCGCAGGGGGCGGCCCAGCGACAGCTTGCGGGCCAGCTCCTGCTCAGACACCACATCGTGCGCGCCGAAGACAAGTCGGGAGAGGTCGGAGGCCGGCATGACGATTGGCGATGCTACCAGCGAGAACGCGATGCGGGCCTATCATCAGGCGGCCGTGATCGAGCGCCGGGGACCCGTTCGTTCGGCCGCGCCGTCCGCGCCCCGCGGGACCATCCGATCGCACCGCCTGGGGCCCGTGCTGGCCGGCGTGCTTGCGCTCGCCCTGCTGGCCCAGGGCTGCAAGATCCCCGACCTCCACGAGGTGCAGGCACGGGCCCGGCGGCTTCCCCAGACCTCGTTCCTGTACGCCGACGACGGCAGCCTGGTCACGACGTTCCACGCCGAGCAGAACCGGGTCTCGGTGGCCTTCGAGGACATCCCGCAGGTGATGCGGGACGCGGTCGTGGCCATCGAGGACCAGCGGTTCTACGAGCACGAGGGCATCGACCTGAAGGCCCTGATCCGGGCGGCGTACATCGACGCCACGTCGGGGAACGTCGTGGAGGGCGGCTCCACCATCACCGAGCAGTACATCAAGAACCGGTACCTGGGCCCCGAGCAGACCCTCTCGCGCAAGTTCAGGGAGGCCGCCCTGGCCTGGCAGCTCGAGCACGAGCTGTCCAAGAACGCCATCCTGACCCGGTACCTGAACACGGTGTACTTCGGGCACGGGGCCTACGGCATCCAGGCCGCCGCGAAGACCTACTTCTCCGAGCCCGCCACGGCCCTCGACCTGTCCCAGGCCGCCGCCATCGCCGGGCTCATCTCGGCGCCGACCGCCTACGACCCCCTGGTCCATCCGCTGCGGGCGGTGGACCGGCGCAACCGGGTGCTGGCGTCGATGCGGGGCCTGGGCGACATCTCCGAGGCCGACTACTTCGCGGCCGTCCAGAGCCCGCTGGGCCTGCATCCCACGAAGACCGCCGACCGCTACTTCGCCCCGTACTTCGTGCAGTTCGTGAAGGACTGGTTCACCTCGAATCCCGCGTTCGGACCGACCCGGGCGGATCGGGAGGCCCTGCTGTACGAGGGCGGCGTGCGCATCTACACGACGCTCGACCCCACGCTGCAGCGCGACGCCCAGAACGCGGTGAACCAGGTCCTGGTGTACCGGACCGACCCCTACGGCGCGATGACCGTGATCGATCCGAAGACGGGCGAGATCAAGGCCATGGTGGGCGGCCGGAACTACTTCTCGCAGCACGACCCGGTGGCCGAGGTGAATCTGGCCACGGGCGGGGTGACCGGACGGCAGGCGGGGTCGTCGTTCAAGCCGTTCGCCCTGGTGGCGGCGCTGGAGAACGGGATCCCGCCCCAGCAGACGTACGCCGCGCCGTCCTCGCTGCAGATCCCGCTTCCCAGCGCCTGTCAGGCCCCGGGCCAGCCGGTGTGGGACGTCCAGAACTACGACGGCACCGCGGCCGGGACCATCGACCTGGAGACCGCCACCATCGACTCGGTGAACGTCGTGTACGCGCAGCTGGTGCAGCAGCTGGGCGGGGGCGACGCGTGCGCCGGCGCGTCCAAGGTGGTCGCGGTGGCCAGGCGGCTGGGGGTGAGCGCGCCCGAGCTCGCACGCATGGGCGTGGGGGTGCCGCTCCGGCCCGTGCCCTCCGCCGTGCTCGGGGCCGAGCAGGTGAACACCGTGGAGATGGCCTCCGCGTACGGCACGCTGGCCACGGTCGGGTACCGGGTGCCGCCCGTCCCCGTCCTGAAGGTCACGGATGCCAAGGGCAACGTGCTGTGGCGGGCCGACCCCCATCCCAAGCTGGTGGTGGACCCCGGCATCGCCTGGGTCACCGACCAGATCCTGCAGAAGGTGGTCCAGTACGGGACGGGTGCGGCCGCCAACATCGGCCGGCCCGCCATCGGCAAGACCGGCACCGCCCAGCAGTACCGGGACGCCTGGTTCGTGGGAGCCATCCCGCAGCTGGTGGCGGCGGTGTGGGTGGGGTTCCCGAAGGGCGAGATCTCCATGGTGGCTCCGCGCACTCGGCTCCCCGCCGTCCTGGGCGGAACGTGGCCCGCCCAGATCTGGAACCTGTTCATGGCCAAGGCCGCCGAGAACCTCCCCGTGGAGGACTTCCAGCAACCCCGGGTCCGCTACGTCACCGTGGCCATCGACAGCTCGCAGGGATGCCTGGCGAACAGGTACACGCCGCCCTACCTGATCCAGCACGTGCGGTACCTGGACGGGACCCAGCCCACGGAGCGGTGCACCGAGCCGAGCTCCTACCAGGAGCTCGCGGTGCCCTCGGTGGTCGGTGTCGCGCTGGGCGACGCCACGGCCATCCTGCGAGGGGCCGGCTTCCAGGTGGAGGTGGTGGCGACGACGTCCGACCAGCCTCCCGGGACGGTGGTGGGGCAGGATCCGGCCGCCGGCGAACAGGCCCTCCAGTCGAGCGTGGTGACGGTCACGGTGTCCGGGCCCATCCCCGTGGTCACGCCCTCCCCCACGATCGCCGCCTCGCCCTCGGTGCTGGCGGTTCCCGACGTGGTCGGCCTGTCGCAGGGCGACGCGGTAAGCCTGCTCCAGGCGGCCGGGTTCGGCGTGGCCGTGGTCCAGGAGTCGAAGTGCGCCTCGAGCACGTCGGCGTGCCATCGCGCGCCGGGGCTGGTGTGGAAGGAGCGCCCCGACCCCCAATCGGAGGTCCAGGAGGGCACAACCGTTACGATCTACGTGGAGCCCTGACCGTTGCGGGGCGGACCACGGCCGCCCGCGACAGGTAGCGGCTGGTCCGCACGGTGAACCGCCAGGGCTGCTCCGTGGCCGACGTGATGCCCACCCGGGGGCCGATCCCCACCTCGTCGTCCGCGACCGGCGCGCCCGACTCGATCCACATCTCGTCGCCGGCCACCAGATCTGTCCCGTTCTGATCCCGCCCCACGCCGAAGGCCTGGGTGAGGCGACCCGGGCCCGCGCACAGTAACCGCGGAAGACCCAGGCCACGACGGCGGGCCATCTCGTCGACCCCCTCCAGGGGCTCGACGGCCCGCAGGAGCACCGCGCTCCCCTCCCCGTCCTCCCCGGTCACCACGTTCATGCAGAAGTGGGCGCCGTAGGTGAAATAGACGTAGAGGTGGCCCGGCGGGCCGAACATCATCTCGGTCCGGCGTGTTCGACCCTTGAAGGAGTGGCTGGCCGGGTCGTCCTGCCGGTAGGCCTCAACCTCCACAATGCGACCCGCCAGCCGCGTTCCGTCGGGCATCCGGCGCACGAGCAGCCGCCCCAGGAGGTCCCGGGCCACCTCCAGCGAGGGCCGGGCGTAGAAGGAGCGCGGGTGCCGGCGGCTTGACGTCGCCACGCTCAGGAAGCGCGGCCCTTGCGCAGGAACTTCCGGAGCTTGGGAAGTGGCCACGTGTTGATCACGTCGTCCTTCGAGAGCCACCCCCGCTGGGCCGTGGCCACACCGAATCGCATGAACGCCAGGTGGACCGTGGAGTGGGAGTCCGTGTCCACGGCGAACTTCACCCCGTGGCGCCTGGCCCACATGACGTGCTCGTCCCGGAGGTCCAGGCGGTCGGGGAACGCGTTGACCTCGAGCGCGGTGCCGGTCCGGGCCGCCGCCCTGAACACCTCCTCCAGGTCGACGTCCACCGGGGCCCGGCCGCCGATCTGGCGCCCGGTGGGGTGGCCGATGATGTTCACGTGCGCATTCTCGCAGGCCCGCACGATCCGCTGGGTCATCTCGTCCTTGGATTGGTTGAACAGCGAGTGCACGCTGGCCACGCACACCTCGAACCCGTCCAGGAACTCCGGCCCCCAGTCCACCCCGCCCTCGGCGTCGATGTTCAGCTCGGTCCCGTGCAGGAGCTCCATCTTCGGGTACTTTGACTGGAGCTTCCGGACCTGGTCCCGCTGGGCCAGCATCTTCTCGTCGGTCATGCGCTGCATGTACAGGTTGGGGGCGTGGTCGGTGATGGCGTAGTAGCGGTACCCACGCACGGCCGCCGTCGCCACCATGTCCTCCAGCGTGGCCAGCCCGTCGGTCAGGTTGGTGTGGGTGTGGAGGTCGCCCCTGATATCACCCAGCTCGACCACCGTGGGGAGCTCGCCGCGAAGGGCGGCCTCGATCTCGCCGCGGTCCTCCCGGAGCACGGGCGGGATCCACGGCAGGCCGAGTTGCTCGTAGACCTCCTCCTCGGTTCGCGACACGATCAGCTGGTCGGTCTCGACATCGTGGATGCCGTACTCCGAGAGCTTCAGGCCCTTCCGCACGGCGATCTCCCGGGTCCGGATGTTGTGGGCCTTGGAACCGGTGAAGTACTGGAGCGCGGCGCCCCACACGTCGGGTGGGACCACCCGGAGATCCACCTGGAGGCCCTTGGTGGTCCGGATGGACGACTTCGTGTCGCCCCTCGCGATCACCTCCGCCACATAGGAGAGCGAGGTGAACGCGTCCATGACCGGAGCGGCGCGTTTCGCCGCGACCAGGATGTCGATGTCCCCAATGGTCTCGGCCATGCGCCGCAGCGACCCGGCGTAGGTGCACTTCGCGCAGCCGCGGACCCCGGACAGCTCGCCGATGATCTCCTCCGCCAGCTCCAGCGCCACGCCTACCTGGACTCGCCCGCCCGACTGCTGCATGAGGGCGATCCCGTGGAGGATGTTCTCCTCCGTCTTCGGCCCGAACCCCTTCAGGCCTGTGAGCCGGCCCTCGTGGATGGCGTCGGCGAGCTCCTCCACCGAGGAGATGTGGAGGTCCCGGTACAGGACCATCGCCTTCTTCGGCCCCAGCGTGGGGATGGAGATCATCTCCCGGACACCCGCCGGGACCTGCTCGCGGAGGTCGTCCAGCTGGCGGAAGGTCCCCGTGCCGAGGGCTTCCATGATCTTGTCGGCGGTGGACGAGCCGACGCTGGGGATCTTCAGCACCCCGTCGCGGTCGAGCGCGGCCAGGTCCGTGTGGTAGCCGCCCACGGACCGGGCGGCCTTCTCGTAGGTACGAACCCGGAAGGGATCCCCGCCCGAGATGGCCAGGAGGTCCGAGTACTCCTGGAGGAGGGCTTCGACGACTTCGTTGGCCCGGGGCATCGCTGGGCCCGATTGTACGGACCGGGCGGGGCGGGCTCCTCAGGCCTCGGCCAGGAGCCAGGCCAGGAGGGCCTTCTGGGTGTGCAGGCGGTTCTCGGCCTGGTCCCACACGGCGGAGTGGGGGCCGTCGATGACCTCGTCGGTGATCTCGTGGCCCCGGTGCGCCGGCAGGCAGTGCAGCACGATCACGTCGTCCCTGGCTCGGTCCACGGCGGCCTGGTCGATTCGATAGGCCGGGAACACCAGGGAACGGTCCTCGGCCTCCGCCTCCTGGCCCATGCTGGCCCACACGTCGGTGTACAGGACGTCCGCGTCGATGGTGGCGTCGATGGGTTCGCGCATCACGGCGACGGAGCCGCCCGTCTCCTCAGCGATCTCGGTGGCACGCTGCACGATCTGCGGGATGGGCTCGAAACCGGGCGGCGTGGCCACGCGCACGTGCATGCCGGTCAGGGCGCCGCCCAGCAGGAGCGAGTGGGTGACGTTGTTGCCGTCGCCCAGGTACGCGAGGGTCAGGCCCGCCAGGTCGCCCTTCTTCTCCCGGACCGTCAGGAGGTCGGCCAGGCACTGGCAGGGATGCTCGAAATCCGACAGCGCGTTGACCACGGGGACCGTGGCCGCCTCGGCCAGGACTTCCAGGCGCTCCTGCTCGAAGGTCCGGAGCACGATGGCGTCGACGTAGCGGGACAGGACGCGACCGGTGTCCTCGATGGTCTCGCCCCGGCCCAGCTGGAGCTCGCCGGCGGACAGGACCACCGGATGGCCGCCGGCCTCCGCGACGGCCACCTCGAACGACACCCGCGTCCGGGTGGACGGCTTCTCGAAGACCATGGCCACCGACTTGCCTCGAAGGCGCTCCGAGTAGTCGCCGGGTGAAACCTTGGCCTTCTCTGACAGCTCGAGCAGGACGTCGAGCTCGGATGCGGTGACGTCGTCCATGGAGAGGAAATCGCGGCCCATGAGCGGAGTCTATCCGCAGGCCATTGCAGTCCGGAAATTGCGTGGGCGGTAAACCGTGGACGGTGCGTGCGGACTTGGACGGGTGAGTGCGTGAGGGTCGACCAGCGGTTCCAGGAGCTGTACCGGGCGGAGTTCAGGGCCGTGTATCGAGCCGTGGTGCTGGCGTGCGGGGACCTGGCCGTGGCGGAGGACGCCACCCAGGAAGCGTTCGCCCGGGCCCTGGAGCGGTGGGGCCGGCTGCAGGACCGGCCGTGGGTGGCCGGGTGGGTGGCCACGACCGCGATGAACGTGGCCCGTCGGTCGCTGCGGCGGCGTCCCGACTCCGACCCGGAGGCGATGGTGGCGGCGTCGGACCCCGACTCGGCGGAGGACGTGTGGGCTGCGGTCCGGGACTTGCCCCGCCGGCAGCGAGAGTCGGTGGTCCTGCACTACGCGATGGACCTGCCGGTGTCGGAGGTGGCCCGGCTGATGCGATGCGCGGAGGGAACGGTGAAGGCGCACCTGTCAAAGGCGCGAACCGCCCTGCGAGGCCGGCTGGAAGGGGTTCGAGATGAGGGATGACGAGCGGGTCCGCGGCGCGATCAGGCGGGCGGTCGAGGCCGTCGACCCACCGGATCCAAAGCTCGAGCGGGTGATCGGCAGGGCCCGCCGGCTCCGCCGGCGGCGGGTAATCGCTGCCGTGGTCGCCTCCGCGCTCGTCCTGGCCGGGATCGGGGTACCCCTCGGGGTCCTGGCGGGGTTGGGGGGGAACCACGCCGTCGCCGGATCAGGACAACTCGACTCGTTCGGCATTCGACTCGCAGTGCCGGACGGCTGGGACGGGCGCATCTCGTGGACCACCGATCAGGTCGGTCCGGTGCTCCAGGCCGGCACGTTCCCCCTGCCGCAGCCCGGGGACGACTTCCTGCGGCGGGCCATGAAGGCCATGGGGCCGGACGATCTCGTGCTCACGCTCCACGAGTTCACGCCCAGCTGCCCCTGCACGGGGTTCCAAGAAGCGTCCCTACCGGTGGAGATCCGGGCGGGAGATGACGTCTCCGACGCCGGGTTCGACCCCGGCCACGCGTACGCGGAGCGGGCCTTCGTCACGGGCGACCGCTGGTTCGTCCTCGGCGCGGCTTTCGGGGCGGACCCACCGAGCGACGCCGCCGAACGGCAGGCCAACACCGTCCTGTCCACACTGTCCATCGACGGCAGCCTCACCGGCGGGCCCACGGATGATCCGGCGGGCGGGGCGGTCCACGGCCCGGGATTCGACCCGGCCCCCGGCTGGAACACCCTCCACGCCGCCGCCACGGTGGCATCGAGCAACCTGTCCCCCGACTGGGCTTCCACTGAACCGTTCACGGCGAGCGACCTGGCCCAGATCGCGCGCTACGACCTGGTCCAGTTCGTCCCCGGCCACACATTGCTGAGGCTCCCACCCGACGGAGTCGTGATCACCGCCTCGGTGGCCTTCCCGGGGCAAGCCACGCAGCCGGGCCCGCCCAACTTCCCCGATCGGACCCTTCCGTTGACCCTGGACGACTCCGGAGGGTGTGGTGCGTGGGAGGGCGAGGTCTCCGCCACCGTTCCGCAGTGCACCATCTGGGCGCGGGTCGGCGGCATCGACGTCGACGTGCGCGTGTACTTTGGGACGCCGAACCCGAGCGATGCCGCCCGGGCCGCGGCCAACGCGGAGCTGGCGCGGTTGCACTTCCCGGAGGCGGAGACCTCGCCGAGTGCTCCGCCGCCGCTCACCGGCGGGACCTCGGAGCTGGACCGGGACGACGGGATCTCCCTGCTCGTGCCTGACGGGTGGTCGTACGTGCAGGATCCGTCGGGACCAACTGAGCCACGGACGGTCCTTGCCATCTCCAACGTCCTCATCCCCCTGGGCGGCGAGTGCGCCCCGAGCGCCGCGTTGGACGCGCTCCCTCCGCAGGGCGTGCTGGCGTGGGTCATCCTGTATGGCGACACTCAGGGGAACGCCTTCCCGCCTCGGCCCGCGGGGTTCTCCCTCGATCCGAGCACGCTGGCGCCCTACGAGTGCTCCGGCGTCCCATCATTCATGTTCCGGTTCTCTGACCAGGGGCGCGACTTCCAGGTGCACGTCGTGTTGGGGCCCAAGGCAAGCGACGCCGATCGCGACATGCTGCTGGCCTCCCTCTCCAGCATGGTCGTGGACCGGTGCCCGCCCGCTGAGTCGCCTCCGCCCACCTCGAGCTTCGGAATCCTGGCGCCAGCCCGGGACGCGGCCGGCCAGCCGGTGCAGTTCCAGGGCCCGACGGGACGGGGGGAAGACTGGTTCTGGTCGCCCCTGGACCGGATCGAGGTGTGGTGGAGCAAGGATCCGCTCGGCGCGCCGGGCGGCGGCAGCGCGCTGCTCCTCGGAACGGTTCATCCCGGGACGGCCTGCTCCTTTTCGGTCTCGTTCGTCGTGCCGAACGTCCCTCCTGGGGACTACCTGATCACTGCCCTTGGCTACGATGCCGGTGGAAGCGGGGTGATGGCAGAGCGACGGTTCGTGGTGACGCCGTAGCTACCCGGAACGGAGCTCGCCGCCGAACTCGGTGGCCACGCGGTCCACGATGGCGCGGACGGCCTGCTCCGCTTCCTGGTCGGTGAGGGTGCGGTCGGGGGCCCGGAAGTCCACCGAGAAGGCCAGGGACTTCCTGCCCTCGGCGATCGGCGCGCCTGTGTGGACGTCGAACAGCACCACCGATCCCACCAGGCCCCCGCCCGCCTCCGTGATGACGGTCCGCACGGCGCCGGCCGGCACGGCAGCGTCGACGGTGAACGCGAGGTCGCGGCGGACTGGCGGGAACCGCGGGATCTCCTGGTAGGCCAGATCGGACCACGCGCTTCCGGCCAGGACGGCCACTTCCAGTTCCGCCAGGGCTACGCGGCCGGGGAAGTCGAGGCGCTCGGCCACGCGGGGATGCAGCTCGCCCACCTCGCCGGCCAGGCGCTCCCCCACCAGTACGGAAGCCGACCGGGTGGGGTGCCACAGGTGGCGGTTCGGCGCCGGGCCCAGGGTCCAGTCCCGGATCCCCAGCGCCTCCATGAGGCCCTCCAGGGCGCCCTTCGCGTCGAAGAAGTCGAGCTCGTGCTGGGGCTCGGGGTGGCCCCGGGGGGCCTGGCCCGTCATGGTCCATGCCACGCGCTCGTGCTCCTCCACCGGGTCGCCCGGGTAGAAGATCCGGCCGACCTCGAACAGCGCCGCGCTCCGGACCTGATGCGCCAGGTTGTTGGACAGCGCGCGAAGCAGGCCGGGGATCAGGCTGGTCCGCAGGAACTCGTCGTCAGCGGCCAGCGGGTTGGCCACTCGCACGCCTTCGTGGTCGTCCACCAGCTCGAGGTCGGCGGCCGAGGCGAAGGAGTAGGACATGGTCTCCAGCAGTCCGGCCCGGGCCAGGGCCTCCCGGACCCGCCGCCGGAAGCGATGCTCTTTGGGCACGGCGCCGGGCTGCCGGATGGCGGGGAGGGTCTCGCCCAGCCGATCGTAGCCGAGGACCCGGATGACCTCCTCCACCAGATCGATCTCCTGCACGATGTCTGGCCGGAACCCGGGGACCTCCGCTTCGACGGTCCCGGAGCGCTGTTCCGTCGCCATGCCCACCTTCCCGAGGCTCTCCATCACGTCGGCCTCGGAGATCGGCATCCCGACCACCAGCGAGGCCCGCTCGGGACGGATCCGGATCCGCCGGCGCTCGGGGGTCCCGCCCACGTCGACGACGCCGGCCAGGACCGTCCCGCCCGACCACGCGGCGATCAGGGCCGCGGAACGGTCGGCGGCGCGCGGGACCGCTTCCGGGTCCGCGCCCCGCTGGAACCGGGCCGAGGCCTCGCTGCGGAGGCCCAGGCGCTGAGAGGTCCGGGCGATCCCCGTGCGCTCGAAGTAGGCGCTCTCCAGCAGCACGTCACGCGTTCCTTCCGACACCTCGGTGGGCGCCGACCCCATCACCCCCGCGATGGCCACCGCCTTGGCGTGGTCGGCGATCACCAGGTCGTCGGCCGTCAAGGTGCGCTCGACGTCGTCCAGGGTCACGATGAGCTCCCCTTCCTCCGCCCGACGCACGACGATCCCGCTTCCGTCCAGCCGGGCCAGGTCGAAGGCGTGGAGGGGATGGCCCATCTCCAGCAGCGCGTAGTTCGTGGCGTCCACCACGTTCGACAGGGGCCGCATGCCGGATGCGGTCAGGCGGGCCTGGACGCGCAGGGGGGAGGGGCCAACGGCCACGCCTCGGACCACCCGGGCCAGGTACCGGGGACAGCGGTCCAGGTCGCGGATCTCGACGGTGGCCAGGTCGGCGGCCTTCTCGTCACCCTCCCGCACCGAGGTGTCGGGAAGGGTCAAGGGGACGCCGGTGGCGGCGGCGACCTCGCGGGCCACCCCCACCTCGGACATCAGGTCCGGGCGGTTGGGGGTGACCTCGACGTCGAGGACGGCGTCGTCCAGCCCCAGCTCCGCCTTGAGATCGGCCCCCACGGGGCTGTCCGGGGGCATGACCAGGATCCCGTGGTGGTCCGGCGAGATGGCCAGCTCCCACGGCGAGCACAGCATCCCGTTGGAGGTCACGCCCCGGACCTCCCGCCGCTCCAGCCGCTCCGGCCGGACCGGGACGCGGGCTCCGGGGGGGGCATACGGAACGAGGTCCCCGGGAGCCATGTTCCGGACTCCCACCACCACCTCCACCTCGCCGGCACCAGCGTCCACCCGGGCCAGGCACAGCTTGTCCGCTCCGGGATGGTCGCGGACCGCCAGCACGCGGGCCACCACCACGCCGTCCAGGCCGGCCCACGGCCGGTCCACCGACTCGACCTCCGCGCCCTTCGACGTGAGCAGCTCGGCCAGCTCGTCGGCCGACAGGTCGGTGGGAGCGAACTCGCGCAGCCACGACACGAGGACCTTCATCGTCGGTTCACCCCAGGCTCACGAACTGCGCGAGGAACCGGACGTCGCCCTCCCAGAACAGGCGGATGTCGGGGACGCCGTAGCGCAGCAGCGCCACCCGTTCGATGCCCATGCCGAACGCGAAGCCCGTGTACCGCTCGGGGTCGTAGCCCACGTTGCGCAGGACGTTCGGGTGGACCATGCCGCAGCCCAGCAGCTCGATCCAGCCGGTCTGGCTGCACGTTCGGCACCCCGACCCGCCGCACAGGAAACACGACACCGACAGGCCGGCCCCCGGCTCCACGAACGGGAAGAAGTCCGGGACCATCCGGACCCTGGTGTCCTCGCCGAACATAGCCTTGGCGAAGGCGTGCAGCGTGCCCTTGAGGTCGGCGAACGTGATCCCCTCGTCCACCGCCAGCCCCTCCACCTGGTGGAACACCGGGGTGTGGGTGGGGTCGGGTGTTTCCTGCCGGTACGTTCTGCCCGGGGCGATGATGTAGACGGGTGGCTGCTGGGCCTCCATGGTCCGGATCTGCATGGCGGAGGTCTCCGTGCGCAGCAGTAGGTCGTCGTGCCCCGGAACGTCCAGGTAGATGGTGTCCTTCTCCGTTCGGGCGGGGTGGTCGGGCGGGATGTTCAGGGCGGTGAAGTTGTACCAGTCGGTCTCCGCCTCCGGCCCCTCCACCACCCGGTAGCCCATCCGCGTGAAGATGTCGACGATCTCGTACTCGGTCACGGACAGCGGGTGCATCGCGCCGGTGCGGGGCCTGCGGCCGGGGAGGGTGACGTCAACCCGGTCGCGCTCCAGGCGGGTGCGGTCCTCGGCCTCGGCCAGGGCGCCACGGCGCTCTTCCAGGGCTCGCTCCAGCTCCGCGCGGACCTCGTTGGCCCGGTGCCCGACCCGTCTGCGATCTTCGTCGGAAAGCGAGCCCAGCGAGCGCTGGACCTCGGAGAACGGCGCCTTGCGGCCCAGCACGGCCTGGCGGGCCCGTTCGAGGGCATCCAGCGAGCCGGCCTCCGCGATCAGCGCACGGCCGCGTTCCAGCTCCTGTTCCAGGGTGCGCAGCGCCGCATTCGGATCCATGGGTCCGGTCAGTCTACCGGCGGGGCCGGCGTCAGCGGACCACCAGCCACGCCGTGGTGCCGTCGCTGGCCACGCCGAGGGGCTGCCCTTGGTAGTGAGCCGTTGCCAGCACGCTCTCCAGCTGAGGGTCCACCACCCACACCGAGCGACTGAGGGCCTGGGCTATCAAGACCTCGCCTCCGGCGATGGCCAGCGAGCTTGTGAAGCCTAATCCGCCCTCGCTCTGGCCAGGCACTGAGACAATCCCCGCCGGGGTAGCGGACGTGCCCGAGGCCCCGTAGGAAACGAGCGTCAGTCTGCGGTCGAGGAGCCAGACTCTCCCAGCCCCGCAGGCCATGACCGCCGGCTGGATCGGGAGGTCGGCCCCGGCGACGACCCGTCCCGTGGTCGGATCCAGCCGGACCAGCCGCGAGGGCCCCAGGTTCCCGGTGACCGGTTCGCCCACCCACAGGTCCCTGCCCAGCGTGCACATGCCGATGGCGCTCGGCAGGCCGATCGCCACCACGGCCTGGTCCGTCCGGGAGTCCACTCCTACCAGCGATGCACCGCCCTGCACAGTTCCCCTTTGCTGGCCGAACGGACCACCTAGAAACCAGGCGAGCCCCTGCCTGGAAGTCCGAAGCGGGCCGGTCGGGTGAGCGGGAAACCTGATCGTCCCCGCCACGCGCCCGTTGAGGGGATCGATCTGCTGGGCTCGGTGGGAAACTCCGTCTCGACCCAGATCGATCCCTGGGCGTCATAGATCCCGCCTTGCTGATTCACCGGCACGATCGCTGCGACGGCCCTGGTCTGGGGCTTCACTTCGATCAGCGTTCCGGCCTGTCCGTCGTAGGCCCACAGGCCACCTTCTCCCACCACGAAGTCCGAGATCGAGCCGAGGCCCGCGGTCGCCGATTCCGAGACGTCGGCGCCGATCCGGGCGGCCGGCGTTCCGGTCTGTGCATCGAGCCGGAACAGGCCGGTCCCCTCCACGAGGCTGGCCGTCGTCGCGGCGGTCGCCGGCGGGGACGACGGAGAGACCGAGGCTGAGGACGTCGCGGGGGGAGCAGCCTGCGGGTGCGCGCCTCGGGTGGACAGGAGGAACACCAGCAGGCCCACGACGACGACGACGACGGCGGCGACACCGCCTGCCAGGAGCGCTCGCCGGCGAGGCAATGGCGCCTGCGGTGGCGTGCCGGTCGGTCGTTCGTCGCTTCCTAACCCGACGACCTCCCGGGCGGCGGTCGCCAGCTCGCCCGCCGTGCGGTGCCGCAGCTCTGGGGACTTGCTGAGAGCCTTAGCGATCACTCCATCGAGGGCCTGGGGAAGCTCCGGCCGGATATCCGTCACTGCCGGCGGCTTCTCGTGGACGTGGGCCCACAGCGTGGCGACGTCCACGTCCCCGTGGAACGGCGGCGCCCCGGTCAGGCATTCGAACAGGACGCAGCCCAGCGAGTACACGTCGGCCCGCCCGTTGACGTCCTTCCCCTCGATCTGCTCGGGGGCGACGTACTCGACCGTCCCCACGAACTGGCCGGTGGCGGTGAGCGACTGCCCCGCGCCAACCTTGGTCAGCCCGAAGTCGGCCAGGTAGACGTGCTCTGCACCACCGTCGGGGGCGGCCGCGAGAAGGATGTTTGCCGGCTTCACGTCCCGATGCACCAGGCCGGCGGCATGGGCCGCGTCCAGCGCCGCCGCCGCCTGCCCGACGATGCCAACCGTGCGCCGTGGCCCGAGCGGTCCCTCCCGCGCCAGAAGCGTCCTGAGGTCGGTGCCGCGGACATAGCGCATGGCGATGTACAGGAGGCCGTCCACCTCGCGGGCCTCGTAGATCGGCACGATGTTGGGGTGGTCCAGGGCCGCCGCGGCGCGCGACTCCTGGATGAACCGTTCCCGGAACCGTTCGTCCTGGGCCAGCTCGGGAGCCATGACCTTGAGGGCCACCCGCCGCTCCAGGGCGAGGTCCCGGGCCAGGTACACCACGCTCATGCCACCCCGGCCGAGGACGGATTCGATCCGGTACCCGGCGAACTGCTCCCCGACCCGAACCTCGCCCGTCATGGGCGCCTTTGTACCACCGGACCCGAACAAGGGACAGGAGCGATCAGGCGGTTGGGAGGGTGAGATGGAGCCCGATGCCGCCGTCGACGCCGGCGGTCAGGGCTCCTCCGTGGGCCTCGGCCACCGCTCGGGCCACGAACAGGCCCAGCTTGCTCCCCCGGCCCGAACCGGCGGCACGTGGAGCCAGGAGGGCCGCTGCTTCGTCGGCGGTCAGCCGGGTCCCCGCCCGGGAGACCTGGATCTCCACGGTGTCGCCCGACGCGCGCGCGGTCAGCCGGATGGGCCCCTCCTCGCCCCACCAGGCCGCGGCCTCCAGCATGGCCTCCAGGGCGCCCTGCACGCGGACCGGATCTGCCAGGACGGTCCCGGGGCTAGCCTCCCACTCCACGGCGGGGAACTCGGGCCTCGCGGACGCCGCCTCCACCGCGTGACGGACGAGGTCGGAGACCTCTCGGCGCTCGCGCGAGAGCTCCAGACGGCCGGTGGCGGCCCGGGCCGCATCGACCAGGTCCCGGAGGACGGCGTTCATCCGGCCGGCATCGGCGGCGATGGCGCCGAGCATGGCCTCGCGGTCCTCGTCGCGCATGCTGGCCCACCGGGACAGCATGGTCGTGGCGAACCCTCGCACCGCGGTGAGCGGCGAGCGGATGTCGTGGGCCGCTCCGGCCACTAGAGACGCCAGGTCGGCTACCGGTGCCCGTCGCTGCCGGACGGCCTCGAACAGGCACACCGTGGCCGCCGCGGCCAGGTTCAGCGACTCCGCGCGGTGCGATATGGGGACCCGGACCGTGGCGTCCGCCAGCGACGCCACCTCCTCCGGCAGGCCCCAGGCCTCGTTCCCGAACAGGAACGCGGAGGGCGCGGCGAGGTCCAGCCCGAACAGGTCCTGGTCGCCCGCAGCGGTGGCCGCGTACACGGCCAGGCCTCGCGTGCGGAGCTTCGCCACCGCCTCCTCCACGGGCGCCTCCCGCACCACGGGCAGGTGGAAGAGCGACCCCGCGGAGGACCGGACCGCCTTGGGGTTGTAGACGTCCACGGAGGACGAGGTGAACACCACGAGGTCGGCACCGGCGGCGTCCGCCGAACGCAGCACCGTCCCGGCGTTCCCGGGGTCGCGGACCGCGTGGAGCACGGCGGCCAGCGTCGGGTCGGCGGGCAACTCTGAGAGGGGCACGTCCACGAACCGAGCCACCCCCACCAGCCCCTGCGGGGTCACCGTCGAGGTGAGGTGGCGGACCACGTCCTCGCTGACCTCCACCAGCGGGACCCCGGCCTCACGGGCCCGCCCGATCACGGGGTGGAGTCCTTCGTCCGGCGTGTAGAACAGGACCGACAGGCCTCGCAGGACTGCCTCGCCGATCGCCTGCGGCCCTTCCACCAGGAACTCCCGCCTGGCCTCGCGGAGCCCCCGCTTGCGCAGCTTGAGGGCCTCCGCCACGCGCGGGTTCTTGAGGGAGGTGATCACGGCGAAGCGACTTTACCGGCGCTGGGGCCGATGCTAAAACGGCCCATGGAGCTGCGGCGATTCCAGGACCCGGATTCCTTCTTCGACGCGGCGGGCCCGTACCTGATCGCGGACGAGCCGCGGCACAACCTGGAGCTCGGGATCCTCTCGCAGCTCAGGAAGCGCCCCGGTCTGTATCCCGAGCCTCCCTACCTGGCCGTGGTGGAACGGGACGGGCGGGTGGCAGGCGTGGCCATGCGGACGCCGCCGTTCGGGGCCCTGCTCGCCATGGTCGATCCGGCCGTCGCCGCGGTCATGGCCGAGAAGATCCACGAGGTCTACGACGCGCTGCCCAGCGTGCTGTCCACGCCCAAGAACTCGGAGGCCTTCGCGGAGGCGTGGACCCGCGTGTCCGGCCAGCGAGCCGTCCCGGGGATGCGCCAGGGCATCTACCGCCTGGACGACGTGCCCGACGAGCCGGATGGCCCCGGGCGCATACGGCCCGCCCTGAACGACGACCGGGACCTGCTGGTGCGGTGGGTGACCGCGTTCCTGGCGGAGGCGGTGCCCCAGCAGCCGCCCGGGCGCGAGGAGCAGGCCGTCGACGACCGGTTGGCGGCCTCGGACGCCGGCCTAGTGTGTCCTGTCCCCGAGTTCTGGCGACGCATCGGCTTCAGTGAGACCACATCTTCACCTTGCCCAGGACCTCCTCGGGAGTCCTCCCTTTGGTCCACCGGCCCGTGTGGGCCCGGTCGGTGTTGTAGTAGTGCAGGTACC
>WNGH01005749.1_pt1 | contig 18244 bp, 17 predicted proteins | sample 5400631 | NCBI WGS metagenome assembly WNGH01 (sample SAMN13153373, study PRJNA577476) | soil metagenome | isolation source: 115 cm soil or saprolite under Garry oak tree replicate 1 | place: USA:California | collected 2016-06-15
CTTCCTGGGCCGGGGCTTCCTGGGCCGGGGCTTCCTGGGCCGGGGCTTCCTGGGCCGGGGCTTCCTGGGCCGGGGCTTCCTGGGCGGCGAGTTCGCCGAGCTCGGCGAGCCAGGCCAGTTCCCGCTCGTGCCTGCGGATCAGCTCGGCGGTGGCGAGCGCGCCCCACCGCTCGCCGTGAGCCGCCGCTAGCTCGCGCATGGCCTGGTAGTGCGTCAGCTGGTCGCGCACGGCGCGGGCGCGGGAGGCGAGTACCCCGGCCCGTTCGGAAGAATTGATGAGAGAGAACTGGCCGAGTCGGGCCATGAATTCCGAGGGGTCAGCCGCCTGCTCGGCCGGCAGCTCGGCCAGCAGGTCGTGCAGCAGCTCGTGCCCCACCTCAGTCAGCGTGTAGACCAGCCGCGGCGGCCGGCCCGCCTGCGGCTCGGCGGTCTTGGTGACGGCCCCGGCTTCCTCGAACCGGCGCAGCGCCGGGTACAGCGAGTTGTTGTGCAGCACGAAGCCGGTGGTCTGCTCCACCCGCTTGCGCAGCTCGTACCCGTGCGCAGGCCCGGACCGCAGCCGCCGCAGGATCAGGATGTCGACGTAGGACACATAGTCCAGTATTACCTATGTCAGACTGGACGACAAGAGGATCGCGGCTAGCCGCGGACGGGGCGGGGTTAGTAGCGGGCGCCGGTGATCTGGGCGGCCAGGGGGTCCAGGACGGCTAGTTCGTCAGCGGTCAGGGTGACGTCCAGGGCGGCGACGTTCTGCTCCAGCCACTTGACCCGCTTGGTGCCCGGGATCGGCGCCAGCGGGACGCCGAGCCGCTCCTGCTGGGCGTACACCCAGGCCAGCGCGACCTGCGCGGGGGCGACGCCCTTGGCGTCGGCCACCGAGCGCACCGCGTCGACGATGGCCAGGTTGGCCTGGCCCGCCTGGCCGGCGAACCGCGGGTTGCGGCGGCGGAAGTCGCTGGCGCCCAGCGTGCTCAGGTCCACGGTGGCGGTCAGGAAGCCGCGGCCGAGCGGCGAGTAGGGCACGAAGCCGACGCCGAGCTCGCGCATGGCGTCCATCGCGTCGGTCTCCGCGTCGCGGGTCCACAGCGAGTACTCGCTCTGCACCGCGGTGATCGGGTGCACCGCGTAGGCGCGGCGCAGCAGGTCGCTGGTGACCTCGGACAGGCCCAGGTAGCGGACCTTGCCCTGGCTGACGAGCTCGGCCATCGCGCCGACGGTCTCCTCGATCTCGGCCGTCTGCGGCGGCCGGTGCAGGTAGTACAGGTCGATGACCTCCACGCCGAGCCTGGTCAGCGACGACTCGCAGGCCCGCTGCACGTAGGCGGCCTCGCCGCGGACGACCCGCTGGCCGTCGCCGCCGGACCTGTCGATGCCGAACTTCGTGGCCAGCTGCACCTCGTCACGGCGGCCCGCGATGCCGCGGCCGACCAGCACCTCGTTGTGCCCGGCGCCGTAGATGTCCGCGGTGTCGATGAACGTGACGCCCAGGTCCAGGGCGCGGTGGATGGTCGCGACCGACTCGTCCCAGTCGGTGGCGCCGTACCACTCGCTCATCCCCATGCAGCCCAGGCCCTGCGCGGACACGGTGAGCTGGCCGAATGTGGTGGTGCGCATGTGTGTGCCCTTCTTACGATGCGTTCGCTTGCGGCGCCGCGGCCAGGCAGTCCGCGTAGTAGCCGATCTTCGTGTCGAGCAGCTTCAGGCACTCCCGCTGGCTGGCGAGGGCCCGGCGCACCTCCTCGCGGTGCCGCTTCAGCAGCTCGAGGCGTTCCGCCTGGCCGGCGCCCGACCTGACCAGCTCGGCGTACCGCTGCATGTCCCGGACCGGCATCCCGGTCGCGCGCAGCTTGGTCAGCAGCGACAGCCACTCCAGGTCGCCGTCGCTGAACCGGCGGCGGCCGTCCCCGCCCCTGTCGATGCTCCCGAGCAGGCCGATCCGCTCGTACCAGCGGAGGGTGTGCTGGGAAAGGCCGCACTTGGCGGCGGCCTCGCCGGTGCTCCAGGTCGTCACGTATGCGAGCCTATGAGTTAGAGTGCGCTCTAACGCAAGCCGCCGAAGGTGACGGTGACGTGCTGGAAGCCCAGCGAGGTGAGCATCCCGGTGAGCATCCCCGCGGTGTTCTTCTGCGCCTCGGTCAGCAGCGGGCTCTGCCGGGCCGCGGTCTGGATCTTCTGCTGGGCCAGGATGTAGACCTGCTGCTGGCCGTTCGGGTTGCCGGAGAAGAAGTTGCCGACGCGGTTGAACAGCCCCTGCTGCTGGGCGTACACGTACGACTGCGAGACGTTGAGCACGGCCGGCTCGAGCTGGGCCTTCGGCAGCGCGATGGTCACCGCGGTGCGGTTCGCGTTCATCGTGATGGCCTGGCTCTTGAGCTGGGAGAAATCCACGAAGGCAATGTCGGTGCCCTGCCCGACGAACAGCGTCTCGCTGCCCGCCAGGAACGAGGGCAGCAGGCTCGTGCGCTTGGTCAGGTCCACGACGACCTCGAACGAGCCGCTGGCCGCCTCGTAGCGGCTGAGGTTGGTGATCGACTTCAGGATGACGGGCTGGCTGCGGACGGTGGTGGTCTCGGCGAACGGGTTCCGCAGCTGCGGCAGCAGGTGAACGGCGGAGAGGACCACGATAAGGACGAGCACGGCCGCGATCGCCCCCACGATCCCGGCCAGCGACCCCACTCTCGGCATGCGCACCAGGGTCCTCCTCACGTCACGCGCCGTTGGCTGGCTTTGGAGTCTCACGGGGCACTGAGCTACCCGGATCGGCTCAGATAATTCGGCCCGCGCGGCATATTGCGCTGTGCCTGGGCATACACATGCTTATGGATAGGTCTCGGGACCGGCGGCGGCGCTGGCCGCGATCGCGAGCCGGCGGCTGCCTGCTGTGGGTCCTGCTGCTGATCGTGATCCTCATCATCCTTTCGGTGCTTTTCGGCGGCTTCCAGAAAGGCACCAAGTCGAGCGATCCTTCCCCCTCGACGCGTTTGTGCGCCACTACCTGCACTTCCGCACCGGCCGTCGCCGCAGAGGCGGCCGGGCCGGGCCGAATGCATGATCGTGAGCAGTTCGGGACAGATAGTGAGCGTTCCAGAATGTAGTGCGTTCCGATGTGCCCGGGGTCGCTGACGTGCCAGGCGGGCGGGGCGCCGGCGGGCGGCGGGGATGATGCTGCCGTGGCGGGCGGCGGGCCGGCCCTGACCGCGCGGTTGCTGGACCCCGGGTGGCGGGTGAGTGCCGTGATGCGCGAGCGACCCGTGGTTAGCGGCGCCGCTTCATATGAGATCTTGGAAATCCGGGCTCCGCGGAAGCCCTGGTGGATCATGTGCTCATTCCAAATGAAGAAAGTTCCGGTGTGTCGCGGCTGCGGAGCGCGCGGCACCGGCGGCTGCCCGGTTTGCGGTGATTTCTTCCCTGCTGCGGGCACTCGGTGCCCCTGCCGCCCCGTCCGGGGGGCTGCCGTCCGATATGTCTGCAGTTTCGGGTGCTGTAACCATAACCCCCGAAACTGCAGACATATCGCCGGGCCTCCGGGCAGGTAACCGGCATTCTGGGGGGCGGGGCGGGGCGGCTTCATGATGGCGGGGACGTTAACCGTGCCATCAGGCAGGTAACCCACGATGGCGGAGTGCGGGCGGAACTGGTTTGACAGGGTTTTGCGGGAAACGTGATGCTGGCGCCATGCCGCACACTTAGGGCCCTCGCCTCTACCTGGTCACCCGGGCGGATCTGGCGCCTGGGATGCAAGCTGTCCAGGGCGCGCATGCTGCACTCGAATTTTCCGTCAGGCTTCCTGCGGTGGTTTCCGCGTGGGCCCGCGACGGCGGCTCCCTGCTGTTCCTCGCCGCGGCCGACGAGCTGGCCCTGTGCTGGCTGCTCGCTGACGCCCAGCGTGACGGTCACCAGGCCGTGCCATTCTGCGAGCCGGACCTCGGCCACGCCCTGACTGCCGTCGCGGTCTACGGCGCCGACCGGCTCTGCTCCAGGTACCCCCTCCTCATGAGAGGGGGTGACAACAGAAGATGACCAGCGAAGAAGAGATCGTGAAGCTCCGCATGGCGCTGGCCGAGGCAGCCGACGAGATCGACGTGCTGAAGGCCCGGCTGGACGGAGACATCCCGCGGGCCCTGCACTGGCTGCAGGGCAAGGCCGAGCGCCAGCGGCACGCCCCTGGACGGCCTGAACCGCAAGGTGCTCAGCCTGCACTTCGCGCTGCGGCTCATGAACCAGCTTCGCGAGCCGGTGACGGCCGCGGAGTGGAAGCACGCCAGGGAAGCCGTCGCGGACGAGGCGCTGCGCAAGCGCGTCGACGAGAAGGCTCCGGAGGCCGCATAATCAAACCGGCCAGGGCCGGCCAGGGCCCTGGCCGGCACGCTCCTGGGGCCCGTTGGGACGGGCAGCCGCCTCTAAAGCGGTGCATAGCGGGTTCGAATCCCGCCAGGGGCGCCATTCCGGTGACCGAGCCCACCCCTACCGACCGGTAACACGGTGTGCCATAGTGCGGGATATGAGCATCTTCGAGGACCTGGCGGCGGAAGAGGGGCGGCTTGAGGAGATCCTGCTCGGGCTGGATGAGGCGCAGTGGCTGTCGGCCTCCGGGGCTGCGGGCTGGACGATCGCGGACGTGGTGCTGCACCTGGCCCAGTCCGAGGAGGGGGTCGAGGCAACGGCCACGCACCGGCAGCTGAGCACGGGGCTGGGCGCGGCGGCCGGCGGCACCATGGACGACCGGGCGGCGCAGGCGGTCCAGGCCGAACGGGCGGCGCCCGCGGAGGTGTTCGCCCGGTGGCGGCACGCCCGGCAGGCGGGGCTGACCGCGCTCCGGGCGGCCGACCCGGACCAGCCGGTGCAGTGGGTGGCCGGGCCGATGAAGCCCGCCACGCTGGCGACCACGCGGCTGGCCGAGCACTGGGCGCACGGCCTGGACATCACCGGGCCGCTCGGCATCGAGTTTCCCGACACGCCGCGGCTGCGGCATATCGCCTGGCTGGCGCACCGCACGCTGCCGTACGCGCTGAGCGTGGCGGGCCAGCCGCCGGCCGCGGTGCGATGCGAGCTGACCGCCCCGGACGGGGCGGGACCGGACGGGGCGGGCACATGGCGGTTCGGCCCGCCGGAGGCCGAATCGGCGATCACCGGGGCGGGCGGAGACTTCTGCCGGGTCGCGGCGCAGCGGCTCGACCCGGCCGCGTCCGGGCTGCGGGCCAGCGGGCCGCACGGCGCCACCGCCCTGCGGGTGCTGCGGACCTACGCGGCGTAACCGCCAGGTCTGCGGGGTGCTGCGGACCTGCGCGGGCTGACGGGCGGGGCGGCTCGGCGTCAGAGGCGGGGGTCGACCGGTTCGGACTCCAGGGCCAGGACGGCGAAGACGCATTCGTGCACGCGCCACAGCGGCTCGCCGCGGGCCACCCGGTCCAGGGCTTCCAGGCCGAGGGCGTACTCGCGCAGCGCCAGCGAGCGCTTGTGGGACAGGCCGCGCTGGCGCAGCCGGGCCAGGTTGGCCGGCTCGGTGTAGTCGGGACCGTAGATGAGGCGCAGGTACTCCCGGCCGCGCACCTTCAGGCCGGGCTGGACTAGCCCGGAGGGGCCCCGGGTCAGGTTCGCGGCGGGCTTGACCACCATGCCCTCTCCCCCGGCCGCGGTCAGCTCCTCCCACCACCGGGTGGCCGCGGCGGCCGAGGCGGGGTCGGCGGTGTCCGCCTCGACGCGGCGGGTGGCGGAGATCAGGCCGGGGCCCGCCGCGGCAGCGGCCCCGGCCGGCAGCGCCGCGGCGGCGAGGCGGTCGGCCAGGCCGAGGTGCCACAGGTGCGGCCGGTCGTGGTAGACGGCGCCCTCGGTGGCGAGCAGCTGGAACGGGGCGACGCGGACCCCGGCCAGCCCGTCGGTGGCCCAGCAGTAGCGCAGGTAGGCGGCGGTGAACGCCGCCGCGTTGGCCAGCCGTCCCCGGGTCCGGTCCAGCAGCGCGCCGGCGCCGGGCAGCGCGCGATCACGGGCCTGCTCCAGGACCGAGACCGCGGCGGGCAGGGACGCCAGGGCGGCGGCGCCGGTGGCGGCGTACTGGTCCCTGAGCAGCTGGCCGGCCTTGGCGTTCCAGGGCACCAGTTCGGCGTCCAGGAGCAGCCAGGACGTGCCGAGCTCGTCGAACAGCCCGGCCTTCTCGGCCGCGGCGCCGACCTGGCCGGTCAGGGCGGAACCGAGGCCGCCGCCGAAGAACGGCCGCCCGGTCCTGGTCCAGATGGCGCCGGCCGCATCGGGCAGGCCGAACCGGGACCGCGCGTCGGCTGGCGAGCGGCACACCAGCAGCACCGCGCGCGAGCCCATGTGCTTCTCCTCGCACAGGACGGACCCCACGCCGTCCGCGCGGTAGGCGGCGAAGGCCTGGTCCGGGTGCTCGAGCAGGTCATCGCGGGTGGACGTGGCGCTGCTGGCTGGTGCCGCTGACGCGGCGGGCGGGCTCATCGTCGGCGGCAGGTAAAGCAGCCAGCGCGGGTCGATCGCGAACCGGCTCATCACCTCCAGGGCGGCCGCGGCGTGCGCGTCGCGGACACCCACCCGCGGCAGGTACGCCGTCTCGATGACGCGCGACCCAGACACGTCGGCCATATCAAGCAACAGAGCGTCCAGCACGTCAGGCTCGCGACGCGCCGGATCCGGGGCGGATACCCCGGGGAACGGCTTGGCCGGGGGATGGTAGACACGGGCGGCCGGGACAGAGACCGTGGTCCGTTCGGGATAATTCAGTGCGGTCAGACGGCCACCGAAGACACAGCCGGTGTCCAGGCACAGGGTGTTGTTCAGCCACTCCGCGGCCGGCACCGGGGTGTGGCCGTACAGGACCACGGCGCGGCCCCGGTACTCGGTCGCCCACGGATAGCGGACCGGCAGGCCGTACTCGTCGGTCTCGCCGGTGGTCTGGCCGTACAGGCAGAACTCGCGGACCCGGCCCGAGGCGCGGCCGTGGTAGCGCTCGACCAGGCCGGCGTGCGCCACCACCAGGCGGCCGCCGTCCAGCACGTAGTGGCTGATCAGGCCGTCGATGAAGCTGGCTGCCTCGGCCCGGAACGCCTCGGTTTCCGCTGCCAGCTGCTCCATCGACGCGTCCAGGCCGTGGCTGCGCTTGACGTTCTTGCCGCGCAGCGCCTTCAGCAGCTTGACCTCGTGGTTGCCGGCCACGCAGAACGCCGTCCCGGCCGCCACCATGCCCATGACCAGGCGCAGCACGCCCGGCGTGTCCGGGCCCCGGTCGACCAGGTCGCCGACGAAGACGGCGCGCCGGTTACCTGGGTGGCGGGCGCTGACCGGGCGGCCCGCGGCGTCGCATTCGAGCTCGTAGCCCAGCGTGGCCAGCAGCTGCTCCAGCTCGGCCCGGCAGCCGTGCACGTCGCCGATGACGTCGAACGGGCCTTCCTCGTGCCGCAGGTCGCTGAACAGCCGGGTGCGGGTGATGGTGGCGGCGCCGACCTCCTCGGGGGTGCGCAGCACGTGCACGGTGCGGAACCCCTCGCGCCTGAGGTTCTTCAGGCCGCGGCGGAGCTGGCCGCGCTGGCGGCGGAGCACCTGCGCGCCGAAGTCCCGGTCCGGGCGGTTGGCGTTGCGCTCCGCGCACAGCTTCTCCGGCAGGTCCAGCACGATCGCCACCGGCAGCACGTCATGCTCGCGGGCCAGCGCGACCAGCTCGCGCCGGGCTTCGGGCTGCACGTTGGTCGCGTCGATGACGGTGAGGCGGCCGCCGGCCAGCCGCTTGCCCGCGATGTAGTGCAGCAGCTCGAACGCGGCCGGCGTGGCGGACTGGTCGTTCTCGTCGTCGGCGACCAGGCCGCGGCAGAAGTCCGAGGAGATCACCTCGGTCGGCCTGAAGTGCGCGCGGGCGAACGCGGACTTGCCCGAACCGGTCACGCCGACCAGCACGACCAGGCTCAGCTCGGGGATTCCCAGCTCTGGGTGGCTGAGCTCGGTCACGACGCCGCCTTCGGAGAGAAGACGGCCAGCTGGGTGGGCGGGCCGTCGGCCGGGTCCTCCGGGCCGACGGGCAGGAAGCGGACCTGGTAGCCGTAGGTCGCGGCCGTCCCTTCGGCCCAGGCCCGGAACTCGGCGCGGGTCCACTCGAAGCGGTGGTCCCGGTGCCGCAGCGCGCCGGGTTCCAGCGTGGCGAAGTGCCTGTTGTACTCGGCGTTGGGGGTGGTGACGACGACCGTGGCGGGCGCGGCGAAGCCGAACGTGGCGCGTTCGAGCGCCGGGATCCGTTCGGGGTCCAGGTGCTCGATGACCTCCATCAGCACGGCGGCGTCCAGGCCGGCCAGCCGGTCGTCGCGGTAGGTGAGCGAGGACTGGAAGATCGTCAGCCGTTCCCGCTTGCGGTCCGGCATCTGGTCGAGCTTCAGGTGGCGGGCGGCCAGCTGCAGCGCCCGGGCGGACACGTCGACCGCGGTGACGTGGTCGACGGTGGCTTCGGCGAGCAGCTCGCGGGTAAGCACGCCGGAGCCGCAGCCGAGGTCGCCGACCCGGCGGGCGCCGCTGGCCCGGATTATGGCCAGGATGGCCTCGCGGCGCCGGACCGCCAGCGGCTTGTCCCCCTCGTCGGCCTCGGTGACCGCGTTGTCGAGCTCGGCGGGGTCGGTGTCGTCGGCCAGCCGGGCCAGCGCGGACCGGGTGAGCCTGCCCTGGTGGGACAGGTAACGCCGGGCGATGAGCTCCTTCTCCGGGTGCGCGGCCAGCCAGTCGCCGCCGGCCCGGATCAGCTTGTCCACCTCCTCGGTGGACACCCAGTAGTGCTTGGCGTCGTCGAGCACGGGCAGCAGCACGTACAGGTGATTGAGCGCGTCCGCCAGCCGCAGCTCGCCGGTCAGCCGCAGGTCCAGGTACGGGGAGTCACCGAGGTATTCCGGCCGGAGCGGCTGGCTCTGGGCGTCGACGACCCAGCCGAGGGGCGCGAAGACGCGGCGGGCGAGCGCGCTGCCGCCCCGGCAGCGCAGGGCCGGGATCCTGATCGCGAGCGGGATGCGGGCGGCGGCCAGTTCGGGGCGCGCGTCGCAGCGGCCGGCCAGCGCGGTGCGGAAGGCCTCCTTGATCGCCACCGCGAGCATGCTCGAGGCGGCGTAGGGCCGGTCGTTGACGTACTGGCCGAGCTCGCCGTCGCTGCCTTTGTGCCCGCGGACCAGGGCCACCGGGTCCACCTCGAGCAGCAGCGCGGCCGTGCACCGCTCCAGCGCCGCCTCCGGGTAGAAGACGTGCGCCGCACCCGCCGAGACGGCGAACGACTGGAGCCGGTCCGGGTGCTTGTGCAGCAGGTACCCCAGGTCGGTCGCGGGCGCGCGGGTGGTGGTGATGGTCAGCAGCACACGTCATTGTCTCCGGCCCCGTCACGTTAGACCAAAATCATTTATCCCAAACGGGCCCGGTGCTTGCCCACGCGAACGGCGGGGCCGGGCCCCGGCGCCCGGGTCCGCAGGGCGCTGGAAAGCGCTCGGTGGGCCCCCGGATACGTTCTTAGGTACCCGAGGGCCCACCGACTCCGGCAGGGTGGTCGCCCGGGCGATAGCGGCGGGGTGGTCGCCCGGGCGATAGCGGCGGAGCGAGGCGGGTAAAAGTGGAGCGTGACGCGCTGGGTGCTGCATGTGGACCTCGATCAGTTCATCGCGGCGGTCGAGGTGCTGCGGCATCCTGAACTGCGCGGGCGGCCTGTCGTAGTGGGCGGAGACGGGGACCCGACCAAGCGCGGGGTGGTGAGCACGGCTTCGTATGAGGCGCGGGAGCACGGCGTGCACTCCGGGATGCCGCTGCGGACGGCCGCGCGGCGGCTGCCGGACGCCGTGTTCCTCCCGGTGGACCGGGCTGCCTACGAGGAGGTTTCGGCGACGGTGATGGCCGTGCTGCGGTCGAGCGGCGCGGTGGTGGAGGTGCTCGGCTGGGACGAGGCGTTCCTCGGCGTCGAGACCTCCGATCCGGAGGGCTTCGCCCGGTCGCTGGCGGCCCGCGTCCGCGCGGCCACCGAACTCGACTGCACGGTGGGAATCGGCGAGAACAAGCTGCAGGCCAAGATCGCCACCGGGTTCGGCAAGCCGGCCGGGGTGTTCCGGCTGACCTTCGCCAACTGGTTCGAGGTCCTCGGCGGGCGGCCCGCCGACGCGCTGTGGGGCATCGGCGCCAAGACCGCGAAGAAGCTCGCCGGACTGAGCATCCGCACCGTCAGCGACCTGGCCGCCGCCGACCCCGACGCGCTCGCCGCCGAGTTCGGCCCGATGACCGGGCCGTGGCTGGTGCTGCTTGGCCGCGGCCGCGGCGACGCCGACGTGGACGACACGCCGTACGTGGCCCGGGGCCACGGCCGGGAGGAGACGTTCCAGCGGAACATCGCCGACTGGTCCGGAGTCCAGGCCGAGGTGGCCCGGATCGCCGCGCTGCTCGCGGCGGACCTGACCGCGGAGCCGCGGCCAGCCGTACGGATCGTCGTGAAGGTGCGCTACGCGCCCTTCATCACCGAGACCCACGGGGTGACGCTGGCCTCGCCGTCGTCGGACGCTGCGGTGGTCTCGCGGGCGGCCGCGGACGCGCTCGGCCGGTTCACCGGGCGCCGGCCGGTGCGGCTGCTGGGGGTGCGCGCGGATTTCGGAGCATAGCGGAGGCGTGTTTCCGGTTTTAGGCGTTATGAAGCTGTTTGTGCGCGATATAACCGGGGTAATCGGGAAGCTCCTATATATCAGCCGACGCTTTCGGGGGTGGGCGATGACGCCTGCAGAACTTCGCGCGATGAGCAGGCTAAGCGGCCATGCGTTCGCCGGGCTTGTGTCCCGCATCGAGCAGGTGCACCAGGCCATCGGCGGCCGGGCCTTCGGTTCGATCGGGCCGGTCAGCGCCCCCGTCCGGCTCATCCACGACTCCGTCGCCCGGAGTGCCTACCGGGCGGTCGGCGGCGCCGGCTCGGTGGCAGGCGCGCTCGGCGGAGAGGCCGCGTCGCTTATCGGCTCCGTCGGCGAACTCGGCCACACTGGCCAGCATGCCGGTGGCGGGGCGGTGCTCGCCGTGCTGAACGCGGTCACCGGTGACCGGCTCGGGCCCGACCTGGCTCCGCTGGCCATCCGGATGGCGGTGCGCGTCGACGGCAGGGACGTGGAGCTTGCGCCCCAGCAGGTGCGGGACGCGTTCGGTGCCGCCACGCCGAGGCTGGCCATCTTCCTCCATGGCCTGGCCGAGACGGAGAACTCCTGGCTCCGGCAGGCGAGCCGGTCCGAGCCGTACGGCCGCAGGCTGGAGGCGGAATTCGGCTACACACCGGTCTATATCCGTTACAACACCGGCCGGCATGTGTCCGACAACGGCCACGACCTGGCCAGGCTGCTTGGCGAGCTGATGGCGGCGTGGCCGGGTCGGGTCCGGGAGATCCTGCTGGTGGGCCACTCCATGGGCGGCCTGGTCATCCGCAGCGCCTGCCACTACGGCAGCGAGGACGGCGCACCGTGGGTGCGGCGCGTCCGGCATGTCTTCTACCTCGGCTCACCGCACTTCGGCGCCCCGCTGGCGCGCGTCGCCGGCCTGGCCGGCTGGGCGCTCAGCCAACTGGCCGAAACCCGGCCCTTCGCGGACCTGCTGACCGGCTCAAGCGCCATCAAGGACCTGCGCCACGGCTACGTACTCGACGACTGGGCTGCCTGTGACCCGGACGGCTGCCTGCACAATCACCGTCGCGACGTGCCACTGCTTCCCGGCGCCAGCCACTACGCGATCAGCGCCGTCATCAGCGCCAACCCGAAAAGCCCGCTGGGCACCCTGGTGGGCGACCTGCTCGTCCAGCCGGCCAGCGCTCAAGGGCGCGGCGGTGGCGTCCTTCTGGATGGCCCAGCCGGCGACCGCGTCGATGATCGCCTCGCCGACGCGGCGGCCCCGGGCCTGCGGCCGGACGAACATGCTGATCAGCTCGACGACCTCCAGCCCCTCCAGATATCCGCCGCCCAGTCGTCTATCGTCGTCGCACGCACCAGGGCCATGCCCCATGATCCCGTCGGCGGCGTCCGCCCGACAACCCGTTTCCGGCCGTGGCGCCTCAGACGTGACTGTAATCCCTGGTCAGCCAGTGCTCGGGGGCCATCCTGATCATGACCTGGCCGGCGCCTGGGTTGGCCGCGATGTAGGCGTCGCCGCCCTCGGATCCCAGGTACCTGCGGGCCAGTTCGAGCCGTTCGGCCTCGGTGGCCTCCTCCATGACGACCGGGCCCTCGACCGTGACGTACTTGTAGGGCAGCCGCTCTTGCTGGGCGCACAGGCTGATCCGGCCCGCCGCCTCGATGGCCAGGGCCTTGCGGGTGCCGCGGCCGGTACTCAGGTTCACCGTGCCGCCCGGCTGGTAGGTGTACCAGACCGGGACGGTCAGCGGGCCGCCGCCGTCGGGCGAGGCCACGCTGAGCACCCCGACGTGCAGCCCGGCCAGGAACTCCTCGCGCTCGGCCCGGCTCATGCTCAGCGACATGTCGTCTCCCGTCGGCTCCGCCCCCCTGCACAGTCTGCCCTAACGCCGCGGCGGCATGCGGCGGCCCTCGGCCGCAGCCGGATGCCGACGGCGGTCAGTCGAAGCGGCGGGCGCTCGGGTAGATCTGGCCGCCGTCCACGGCGATGTTCGCGCCGGTGATCCACGAGGCCCGCGCGGACAGCAGGAAGGCCACCACGTCGGCGACTTCCGGCAGGGTGCCGAGGCGGCCGGACGGGAACTGGCTGGCCAGGAAGGCGGCGAAATCCTCCGGGTTCTCCCGCTTGAAGGTGTCCCAGCCGCCGCCGGGGAACATGATCGACCCGGGGCTGACGGCGTTCACCCGGATGCCGGCCGGCGCCAGTTCCTGCGCGGCGGTCGCGGCGAGATGGATCTCCGCCGCCTTGGCGGCGGCGTAGGCGGTCCGCGGCGCCGGGCGCATCCCGGTGACCGACGAGATGATCACCACCGAGCCGCCGCCCGCGGCGCGCAGGTGCGGCAGCCCGGCCCGGATGAGCTCGGCGGCGTGGCCCGCGTTCAGCGCGAACGTCGCGGTGAAATCGCCGTCGCCGGCGCTGGTGAGGTTGCCCCGCCCGACGGTGCCGCCCGCGTTGGCCACCAGGTGATCCAGCCCGCCCAGCGCCGTCGCGATGTCGTCCACGGCGCGCTTGAGCCGGGGCGTGTCGGTGACGTCGGCCGCCGCGGTGGCGACAGGGACGCCCCGGGACTCCAGGCGCCCGGCGGCCGCGGCCAGGCCGGCCGCGTCCCGGGCGAGGAGGCCGACAGCCGCGCCCTCGGCGGCGAGCGCCTCCGCCACCGCGAAGCCGATGCCCCGGCTTCCGCCGGTGATCAGCGCGCGGCGGCCGTGCAGGCCCAGGTCCATGGGTGGCTCCCTTCGTCCGTCCCCCAGGCGTACCACAACTGTCCCTCGGGCCCGCGCATACGCTGGCGGCATGACGGACGCGGCGCGGCCGGGGAATGCTTCCGCCGGGCCCGGGGATCCTGTCGCCGAGCCAGGGGATGGTTTCGCCGTCGGGAACGACGAGCAGTACCGGCCGGTGCGGGCGGTGGGCGATCAGCGGGTCCTGGCCAGCGGCCCGGAAGGGGCGGGATGGCTGGCGTGTCACGCGTCGCGCCCGCTCGGCGGACCACACCGGGGACCGGTGGTGGTCGTGGTGCACGGGGCGCTGCGGGACTCGGACCGGTACCTGGCGAGCGCGCAGCATGCGGCGCGGCTGGCCGCATCCGACGCGCTGATCGTCGCCCCGCAGTTCCTGGCCGAGGTGGACCCGGCAGCGGGCGCGCTGTACTGGACCGTCGAGGGCTGGAAGGGCGGCTATCCGGCGCTCGGGCCGGCGCCGCTCAGCTCGTTCGGCGTGATGGACGGCCTGCTCGGCCAGCTGGCCCCCGAGCCCGGGCCCGGTCCGGCCGTGGTGGTGTTCGGCAACTCGGCGGGCGGCCAGTTCGTGAACCGCTACGCCGCCGTGGGCCGCGGGCCCGGCCTGCTGGCCGGGCGCGGGCGGCGGGTGCGGTTCGTCATCGCCAACCCCTCGACGTACCTGTACTTCGACCGGGAGCGGCCGGTCGAAGTACAGGACGGCGCCCGCGTCAACGACTGGCGTTACGGGTTCGACGGCGCCCCGGGCTACGTAGACCTCGGCCCCCGGCAGAGCCTGGAACGCTACCTCGGCCGCGACGTGACCGTCGTGCTCGGCGCGCTGGACACCGGCGGCGCCGCCCTGCTGCTCGAGGTGAGCCCCGCGGCGATGGCGCAGGGCGCGAACCGGTTCGACCGCGGCCTGCTTTACGACCAGCACGTCCGCAGGCTCGCCCGGGCGGCGGGGCGGCCCGCCCGGCACCGGCTGGTCCAGCTGGCGGGCATCGGCCACGACGCCAGGGACGTGCTGGCCGCCGCGCCGACCCGGCAGATCGTCTTTGGCTGATTGTCTTCGGCTGATTGTCTTCGGCGGGCCGTAGCCTGGGTCCCGTGCCGGACGGACCCCGCGGCGTGGCCGCGCTCGTCGCCGCCATCGAACCCTGGGACGACGTGGAGCGCTCCCACCAGGCGGACGTGCTGGCCTGGCTGGCCAGCACGCCGGACGTCTACCGCCGGGTCAGGCCCGCGACGCCGCCCAGGCACCTGGTGTCCTACGCCGTGCTGACCGATCCGCGGGACTTGAGCGTGTTCCTGGTGGATCACCGCCTGGCCGGGCTGTGGCTGCCGGCCGGCGGTCACGTGGAGCCGGGCGAGGAACCCGCGGTCACCGCCGCGCGCGAGGCCCGGGAGGAACTGGGTATCGACGCGGACTTCTCGATCGCGGGCCGCCGTCCGGTGTTCGTGACGATCGCCCGCACCACCGGTCCGGACCGGCACACGGACGTCAGCCTGTGGTACCTGCTGGCCGGGAGCCCGGCACTGCCGATCGCGCCCGATCCGCGGGAGTTCGCCGGCGGGCGCTGGTGGACCGGGCCGCAGATCGAGTCCGCGGACCCGGCGCTGCTGGACCCGAACATGGGCCGTTTCCTGGCCAAGATCCGCGGTCAGCCGCGGGCGTAGTTGCTGGCCCCGAACCAGTCCACCACCACGACCGGCTCGTCTCCGACCACCCAGGCGTCGTGCCCCTGAGGCAGCGCGGTGACGTCCCCGGGCCTGGCGTCGAACTCGGCGCCGTCGGCCATCACGACGTGCAGCGTCCCCGCCACGTGGTACTGGAAATGCGGTGCCTGGCACAGGTCGGTGCCCGCCAGCGGCTTGACGTGGTCCGACCAGCGCCATCCGGGCTGCAGGGTGAGGCGGCCGATTTCGGCGCCGCCGATCTGGAGCAGGTCCAGGGCGCCGTAGTCGAAGGCGCGGGTCTCGTCCGGCTTCTCGAAGCTCTTCTGTTCCGCTGTCCCGGTCATGATGGTCTCCTTCCGTCGGGATGAGCTTTCCTGCTCAGCGTGGCCGGCGATGGTTGCAGCCAGCTTGCAGTGACCTGGCCGGGGGCCGGCCGCCAGGATTTAATAACCCCATGAAGTCGCTGGCTGTGCGGGTGCTGAGCGATTTCGGCGTGGACGGGATCGAGCCGCAGGCGTTCGGCAGCCGGAAGGCGCGGCTGGCGCTGCAGCTGCTCGCGCTGGCCGGCGGGCAGGCCGTGCCGGCCGGCGTGCTGATCGACGCGCTGTGGGACACCGCCCCGCCCGCCCGGCCCGAGGATCAGCTGGCGGTCCTGATGAGCCGGCTGCGTTCGGTGCTCGGACGCGACCGGATCGAGCATCGTGACCAGGGTTACCTGCTGCGCTGCGACTGGCTGGACGCGGCGGAGCTGACGGTGCTCACCCGCGAGGTGCAAGCGCGGGGGGAAGCGGGCCACGTGATGGGCGCGGTGGCGGCGGCCCGGGTCGCGCTCTCGCTGATCCGCGGCGACGGCCCGCGGCCGCTGCCCGGTGAGTGGGCTCAGCTCCGGCAGGCCGAGCTGGAGCGGCTGATCAGCCGGGCCCGGCTGGTGGCGGCGACGGCGCTGCTCGAGGCCGGTGACTGGATGGCGGCCGCCGACGCCGCCTCGGCGGCCGCCGAACACGATCCGTATGACGAGGCCGCCCTGCGCGTCCTGCTGCGCGCCTACGTGATGGGCGGCCGGGTGGCCGGGGCCCTGGCCGCCTACGCAAGCGCACGCGCCCGGATGGCCGATGAGCTGGGCACCGATCCCTCGCCCGAGACGACCGCGCTCTACACCGCGATCTTGCGCGGCGAGCTGACGGCGCCCGCCCGGCTGGCCCCGGCGCTGCCCGGCCTGGTCGGCCGGGCCGGCGAGCTGGCCTGCCTCGAGGCGATCGCGGCGCGGGCCCGCGACGGCCGCGCCGAGGTGGCCGTCGTCGACGGCGAGGCCGGCATCGGGAAGACCACGCTGCTGCGCGCCTGGGCGGACCGGCGCGCGGCGGCCGGGGACACGGTGCTGGTGGCGTCGTGCGGGCCGCTCGACCGCTCGCTGCCGCTCGACGCGCTGCTGACCGCGGTGGCCGCCCGGCTGCGCGAGCTCGAACCCGGGGTGAGCGCCGACGTCCTCGGCGCCGACGCGGCGCTGCTGGCGCCGCTGCTGAGCACGGTGCCTGGCCCGCGGCTCAAAGGGGCCATGGGGGCGCCGCCGATGCTGGCCGACGGCATGCTCGGCCCGGCGGTGCTGTACTCGGCCCTGGTCCGGCTGCTCGGCCGGCTGGCGGAGCGCGCCCCGCTCGTGGTCGTCGTCGACGACGCGCACCTGGCCGGCCCGGCGCTGGCGGACTGGCTCCGGTTCGCCCGGCGCGAGAACGTCGCGGCGGCGGTCGTCGCCGCCGTCCGCTCCGGCGAGGGAGAGCCGCTGCCCGCGACCGCCTCCATCCACCTCGACGCGCTCGGCCGGGACGCGGCGGCCGAACTGGTCGGCCCCGGCCGCGTGGACGAGCTCTACGCCCGGTCGAAGGGCCACCCGCTGTTCCTGACCGAACTGGCCCAGCAGGCCGCGGGCGCGGACCTGCCCGCGTCGCTGGTGGAGTCGGTGTCCGCGCGGTGCGACGAGCTCGGCACGGCCGGGCTGCTGCTGCGCACCGCGGCCGTGATCGGCCCCGAACTGGACGCCGACCTGCTCGCCGCGGTGCTCGGCCGGCCGGTCATCGCCCTGCTCGGCGCGACCGCGGGGCGGGCCGCGCTGCTGCACCGGCAGGCCGGCCGCGTGCTCGACCGGCGGCCGGACGCCGACCCGCTGACCGTGGCCGGCCACGCCCGCCTGGGCGGTGACCTCGTGCTGGCCGCCCGCGCCCTGCGCGACGCGTCGGCGCGGGCCGCGGAGCGCTTCGACCACGCCGCGGCGGAGGCGCTGCTGGACGACGCGCTGCGGCTGTCCCCGGACCCGGACGGCTGGCTGGCCCGGGCCCGGGTCCGCACCCTGCGCAGGCGCTACGCCGAAGCCCTGGCAGACGTCGAGCGGGCGCTGTCGGCCGGGGCCCCCGGGGCGGCCGCGCTGGAGGTAGGCGCCTGGGCGTCGTACTTCGGCCGGCAGTTCGCGCAGGCCATCCAGTTCGCCGAGGACGGCGCGCTGGCCGCGGCCGACACGGCCACCCGGGCCCGGTGCCTGGCGGCCGGCGGCCGGACCCGGCACGCCGCCGGCGACCTGGCCCGCGCCGAACTGCTCCTCGGCGAGGCGTTCTCCCTCGCCGAGGGCGCGGACCGGGTGACCGCCGCCAGCTGGCTGGGGGTGCTGCGAGCCCACCAGAGCCGGACGGACGAGGCCCTGGCGCTGCTGCGCCCGGCGGCCCGCGGGCAGCTGGGGGTGGAGCACACCTCGGCCACCTTGCACTCCCTGCTGTTCACCGGGTACGTGCGGTCGTGGTTCGCTGACCTGCGCATATGTGCCCTGACCTGCGGAAACGTTTCCGGTCAGTACTGGCCGTTTCCGGGGTTTTCGGCCATTCGTGTGCCTAAAGTGTGCCCGGCTCCCGCTTGCGATCTGCCTTCCCGGCCGCCATCCACGCGGCGTCGACGGCCCGGCGGGTAGTGTCCTCGCGGTCCGGCATGAGATGGCCGTAGACGCTCAGCACCATCTCGGGGGTGTCTCCGAGCCGCTCGGCGACCGCGTGCACCGACTCGCCAGCGTCGAGCAGGACCGACGCGTAGTGGTGGCGCAGCGCGTGGCTGCACTGATTCGGCAGCAGCTCGATCCCGGCCGCCGTCGCAGCCTCGCGGTACGCATCGCGCGCGCCGCCCTGCGGCCAGGTCCCGTTGGCCCGCGGCCGCGAGACGGTGTTCCGGCGCCCGTTGGAGCAGAACTCGGCGTACAC
>WNGH01002243.1_pt1 | contig 18242 bp, 18 predicted proteins | sample 5400631 | NCBI WGS metagenome assembly WNGH01 (sample SAMN13153373, study PRJNA577476) | soil metagenome | isolation source: 115 cm soil or saprolite under Garry oak tree replicate 1 | place: USA:California | collected 2016-06-15
CGGGACCAGCGGCGGCGCGGCGTTCCCCGAGCGCGCGGGCGGCCTGCTGGCGGAGCTTCTTGGCTCGTTCGAGTTCGAGCCGTCGCAACGCCGGAGACCGAGGTGCTGCCCGGCCCGTGCGCCCCGCCCCGCCTGGCCTTTTGCGTTGTCGCGGCGTCTGCCACGACGTGCAGCGCGACCCTGCATGGTCATCCGTGACATCCGGCCAGCAGTGAGGAGGTGATCATCGTGCCATCCTGGCTGAGCGCGGTCGTGCGGATGCCAGTGGCCGGGCGGCAGTTGGACGAGATAGAAGCTTCCGGTGAAGCCGGGCGGGCGTGGATGGTCTGCGCCGTGACCGGCTTGGCGTTCGCGAATGTGAACCGCACGGTCGTGGCCGTCTGGCGCGCCACCCCGTAGGCGACGAGCATGCCGCCAGTGCAGGAGCCGAAGGGCCGCAGGTTGCCGGCCAGCCAGCCCGGGTCGGTCTCGCAGGTGGGGAAGTCGCCGGCGACCTTCACGCCAGCCGGGGCACGCAGGTCGATACATTGGGAGCGCTGGTGATGAAAGCCGTCCAAGCGCCAGGTCCCACTGCTGGACTGCGTGTGGGCGACGACCACACGGCGGTCGGTTGGCCGTTGTCCGCGGATCGGCCAGTCCCGGTTCCAGCGGGCGAGCTCCCTGCCGGTCGCGTCCAACACAACGGCCTGCTGGTTGCGCCGGGAGGAGGACCACTCGAGGGGCGCGGGCATCAATGCGCGCTCGGACGTTCTCACTGCCGGAGGCTTTGGTCGCGTCAACGGCCTCCCGGGTAGCCTCTGCCTCCTGTCTCGTCCGACGCACCAGCACAAACGTGGCGACGGCGAGCGCCAGCGTTCCCAGCGCCACGGCTGCGTTGATGACCGTGGTGACGGTCGAGTCTCCCACACCACTCTCCTTCGCTGATTTGTGGTGCATGATCGTCGGGGTGGGAGGCGCAGGTCGTCAATCCGACGAGTCTGCACGTGCACCAGGCCTTCAGGAGATGGAGTGCCTGAAATCAGAGACCCACGCGAGGAAGCGCTCAGTGTGATATCAGTCTCCATGTCGGCCCACCAGCTCAGGCGAGATATCGTCGAAACCTGTCGCAGTGGATGAGCCCCTGGCATGAGAGCGCGGCGTACCTTCCACCCTGACCAATCGGGAGGACGCCGGCGGGCAAGCGCCGGCGAGGAAGGAACGCCGCGACATGTGAGGACTCAATGATCATCCAGACGACCCGAGCAGGTCTGTCTGGACCCGCCGCGATCGACGGCGCTACCCTTGTGAGCAGGGCAGATCCCGCTGGAGCCGACCGGTCGGACGGCGTTCAGCCGCCTACGGATCTGGCGGTTGGGGCCGACTCCCTCGTGGCGCGCAACCTGGAGGTATATGGCCCGACCTCAGGCCGAAGGCCCATCATGCGACCCCTTGCCTACAGGCACCGAGCTGATCGACCCTTTGTGGGGTGCCTCCGCAGGGGCGGCGTGCAGCCGGCGAGGCGCCCGGTGCTGAGAGGAGCCACCGATGGCCGAGAAGTGCGTGACCTGTGGCCTGCTGTTTAGAACGAGCAACGAACTCGACTGGCACATCCGCGAGGAGCACATGCAGCGCGCGGCGCCGCCGCCACGCGCGGACGGCGGGCGCGAGCCAGGCGGGGACGGCGAGCGCGAGCCAGACGCGACCGCCGTGGAGCCTCCCGCCCGCCCGCGGTGGCTGAGCGCTGCTCGCAGGCTGTTCCGGCGGCGGCCGCCGGAACCCCCGTCAGGGCAGGGTCGCGGGACGGCCTGATGTCCGGGCGCGCCGGGGCAGTGCGCGCAGGCGCCAGGGGCGTTTGGGATGCCATGGCCGTCTCCCTTGGCGAGCGGCTTGATGGCAGGGGTGATCACAGCCGGACCAGCGCTTGCGCTGGCACTGTTGCATCTAGCGGTCAGCACCCTCGGCGTCCCCCACTTGGTTGCTGGTTCAGCTGGTCCGTGACCGTGCCCTCGACTACGGGCGCGTGGTCACCTGCGGCTGTCGGTAGGCCCGGCGGCCTGCTGCTGCGCGGGCCACTCCTCCGCTTGGGACGGGAACGCTTTCTGCCGCGCCTGTGTCGCGGAGCGGCATGGCTTCGCTTCTGGCGCGTGGCTATCACCGATGAGGAGGCACCCGTGTCGGCTACCGATGAGCTGCTGTGCAACAACGCCGCCTACGTCGCGGCCTTCGCCAGCGGCGAGCTGCCGATGCCGCCCGGCAAGCAGGTGGCCGTGCTGGCCTGCATGGACGCCCACCTGAACGTCTACGACATGCTTGGGCTGCACGAGGGCGACGCCCACGTCATCCGCAACGCCGGCGGGGTCGTCACCGACGACGCCATCCACTCCCTGGTCATCTCCCAGCGCCTGCTCGGCACCCGCGAGATCGTCCTGGTCCACCACACCGACTGCGGCATGCTGACCTTCCACGACGATGAGGTGAAGGCGGCGATCGAGGCCGACTCGGGACTGCGGCCCTCGTTCGCGCTGGAGGCCTTCCCCGACGTCGAGCAGGACGTGCGCCAGTCCATCGCCCGCATCAAGGCCAGCCCCTTCATCCCGCACACCGACCAGGTGCGCGGCTTCGCCTATGACGTCGCCACGGGCAGGCTCAACGAAGTGACCTGATTCCCTACCCGACACCTCAGACCAGGCGCTTCAGACCAGCGGTTCGACGCGGTGCGAACGCAAATGGCCACCTGCGTCGGCGGCCACGCGAAGCAGGGGGGAGGCGAACGTGATGGCGCGACTGACTGGAACGGTCGCCAGCGGGAACCGGCCGGCCGCATGGGCGTATGTGCAGCTCACCAACCTCGCCGGTGATTTCCAAGGGGAGGTCCGTGCCGACGAGGAAGGCAGCTTCACGCTGTACCCGGTGCCAGGCCACTGGCGCCTGCTTGCCTGGGTGCCCAGCGTGGGGCGCACCGATGGCGAGGTCGAGGTCGGATCTGCCGACCTCGAGGTGCGACTCGAGCTCCGCTGAGCATGAGCAGATCATGGCAGTGGCTGAGCTGCGCCTACTGTCGCTGCGAGGTGGCGGAGGGGGCTCCGTCGGAGGGGTGAGGGGATCCGTCGCCGGCCGCCAGCTTCTCCAATGTGACGACGGCGTTGTAGTCGGGGATGCCGGCCTGCGGCGACCGCCGGCGACGGTCGATGAGCCCCTCAGCCTCCGGCCAGTGGACCTGCAGGTTGCCCGGCGTCACCGGCGCCACCAGGGCCCGGCCGCGGAACTCGCCGCACTCGCTCCGCAGCACCACCGGATCCCCGCTGGCCAGCCCCAGCCGCTCGGTATCCGCCCGGCTGATCAGCACCGCCTGTCGCTCGGCGCCGGTGAGGGCGTCGGTGTGCTCGTGGACCATGCTGTTGAACTGCTTGCCGCGGCGGGTCGCCACCAAAAACGACCCTTCCGGCAGGTCGATGCCCGGCAGCTTCACGACCGACCAGTGTGCCTTGCCGTCAGGGGTCGGGAACTTCCAGTCGAAGGCCAGGTGCCGGCCGCCGTACTGGAACTGGTCCCCGAAGGACTTCAGGTGCTGGATCCCGTCGTACATCGGGATCGACCGGGCGATGTCGGCCCGGATCTCGGAGGTGCTGTCGAAGTGCACCAGGTCAGCCAGCTCCGGTCGCACGCGCTTGGCCAGCTCGACGAAGATCTCCCACTCCGGCCGGGCCTTGCCGATGCGAGGACCGGGGATCTCAGGACTGAAGATGACCCGCCGCTCCGTCGAGGTCTCGGTAACCCCGCCCGGCATCTCGTAACGGGTCGCGGCCGGCAGCAGCACGACGGTGTCGCTCGGGTCGGTCAGCATCTGGCCAGACAGAACGATATCGATGTGGACCCGCAGCGGGATGCGGGCCATCGCCTCGTCGACATAGGCCGGGTCCGGCAACACCTCACGGAAGTTGCCGCCCGAGCTGATCAGCACGTCAAGATTGCCGCCATGGGCGGCGTCGAGCATCTCCGGGGCGGTCAGGCCCTTGACCTTCTCCACCTTGAAGCCCCACAGTTCGGTGAACTTCCCGATGTTCTCATCGTTGAGGGCCAGCCCGCCAGGCAGGACGGTCGCGTAGGCGCCCATCTCGGCCCCGCCCTGCACCCCGGAGTGGCCGCGGATCGGCATCAGGCCGCACTTGTCGCGGCCGACGAACCCCTTGGTCAGGCCGAGGTTAATGATCGCGCGGACGTTGTCCTCACCGAACTCGTGCTGGGTGATACCCATGCTCCACACCAGCACCGCGGTGCGGGCTTGGCTGAGCATGCGCGCGAACGCCTCCATCTCGCTGCGCGGCGCGCCAGCCTGTGCCTCGAGCTCCTCGAAGGACTGTGCGTCCAGTGCCCCGCGCACCTCGTCGAAGCCGACGGTGTGGTCGGCGATGAAGCTCTGGTCGACCCAGCCGTTGGCGAGCATGACCTTGAGCGTCCCGTTGAGGAAGGCGATGTCGCCGCCGACGTTGATCAGGAAGAAGCGGTCGGTGATCTTGGTGCCAAAGACGGCGCTCTCGACGTTGCTCGGCACCCAGTACCGCCCCATGCCCGGCTCGCGGTAGCTGTTGACCGTCACCACCTTGGTGCCGGCCTTCTTGGCGTGGTACAGGTACTTCATCGCCACGGGCTGGCTGTTGGCGATGTTGGAGCCGATGAACACGACCAGGTCGCTGCCGACCCAGTCGCTGTACGAGCAGGTCGTCGCGGCCACGCCAACCGATCCCTTCAGGCCGAACGTGCTCGGGGAGTGGCACACCCGGGCGGCGTTGTCGATCGAGTTGGTGCCCATTGCCCGGACGGCCTTCTGGGCGGCGTAGTAGTTCTCGTTGGGGGTGCCGCGGCTGGTCAGGTAGACGCCGAGGCGGTCGGGGGAGCTGGTCCGGATCCGCTCGGCGATCAGGTCGAGGGCCTCGTCCCAGCCGACCCGGGTGAAGCCAGGCTCGCCCTTGCGGCGGACCATCGGGTAGGGGAGCCGGCCGAGCTCGCGCAGCTCAGCGCCACGCTTCCGCTTGAGCTGGCCCACGTCGGCGAGCAGGCCGACGTCGAACGCCGGCATGGTGTTGAGGCGCAACAGCCGCAGGCGGATGTTGCAGAGGTGGATCTCCTCCATCGTCCAGTCGCGCATCCCCATCGTGCCCAGCGAGCAGCCGTCGCAGGTGCCCTGGGTGAGGATGCGCCAGGCGTAGGCGGCGTTGTCGCGGTTCTCCTTGAACGCCCGCCAGAGCTCGCGGTAGTTGTTGGGCTTCTGCTGACCGATCCCGAACGGCTTGAGGCTGGCCCAGTTCGCCGGGTCGACACGCTTCTCGCGCTTGTCGATTCTGCCCACCATCGGCTCCTTCCCGCTCGGGACGCCACGCTGTGGAGCCGGCAAGGAACGCTTCTTGCCCTCGGTCCGCCGCAATGTAGGCAGGGTTGCGAGTCTGGGATACCCCAAGACTGCCGCAGAACGCAAGCGTCACGGCGCGCCGGGCGTATACGGGGAAGGGGAGGGCGTCGCGCCCTCCCCTTGCCTGGTGCTGATCGGCTCAGCCGGTGGTGGCGCTGAAGATGTCGTTGTTGCCGAAGGCCGGCGGGCAATCGCCCAGCGGCCAGGGCGCTGGCAGCACCCGATGGCCTGCATCAAACGACGCCTGCCGCCAAGCGTCCATCGCCGGGCAGTCGGCGGTGCGGCGCACGTCGGTCCACGTGCCCGCGCCGTAGCTGTTGGTGGCGATGGCGTAGACGTAGTCGCCCAGGAACTCGTTGTACAGGATGCGCCCCTGCGAGGTCCCCCGAGCGTCGCCGGTCGGCCCGCTGGAGACCGTGACGAACGCGCCCGGGGCCCCATTGGCCCCGATGGTGGCCAGGCGCAGCACGCCGTGCTCGGGCCGGGGGTTGACGGTGGTGGTCTGGAACGGTGCCTGGAATGCCATGTACACCACGTAGACCGTCCGCCCGTCGGGTGAGATCGCCGGCGCGGAATACACCGACCGCTCCCCCTCCTCGGAGACCACGCTCGGCGCGCTCCAGGTCACCCCTGCGTCAGTCGAGTACGACAGCAGCGTCTTCTCGTGGTTGAAGCCGAACCGGCCGTCACTCCAGGCGTCCACGAGCTGGTTGGTGGCGCCCTGGCCGGTGGGCGCCCCATTGGCGACGTCGACGCTGGGCATGGCCGCCAGGTCGATGCGCGCGCCGGCGATCCCGTCCGCGACGCAGCGGCCGCTCACCGGATCGACGAAGAAGCATGCGTCGTTCATCGACATGATCTCGACGGACGGCGTCCAGGTCTGGCCCCCGTCGAAGGACTTGATCATGGTGTGGGTCCCGATGCCGGGGGTGCCGACCGCGAAGTGGGTCCAGAACGCGTACACCACGCCGTGGCTGTCGGTGCGCACCGTGCAGCCCTGATGGGAGCCGCGCTGGAAGTTGGCCACCGGCGGGGCCACCACGCGGCTGGTCCAGGTGAGGCCGCCGTCGGTGGAGGTGGCGACGTGGGGGAACAGCGGGAAGCCCAGTCCCCCACTCAGGCTGTGGAAGTCGACGTAGCACACGTACGCGTGGCCAAAGAACGGGCTGGAGGCGGCGTTGTCCGCCCAGACCTGCTCCTTGTCCAGGTCGGCCGTGGCGGCGGTGCGCGGCGCCACCAAGACGGGCCTGGACCAGTTGGCCTGCGATGCGATCCGGTCGGGGGTGACGTTGTCGATGTGGGAGACGGCGACCTCGGTAGCGGTGTTGACCGGGACGCCGATGCGCGTGTCGGTGAGGTTGGTGGCCAGGTTCGAGTAGTACAGCCGCGAGCCGTTCGCCCACGAGAACTTGCCGTTGACCGGCACTGGCCCGAACGCGACGCCCGGGTCGCTGCGGGAGCGCAGCCCCGCCTCGAAATAGTTGGGGACCGTGTGGATCGGCCCGACGTGCGGGGTGCAGGGCTCCACCGTCGGGCTGCAGTCGGCCGCGGTCAGCCCCGAGTAGGTGGGCTGGGTCCAGGTGTGGCCCCGATCGAACGAGAAGTACACCCCCCCAAGCCCGACACCAAGATTGAACGTTCCCAGCGGGAACGAGCACGCCGCCGCCGTGGTGGCGGCCTGCCGGGAGCAAGGCTGCATGTCGACCAAGTCGTTGGCGCCCGCGGCCAGGACATCGGGCCTGGAGGCGTCGACCGCCAGCGCCGGCTCGTTCTGGGCGTTCCGCGGGTGCTGGTTGGTCGGGCTGCCGACGCTCACCAGAGCTTGCGATGCGGCTGCCCCCACCGGCGAGAAGCCCGCGCCCAACCCTACGATTACGATGGCGGTGAGGAGACAAACCAGCGACCGTCGCATCATAGATCGCCGCATGACCACGCTCCTTTCTTCCCGGCCGAAGACCAGGTGCCTTCCGTCTCCCGACGAAACCATTCCCCTTCGACAGGGATCTGTGGACCGGCGGTCCCGTGGTCGTGTCCGGCTGCCGCACCGTGGCGGCGTGGTCGTGGACTCCATCGACGACCGGTCCTGCTCGGGAGGGCCAAACCTCCCGAGGTTAGACCATCCGGTCGGCAGGATCGATCCGGCGGACGACGTAGAGATGACGTAATCGAAGGTGGGGTGATTCCATCGGGCTTGGAGTTCGATCAGACTGGACCTGCGGAGTACTGGTGGCGAAGGGCCGGCCTGGGGCGCCGCCCACGGCAGGCACCTCGGGTCGGCCGCGTCCCGATCGCTTCGAGGAGGCGCGGCCATGACCGGCAGCATCCACATCGCCGACACACAGGGCGACACGACCCGCACCTGGGACACCGCTGATCCTGAGACTGTCCGCGAGATCGAGGAGGTCTTCCGGGAGGCGCAACGCACCGGTCGCCTGGTCTACCGGCAGACCGGGGAAGGCAAGGGCGAGCAGGTGACGCTGGAGACCTGGGACCCGGACGAGCACACCGAGCTGATGGTCGCCCCCCGCCTGGCGGGCGGCTAGGGTTCGCGCGATGACCGCGGCGGCTTGGTGGACCCTTGGGACAGCCGTGTTCGTCATGGCGGCGGTTGCCATGTCCGCTGGCTTCCGGCTCGGTCCCGTCCGCTGGGCAGGTGATGCGCTGGCGCGCCGGCGCGAGGCAGAGCTGCGGGCCGAGGCGTTGCTGCTGAGCTGGCTGTCACCCAGCCAGCGTGACCAGTACCGCTCGCGTGGGTGGTTCGACGTCGTGTCGCGCGGCGGCAATCGCTACCGGATCTGCCCGTGGAAGGTCACGCGCCTGGATGTCCCCCGGTGTGCCTACTGCATCGAGGCCGTACCTCGGGTGCCCGCCGCAGACGAGATGCTGGCCAACAAGCTGCTGTTGGAGACCGACGAGCAGCGCTTCCTCGCCACCGCGCGCCACTACCGCTGAACAGCTCCAGGGGCATCTGCGGTGGCTGTACCCGACCAGTCGCCGCCGGCCAGGTGAGACCTTCCTGTAGCCGACCACGCCCCCGACCGCTCGGGACGTGCAGTCGTGCCGGGTGACCACGCGACCACTGCGTGCCGTGCCGGAGGCGACCATGCGACCACCGTTGCGGCCATCCGTGCACGGCGGCGCTGGTGCGCGGCAGGCGACCGTGCGGTCAGACCGCGGTCGTGTGGCACACCTCGATGCTGCGGCCCCAGGTGTTCGCCCTGCAGCAGGGATCGGTCGACATCGCGGTGGCCGCCTCGGAGAAGCAGGCCATCGACGCGCTGCTGGAAAGCGCGTCCATGGAGGACGGGCGATTCTGGAGCCGGGCCGACCGGTACTGGAACGCCCGCGGAGGCAGCCACCGACGGCGGCGCGTTCGTGTTCACCGTGGCCACGAGCGGTAGGGCGCGGCTTTGGTGCACCGACAAGTTCGGACGCCGCATCCAGGCCGACACCCGGAAACGTCCCCTGGGGCACGGCACCAGGGCCGCCGTCGCGCCCTCGGCCTGCTCACCCTGCTCCTGGATCGCCGCTACCCCACCGGGCCGATGAAGCGCAGCGCCCTGTTGTCACTCTCCGACGCCTGCTTGGCCGCGGTCGTGGACGGCGTCCGGCGCGAGCCCTCGCCCGGACACGTGTGGGCGGGCGGCGGGCCGCTTCCCGAGGTCCGGAACCGACGTGTACGGATCGTCCGGGGACTACCTCGCCTCCGGCATCGACGGGGCGCAGATCGTGGTGCACGGCTCGGCTCAAGACCAGGTGGCCCAGGTCATGAAGGATGGGTCGCTGGTGGTGCACGGCGACGTCGGCCACACGTTCATGTACGCGGCAAAGGGCGGGGACGTGTTCGTCCTGGGCAACGCGGCGGGCCGCCCGCTGGTCAATGCGGTGGGCTGGCCCCGGGTGGTCATCAACGGCACCTGCTTGGACTACCTTGCGGAGTCCTTCATGGCGGGCGATCCCCTGAACGGCGGTGGATTCGCGGTGCTGAACGGCGTGACGTTCGACGAGGACGGGCACCCCGTGGACCTGGACGCGCCGTACCCGGGCGGCAACCTGTTCTCGCTGGCCTCGGGCGGCGCCGTCTACGTCCGCGACCCCCACGGCACGCTCACCGACGACCAGCTCAATGGCGGGAGCTCGCGGACCTCGGGCCTGAGGAGTGGGCCCTCATCCGCCCGTATCTGGAGGCCAACGAGCGGATCTTCGGGCTCCCGCTGGAACGGCTGCTCGCCGTGCACGGACGGGCTGAGCGGCCGGAGCGCGTCTACCGCAAGATCCGGCCGGCCGAGCACCGCGCACTGTCACCGGAGGAGGCCTGGGTCATACGGGAGGCGTGAGGACCAGAAAAGACGACGGGCACGGCTCGATGGCAGCAACCGCCTCAGCAGGTCACGTGGAGCAGGCCGATCACGGCCCCCGCGGCCTCGTTCCAGACCCGGATCGCCTCGGGCGTCGGCAGCAGCTCGACTTGGCAGTCGTTTCGCTTGAAATAGGCGGCCGCCTCGTCTGACAGCGTGACTGTGCCGGACTGCCCCGCACCGATGATGAGCCGCATGGCTCCCTTCTGGTAGACGTGCTTGGCTTCGGCGAGCGAGATGGTGTGCGAGGTGCCATAGACGGCTTTGGACAGCCGCTTCTTCCGCTTTGCCACCTCGCCGCCAAGCCGGATGATCACGTCGTGTTCGAACGCCTTCCCGTCGATGGTGACCGAGCCAAACTGTGTCCGGTCGATCCTGGGCTTCATCCTGCACCTCACCACCCCTCGCCACCTCCGGCAGGTCAGCCCGCCCTGGCCCAGCAGCGTACGCGACCCCCGCTGCCTTGCGCCCTGTCATCGAATCGCGATCGGCGGTGCCGGCCACTCTCGGCCGCGGCGATCGGCTGATCAACCGCCTGGGCCAGCGGCCGGTCCACGACTGAGCAGCCCCGGTTCCCTATCTCGAAGGCGCGTTGGCGTCAGGGCCCGCGCGGTCACCCCGACTTGGGATCGTCGTGGCCGGCCGGGGCGCGCCCGAGCCGCTCGCGCAGGGCCTGGACCGTCACCGTCTCCAACAGGCGGCGCTTGACGTCGGCGAACAACTCGGCGAGCGTCTGCGCGACCGGGTCGCCCGGCTCCTCAAGCCCGGGGCCGTGGCAGCACCACAGCCGCGGGCCCGCAGTGCCCGGCGGGTCCGCCGCGACCAACAGCAGCTCAGGCAGCTCGTCGAGCGGCGCGCCCAGCCAGGCCGCGATCCGGTCGTCGGTGATGGCCCAGCCGACCGACGCGGCGCCGACGATCACCGGGCGGCCGTCGTCGCGGGCCACCCGCAGCACCGCGTCGGCCCAGACCACCTCGCCGCCGACCCTGGGCGCCACGTGGGCCGCAACCACGTGGGCCAGCGGTTGGGCCAGCGCCCACAGGGCGAGCATGGCCGCCCGGTCCACCCGCTCCTCGGCGTCGAGCGCGCACAAGCGGCGCTCCAGCAGGGCGCCGGGCAGGCGCGCGCTAGGCTCGGTGAGCAGCCGGCCGCCGAGCAGCTCGGCGACGCGCTGCAGGGTCGCTCCGCGGATCTGGCCGCGGACGACCGCGAGCAACGCGGCCTCCAGGTCGTCGATCGGCGCAAGCTGGCCGATGACCAGACGGCGCCATCCCGGTCTTGCCATCGCGCCTGCCCCCAACCACCGTCAGCGGGCCCTACCCGGAGCGGCGACCGTGCGCAGCCGTGCCGCCAGACGCTCAGGTAGAGCGTCTCGAGTCTGCTCGGTAACCCGCAGCACCTGCACGCCCCGCCGCCGCTTGAGCGCATCGGTGAGCGGGATGGCGGTGCAGTTGCACTGTGGCCACCACCGCCACGTCCCGGTCCCACAGCGCCGACACCACGTCTCGGAATGCCGCCGAGGCGAGCTCCATCTTGCCGAGCTCGTCCAGCACGACCACCACGCCAGGCTCCGGCGGCGCCAGCGTCGGCAGCGCGATCCGCTCGAACGTCGCAAGGTCCACGCCGTAGCGCCCGACGCGTGGAGGACCCGGCAGATCCAGATGCGCGAGGACGCCGCGGTCACCCGAGATGGCCTCGACCGCGAAGCCCTCCCGGCGCCCGTGCACGCGGATCTCGTGGGTGACGAACCCAGCAAGCGGGATCCGGGCATCGCGGAGCAGGTCGACGAGCCGGCGCGTGACCATTGTCTTGCCGATCCCGGGGCGGCCTTCGAGCAGCAGCCTGGGCGGGCTCTTCTCGTCCATCCGCGCCTCCTCGCCCGCCACGATAGCGCTCAAGCGCGAGCGGCCCGCCTCCATGTCGAAGGGGTCGGCGTGCCTGGCGGGACCGCAAGCACATGCAGGACCTGCGCCAGGTCCACAATGTCCGCCTCCGCCGCGCCGGGGTCAGACCCCCCAGCGACTCAACCGCGTTGACCGAACAACGCGACCGGGCGGCTATCCGCCAAGGCGATGTCGAGGAGCGCCACGGTGACGCGGCCCTACGAGCGGCCGCCCCTTTCCAAGCAGCTGGTCGACGTCGACGACGTGGAGTCCGCGCTCAGCCCCGATCGTTCCCGCGGAGCCTGATCTCCAAGCGCGCCAGGGTCGAGCCGAAGCTCTTGGCCGACGAGTCCGTCGACCTTCGCCACCTGCCGGTCACCGCCCGCCCTACCAGAACCGTGGCCCGATGAGCCACGACCCAATGCAGTAGTGCTCGGCCGGTGCCCTCACTGGGTGGCGGCCACACGCCGGGCCATGTCTTCGCGGCCCTGCTGGCGCAGGCGCTCGGCGCGCTCGCTGAAGTGCCCCGGCACGGGCCCCGGCTCGTGGATCGCGGGCCTGATCGGGCAGCCAGGCGAGATCGGCCTGGAAGCGAGCCCGGGCCGCCTCCACACCTTCCGCCGGGCGGATCCGCCGCCCCGCGGCCATCACCGGCACCAGCAGCGGCTCATGGCCCTCGGGGGCCGGCTCCTCACGCAGGCCGACGGCTTCGCGGTGGGCGTCCGGGGCCCCAAACACCCTGCTTGTGGCCCGGGGACAGTCGCCTTCTCGGGCGAGCTGGTTCGGTAGCACGGTCTCGACCAGCTGCGCCTCGGCGATCGGCGCGGTCACCCCAACAGCGGCTCGCCCGCGAACACGATCCGTCCCTCCGGGACTGCCCACACCTCACCGGTGAAGCGCCGCCGGCGGAACGCGTGGAGCGCCGGCTGGTCGAACCCGAGCGTCTCCCCGAGCCAGGCACGCTCGTCCTCGTCGAAGCGAAAACGCTCGAGGAACGTCAGGCAGTCCTCCAGGCCCGTGGCCACCAGGAACCCACGGCCGGGCGGAAAGTTGCGGACAAACAGGCTGAACGTCGCCAGTCCAACCATCCCACGGCGTAGGTAGCTGGCCGCCATGTTCAGCTCGCACAGATCGGTGGCGAGCGCGCCGGTCATCGGTCACTCCTCGACGGCAGGCGGCGTCGGGAGCCCGATTCGACTACTGGCCGCAGCCTACGGATCGGGACCTCTGGAGCCGCGCGGGGAGCTTCGGGTACGGTTGACCAGAAGCCGGGGCCGGTCGCGGCCTGAACGTGGCGAGGGCGCCCGCGGGTGGGGCGCCCTCGCCTGCTCCGGCAAGCTCAGGAACTGTCGGCCTGCCCTGCGGGCGGCTCGTGGCCGGTGACCCGAAGGGACCCGGCGCTGGGGACGAAGACCGACTCCGAGCCGGAATCCCAGCGCACGGTGATCAACTGGTCATCCACGGCCATGACCACACCGCTGCGGGTGACGCTGCCGACCTTCTCCGACTCCACGAGCACCCGGTCGCCGACCTCGACCATCATCGACCTCCTCTGGAGGGTGACGGAAACCAGGCCACCCCAAGTGTCTCCATGCCGTCGGCTCCATTCAACACGCGTGATGGTGACAATCGCTGAACGCCGGCTATGAGTTCTTGCAGGAGCGTTGGTCAGCGCCTGCCCGGGTGGCACCGCCGCAAGGCGCCGGCGGGCCGGTGCCTTCAGGCGGGCGGCGAGCTCCCGGGTGCTCATCTCGACCATCACGACGTCGGCGCCCGCGTCGAGCAGGTCTGCGATCTCCATCTCCCGCCAGCAGCTCCGGTCGCGACCCGGCCGGCCACGACCAGCAGGCCGGCACGCGGGGTGCCGGCTGCGCTGGCGGGCGACCGTGGCGGCCGCTGCCGGGTCAAAGACCGCATCAAGGACCACGATCACCCTCCGACGGTGGCCAGACGACCACCGCGAACCCGGGGCCGAGCTCCTTTTGCAGCGCGGCGGCGACCGGCTCGAGCGCCGGGTCGAGCAGGATGGCGACGTGCTCGCCGGGGTGGTCGCCGCCGTCCGACGCCGCCCCCCGGCCCGACCGCCAGACCCCTCGCCGGCTCCCCGCCGCGCGCGGCAGGTGCGGGCGGGACGGCTGCCGCCTCGGGGAGCGCCTGCGACCGCGACGGTTGCGCCCCACCGCCAGGCCACGCCGATCATGCTCATGTGCCAGCTCCTCTCCATGCGTGTCCCGGCCGCGAACACCGCTCAAGTGTCCGCTCCCAACCTTGCTATGCGCTGAGCACCGCCTGTGTGCCTGAGCTGCACGTGCGCCTGCGCGGTTGCGGCCAAGGGCCGCCGCCCGAGTGTCCCGGCACGACGCCCGATTGGGTGCTGGGCAGGAACCGGCGCGGCTCCCCCAGCGTGTAACCAGGCCGGCGCTGCGCATCGCCCGCGAGCCACCCGGAGCGCGGACGGGTCGGGTGGGCTGGGTGGTGCTACGGTAAAGACCGCAGCCGTCCCATCGGAGCCGGCCGGTGGTCGCATCCAAGGGGCTTGGGGTGGCGGTGCTCCGCCGCCCACCACGCGCACGGACCCTGCTGGTCGCGGCGGGCTGCGTCGTGCTTGTCTGGTTGCTGCTCACCCTTGCCCACCTGTACACCGACCTGCTGTGGTTCCGCGAGGTCGGCAAGACCCGGGTGTTCTGGGGGGTCCTCGGGGCGCGGGGCCTGCTTGCCGTGGGCGCCGGGGTTGGCACCGGCGCGTTCCTCGTGGCGAACCTGCGGGTGGTGGCGTGGGCCGCTCGGCGGGCCCGGCGGGGCGACGGGGCCGTCGACAGCGAGGCGGTGGCGCCCGACCGCTGGCAGGCGCTGCTCGCCCCGCGCCTGCGGGAGCTTGAGGCGGTGCTGGTGGCCGTGCTGGTGCTCGGCGTGGCGCTGCACGCCGGGGGCAAGTGGCAGACCCTGCTGCTGTGGCGCAACCGGGTGCCGTTCGGCGACACCGACGCGCAATTCCACCGGGACATCGGCTACTACACGTTCACCCTACCGATGCAGCGGCTGCTGTTCGGCTGGCTGCTGTTCACCCTACTGGCGACGCTGCTGGCCACGGGCGCGGCCTGGTACCTGCGCGGCGGGATCCGGCCGCAGCTTGCGGGGCGCCGGGTCAGCGCGGCGGCGCGCGCCCACCTGTCGCTGCTGCTCGGCCTCGCGCTGCTGCTCAAGGCCTGGGGCTACCGGCTGGACCAGTTCTCGCTGGTGTTCTCGCCCCGCGGGGTGGTGACCGGCGCCTCCTACACCGACGTGCACGCGCAGCTCCCGGCGCTTCGGCTGATGGTGCTGCTCGCGCCGCTGTGCGCCGTGCTGGTCTTGGCCACCATCCGCTCGCAGGGGTTCGTGCTGCCCGCCAGCGGCCTGGTGCTGTTTTGGCTGTCGTCGATCCTGGTCGGCGGGGTGTTCCCCACGATCGTGCAGCGCTTCCAGGTCGCGCCCCAGGAGCTGCAGCGGGAGCTGCCCTACATCCAGCGCAACCTCGACGCCACCCGCAAGGCGTTCGCGCTCGACCACGTGGTGACGACCGAGTACGCCGCCGCGGAGCGCCTGCCCGCCGCCGCGCTGCACGCCGACCAGGTCACGGTCGACAACATCCGCCTGTGGGAGCCGAGCGTGCTGAAGATCGGCATCCAGAACCTGCAGGCGATCGGGCAGTACTACGAGTTCAGCGACGTCGACGTCGACCGCTACCCGATCGCGGGCGCGCGGCGCCAGGTGATGATCTCCGCCCGCGACGTCGACCCGCGCAACCTGGACCGCTCCGCGCAGACCTGGCAGAACCTCCACTTCACCTACACCCACGGCTACGGGGTGGTCGCCGCCCAGGTCAACACCGCGGAGGCATCGGGGCGGCCGCTGTTCGTGGTGAGCGGCTTCGACCAGCCGGCGTCCGGCGCGGCCATCCCGGTCCGGCAGCCGCGCATCTACTACGGCGAGCCGCCTCCCGGCGGTCCCGCCTACGTCGTCGCCAACACCCGCCAGCCCGAGGCGGACGCGCCCGCGCCAGGCGGCGCGCCGCAGGTGTCGTTCCGCTACGACGGGCGCGGCGGGATCCCGGTCAGCGGGCCACTGCACCGGGCCGCGTTCGCGCTCCGCTTCCGCGACATCAACCTGCTGATCTCCTCGAACCTGACCGCGGGGTCGCGGGTCATCCTCTACCGCGACATCCGCCGCCGCCTCGAGAAGGCCGCGCCGTTCCTGCAGTGGGACGGCGACCCCTACGTCGCGGTGGTCGGCGGCCGCATCGTGTTCATCCGCGACGGCTACACCACCACCGACGCCTACCCCTACGCCGAGCGCATCCAGACGGAGGTCGCCGCGCACCCTGACAGCCCCGGCGACCGGGGCGTCCACGGCCGCGCGAACTACCTCCGCAACTCCGTCAAGGCGGTGGTGGACGCCTACGACGGCACCGTCACGCTGTACGCCTTCGACGAGGCCGACCCGCTGCTGCGGGCCTGGCGCCGGGCATTCCCCGGCCTGTTCGCGCCGCGCTCGGCGATCTCTCAGGACCTGCAGGCGCACCTGCGCTACCCCGAGGACCTGTTCGCGATCCAGGCCAACCGCTACGCCTCCTACCACATCCCGTTCGCCAAGGACTTCTACTCCAAGCAGGACTTCTGGGCGATCCCCGAGGACCGCTCCGGCCCGATCCGCCAGAGCCTCGCCGCCGCCCCGCTGCCGCTGGCGGTCGGCCCGCCCCGCCAGGAGCCGATGCGCCCCTACTACCTACTCGCCAGGCTGCCGGGCGAGACCCGCGAGCACTTCGTGCTGGTGCTGCCGTTCACCCCCAACAACAAGCAGAACATGGTCGCCTACATGGCCGCCCGCGCGGACCCCGACGGCTACGGCACCATCACCCTGTTCAACCTGCCCCGCTCCCGCACGGTGTTCGGGCCCACCCAGGTGAACGCCCAGATCCTGGCCGACCCGAACGTGGCCAAGGAGCTGACCCTGTTCAACCAGCAGGGCTCGACCGTGACGCTCGGGAACCTGCTGACCGTGCCGGTCGGGGACGCGCTGCTGTACGCGCAGCCGATCTTCATCCAAGCAAGCCAGGGCGCCATCCCCCAGCTGCGCCGGGTCGCGGCCTTCCTGAACGGCGACCTCGGCTACACCGCCACCCTGGAGGGCTCGCTCGCGCAGATCCTCGGCGAGGCCCCGCCCAGCGGGCCCTCGCCCGGTCCTGGTGGCCCGGCCCAACCGGCTGGGACCGGGACCGCCCTCGCCCGCATCCTAGCCCAAGAGGCCGAGGCGTTCCGCCAGGCGCAGGCCGCCCTGGACCACAGGGATCTCGGCGCCTACCAGCGCGCCATCGACCGGCTCGGCGAGCTGATCCGCCAGGCCCAGCAGCTCACCGGGGCCAGGGCGCCACCGGGCACCTCGGCCTCTCCGACGTCGACCACCCCGACGACGAACCGCTGACGGGGCACAGCCGTCGCCGGCACCACGCAGCGCCGTGTGCCGTAGCGGGACGGCACCAGAGGGCCGCCACGAACCAGCCTCGGTTCCCGCAGCTCGGTACGAGAATGTGGCGGGAATATGGCATGCATTGCGCCGGGCCGGACTCATGGTCAGGTCAGCGAGTCGTCTTCGGCGGCTGGCGCCCTCACCCCAACCGGACGGCGTGCTCGGCAGCAATCCGGCGGCAGATCGTCAGGCGCAGGTCTCGCCTACCCGGCAGCGAATAACCCCCGCGCAGGCCGCGGCGTTCCAAGCCGCCCGGCACCTGTCGCGGGACGGGCCTGCCCGATGGCGGCAGGCGATTGCCCGATATCTGGCCCCAGGCCTGGTATGCGGCTGCTGGACCTCGGTGCCGGCACCGGGATGTGGGCCGTGGCCTTCACCGACTGGTGCGGCATCGAGGTTGTCGCTGTGGAACCCTCCCAGGCGATCCGCGCCCAGTCGTACCCGGGCATGGTGGCGGGCGACGCCAGCGCGATCCCGCTGAAGGCTGCCAGCGTCGACGGCGCCTGGCTGTCCACGGTGATCCACCACATCCCGACCTTCGGGCGGCCGCCACGGAGCTGGGGCGCGTGCTACGCCCCGGCGTCCCGGTGCTCATCCGCTCGGCGTTTCCCGGCCGACGTGAGCAGATCACCCTGTTCCGGTGCTTCCTCGAGGCGATCGGGGTTCTCCACACCTATCCGAGCGTCGCGGACGTGTGCGCTACCTTCGCCACGGCGGGCATCGCGTATGTTGCCCTGGAACCGGTGCCTCAGGTGAGCGCCGATTCCCTCAAGACGGCGGCCGACCAGCTGTGTCGCGACGCGCACACCCCCCTGAAGCTGCCGACCGACGCGGAGTACGAGGCCGGCCTGGCTCGATTCCACGCGACCGCCGATACCGACAGCGAGACCGGGCCGGTGGTTGACCCCCCCTTGACCTGCTCGTCCTGCGCAAGATGGAGTGATGGCACCGGCCGGGATGGCCAGGCTTGTGGTGTGCCGGAACCGACATGACCATCGGGATGTGACCGCGCAGCTGGCCGCGTGGTCGTGGCTGGGCGATCTGGAGGTGGTGCTCACCGTGGTCGGGGAGTCTGCCGACTCTGGGCGCACGCGGGTGCGTGTGACGGTGGCC
>WNGH01003540.1_pt1 | contig 18235 bp, 12 predicted proteins | sample 5400631 | NCBI WGS metagenome assembly WNGH01 (sample SAMN13153373, study PRJNA577476) | soil metagenome | isolation source: 115 cm soil or saprolite under Garry oak tree replicate 1 | place: USA:California | collected 2016-06-15
CCTGATGGTTGGTGGTGATGGAATTGGCGATGGACTGCAGCATCATGGTTTTGCCGGTGCGCGGCGGCGCCACGATCAGGCCGCGCTGGCCTTTGCCAACCGGGCAAAGCAAGTCGAGGACCCGCCCGGTGAGATTCTCTTTCGTGGACTCCATCTTCAAGCGGCCCGCGGGATAGAGCGGGGTCAGATTGTCGAAGAAGATTTTGTTCCGCGCCACTTCCGGGTCTTCAAAGTTGACGGCTTCGACTTTGATCAGTGCGAAGTAACGCTCGCCGTCCTTGGGGGGGCGCACCTGGCCGGAGACCGTGTCGCCGGTGCGCAAGTCGAACTTGCGGATCTGCGACGGGGAAACGTAGATGTCGTCCGGGCCGGGCAGATAGTTGTATTCAGGCGCGCGGAGAAAGCCGAAGCCGTCCGGCAGGCATTCCAGCACGCCTTCGGAGAAGATCAAGCCGTTCTTCTCCGTTTGCCCGCGCAGGATCTGGAAGATCAGCTCCTGCTTGCGCATGCCGCTCGCGCCGGGGATGTTCAATTCCTTGGCGATTTTCGCCAAGTCGGTGATGTTCTTATCTTTTAGTTCTGCAAGACTGACGCTCATGTTTTTTCCTTGATTGTGGCCTGAGTGTTCAGGCTGGGGATGTGGATACGCTCAATCCAGGCAGGCTGTGGGCACAACCGGTTCGAGCGGGCAAACAGCAAAATCGGGTCAACGCACTGATCCCGCCAGCCGCTTTCACTTCGAGTATTCGCAAGGAGTTCGGCGAGGCCGGCGGGAAATCATCCTCAGTTGGTCAATCCCTTGTCTTTCTCTGCTTCCGAAGAATACTTGGCGGCAACCTCCGGCACGGGAGCGAGCGCGGTCGGTTGCAAAGGGCTTTCGAGCGCAATCTTCAGCACGTCATCCATGGTTTCCACGAACAGGATGGCCAGATCCGCTTGCACCTCGGCGGGAATTTCCGCGAGATCTTTTTCATTATCTTTGGGCAGGATCACCGTGCGCAATCCCATGCGGTGGGCGGCCAGCAGCTTTTCCTTGACGCCGCCGATCGGGAGAACCTTGCCGCGGAGCGTGATTTCGCCGGTCATGGCCACGTCGCAGCGCACCGGCGTGCGCGTCAGGGTGCTGGCAATCGAAGTGGCAATGGTAATGCCGGCTGAGGGCCCGTCCTTCGGAATCGCGCCTTCCGGGACATGCACGTGAATGTCGAGGTGGCGGTAAAAATCTTTCGGCAGGCCGAAATTCGGCGTGCGCGACCGGATGTAGCTCATCGCCGCCTGCGCGGATTCCTGCATGACGTCGCCGAGCTTCCCGGTCAGCGTCAGGCGCCCTTTCCCCTCCATCAAAGTGGCTTCGGTGGCGAGGACTTGCCCGCCGACTTCGGTCCAGGCGAGGCCGGTGGCCAGGCCGATCTCATTTTTCTTTTCGAGCCAGATTTCGCGGTACTTGATGACGCCGAGGAACTCGTTGGCGTTAGCCGGAGAGATCTCCAGCTTGATTTCTTTGCCTTCCTTGACCACCCGGCGCGCGAGCTTGCGGCAGATGTTGGAGATTTCGCGCTCCAAGCTGCGCACGCCGGCCTCATGCGTGTAGTGCCGGATGATATGGCGCATGGCGTCGTCGGTAAACGTCAGGTTGCTCTCGGCGATGCCGGTGGCCTCAAAAGCTTTGCGCACCAGGAAGCGCTTGGCAATCTGCAGCTTTTCGATTTCGGTGTATCCCGGAATGCGCAGGATTTCCATGCGGTCCTGCAGAGGCTGCGGGATGGTGTGCAGCACGTTTGCCGTGCACACAAACATCACCTTCGAGAGATCGTATTCCACGTCGAGATAATGGTCGGTGAAGGAGCGGTTCAGCTCCGGATCGAGCACTTCCATCAGAGCCGCGGAAGGGTCGCCGCGGAAGTCCATGGACATTTTGTCCACTTCGTCCAGCACGAAAATGGGATTCACCGTGCCGGCCTTTTTCATCATCTGGATAATCTGGCCGGGAAGCGCTCCGATATAAGTGCGGCGGTGGCCGCGGATTTCCGCTTCATCGCGCACGCCGCCGAGCGAAACGCGCACAAATTTCCGGCCGGTGGCGCGGCCGATAGACATCGCCAGCGAGGTCTTGCCCACTCCCGGAGGGCCGACAAAGCACAGGATGGAGCCCTTCGGATTCTTCACCAACTGGCGGACCGCCAGGTATTCGAGGATGCGTTCCTTGATTTTCTCGAGCCCATAGTGATCTTCCTCGAGAATCTTTTCGGCCAGCGCGATGTCGCGAATCTCTTTGGATTTTTTCTTCCACGGCACGGCGAGGAGCCAGTCGAGATAATTCCGGCTGACGGTGGACTCCGCCGACATGGGCGGCATCATCTCCAGCCGCTTCAATTCCTGAATGGCCTTCTCGTGGACTTCTTTGGACATTCCGGCGGAATCAATCTTCTTCTTCAGCTCGTCAATTTCGTTCTTTTCGCCCCGGCCGAGTTCTTTCTGGATGGCCTTCATCTTTTCGTTGAGGTAGTACTCTTTTTGCGCGCGTTCCATCTGCCGCTTGACCCGCGTGTTGATGTTGCGGTCCACATTGAGCTTTTCCAGTTCGACCTCGAGGATCTCCGCCACGCGGTTGAGCCGCTCCAGGGGGTCGAACATTTCGAGCAGTTCCTGCTTTTCTTCGACCGGGATTTGCAGATTGGCGGCAATCGTGTCGGAAAGTTTGCCGGGATCGTCCACGCGGGCGGCGGCAATCATCGTGTCGTAGTTCAGGCTTTGGGAGAGCTTGACGTATTGCTCATAAAGACCGGTAACTTTCGCGACGCTCTGCTCGACCTGGGGCGTGGCTTCGACACGGGAGGGCAGAAGGCGCAGCGTCGCGCGGAGAAAGCCTTCCTCATTGCCGACCTGGACGATTTTCGCCCGTTCGGTCCCTTCGACGAGCACCTTGATGTTTCCGTCGGGATGTTTCACGCTCTGGACGATGTTGGCCAGTGTCCCAACGCTGTAAATCTCTTCGGGCTTGGGGTCATCCACCGAAGCGTCGTGCTGGGTGGCCAGGAAGATGCGCTTTTCGCCGGCCAGCGCCTCTTCCAGGGCGCGCACCGAGGCTTCGCGGCCGACGATGAACGGAACCATCTGCTGCGGGAATATGACCATCTCCCGCACCGGCATCATCGGTACGCGCTTGAGCTCCATTTTTTCCCGGTTAAACATGGTCACCCTGAAAACCCTCCAGGTCCCGGGGCCGGACTAGCCGGCCTTTTCAAGCAAGGACCAATTAATCTCCCGGCCGTGAACCATTTCGGCGTTGACAACGAAATCGCGCACCTTGCGCTGCGCGGGGAGGTGGTACATCAACTCCAGCATCAAATCTTCCAGGATCATGCGCAGCCCGCGCGCGCCGACCTTGCGCTGCATTGCCAGATCGGCGACGGTTTCCAGAGCTTCGTCGGTGAAGCGCAGCCGCACATTCTCCATCTCAAACAGCCGCTGGTACTGGCGGATGAGCGCGTTCTTGGGTTCGGTCAGGATGCGCATCAGCGCGCCCTTGTCCAGGTCGTTCATCACGCCCACAACCGGCAGGCGCCCCACGAATTCGGGAATCAGCCCGTAGCGGATCAGGTCGGTGGGCTGGACCTGCTCGAGAATCTCGACGTTGCGGCGGTTCGCCGTGGCCGGCTGGACGTCGGTGTGGAAGCCCAGCGACCGCTGGCCGGCGCGGCGCTCGATAATTTTTTCCAGCCCCACAAAGGCGCCCCCGCAGATGAACAGGATGTTGGTCGTGTCCACCGGAGTGAATTCCTGATGGGGATGCTTGCGCCCGCCCTGCGGCGGAACATTGGCGACTGTGCCTTCCAGAATCTTCAGCAAAGCCTGCTGGACGCCTTCTCCGGAAACATCGCGTGTAATCGAAGGGTTTTCGTCCTTTTTCGAGATCTTGTCAATCTCATCTATATAGATGATGCCTTGCTGGGCTTTGGTTACATCGCCGTCGGCCGCCTGGAGCAGCTTGAGGATGATATTCTCGACGTCTTCTCCGACGTAACCCGCCTCGGTCAGCGTGGTGGCGTCTACGATGGCGAAAGGCACATCGAGCATGCGCGAGAGGGTCTGCGCCAGTAATGTCTTGCCCGTGCCGGTTGGCCCGATCAGCAAAATATTCGATTTCGTCAGCTCGACATCGCCGGGCTGGCGGTTCAAGAAAATCCGCTTGTAGTGGTTATACACGGCGACGGCGAGTTTTTTCTTCGTGCGCTCCTGCCCGATGACGTAGCCATCGAGAAAGCCCTTGATTTCCGGCGGACGCGGCAGCCGGCGGTTGGACGGCGAGGCCTGCTCGCGCTTTTCATCTTCCAGAATGGTCTGGCAGACGCCCACGCATTCGTTGCAGATGTAGGCGCGCGGGTAGTCGGACGGCGAACTAATCAGCTTTTCCACCTGCTCCTGGGTCTTATGGCAGAAGGAGCAGCGTAGCGGTTCGTCCGTGCTGAATTTTCTCACGGGCTTGCTGGCCTCGCGCGGCCTCCCGTACCGGGAAGCCGGTCTTGTTCTATTCTAGGGCCGATTTCCGCGAAGTAAAACTATACTTTCGGGCCGCTGCTAACTTTTTGGTACAGGGAAACCGCCCCTCAGCGGTGCTTGTAAATGATTTCGTCAATCAAGCCATAGTCTTTGGCTTGCTGCGCCGACATGATGAAATCGCGCTCGACATCTTTCTCGAGCTTTTCGAGCGGGTGGCCGCTGTGGTCGGCGAGCAGCTTGTTGATCACCGAACGCATCCGCAGAATCTCTTTCGCATGGATGTCAATGTCGGAGGCCTGACCGGACAAACCCGAAAGCCACGGCTGATGGATCAGAATGCGTGAATTGGGCAGCGCAAAACGCTTTTTGGGCGCGCCCGCGGTCAGCAGCAGCGCGGCGATGGAGGCGGCCTGTCCGATGCAGGTGGTCACCACGTCGGGTTTCACGAATTGCATGGTGTCGTAGATGGCCATTCCCGCGGTAATCGAGCCGCCGGGAGAATTGATGTAGAGCTGGATGTCCTTCTCCGGATCTTCGGCCTGCAGAAACAGCATCTGCGCGGTGGACAGGTTGGCTACGTGATCGTCAATCGGAGTGCCGATAAAGATGATGTGCTCTTTGAGCAAGCGCGAATAAATGTCGTAGGCGCGCTCGCCACGGTTAGTCTGTTCCACCACCATGGGGATGAGCGTTGTACCGCGCGGGCTCGAATCGTCTGAATATTTCATCGGAGAAATTTAGAACGCTCTGAGGAGCCAGGTGCGCTTTCCTCTATTTTCCAGCAGATGCTGCGCGGACCCGGGAATTCTGGTAGAGCCACTCGAGAGTCTTATCACTCCGGAGCTTCGATTTCATCCTATCGAGCGATCCCTGCTTTGTCAAGCGAGCGCGAAGGGTTGCCGCGGATTCGCCACTGTGCTCGGCCAGGCGCGCCATCTCGCGCTGCAGCTCTTCCTCGCTCACCTCGATGTTTTCCGCCGAGGCAATGCGGTCGAGCAGCAGTTCGGCCTTCACGTCTTCGATGGCACGGTCGCGCTGGCGGCGCCGCAGCGCCACCCAGTCCACGTTGACGGCGCGCGGGTCAACGCCCTGCGCGGCCAGAGACCGTACGGCCCGCTCCAAGCGGACATCCATCTGGCTTTCGGCAAGCACCTCGGGGATCGGAAAGTCGTGCGCGGCCACGAGCTTCTCGAGAATCTTGTTGCGCGCCAATTCCTTCTGGCGCTGTTCGCGAGCGGCTTCCAGACTCTTGCGGATGCGTTCGCGCAAATCCTCAAGCGTCGCCGCCTCACTCACATCTTTCGCGAACTCATCGTTCAACTCGGGAAGCTTCTTCGTCTTGATGCCGAGGACTTCGACGGAGTAATGAAAGGTCTTCCCGGCGAGCTTCGCGTCGGGGAAGTCGGCGGGATATACGACCTCGAATTTCTTGTGCTCCCCGGCGGTTGCGCCGCGAAGATTCTGATTAAACGCGTCAATGGTCTCTTCCGCGCCGATGTGGCAGAGGACATTGTCCGCCTGCAACGGCTCGCCGCCGCCCGCCGGGGCGCCCAGCAGCTTGAGCTGGGCGTAGTCGCCATTTTCAATGGCGCGGCCTTCCACGGGAACAAACGACGCGGCGCGCTCGCGCATCTCTTCGAGGGCCTTGTCCACGTCGGCGCCGGAGAGATCCTGCGGCTCGATCTCGACTTCAAGATTCTTGTATTCGCCAAGCTGAAAATCAGGCAGCACCTCGAAGGTGGCGCGAAATTTCAACGGGCCGGTCTCGGAAAAATCAATTTTCTCCACCTGCGGCTGCGAGACCGGCCTCAGATTCTTTTCCGTCACAGCTTTTTCGAGGTGCTCGGGCACGAGCGACTGCAGGACTTCGCTCTTGATGTCGCCGGCAAAGCGCCGCCGGATCAGCGTAACGGGCGCTTTCCCGGGGCGGAACCCCGGCACTCGGGCGATGCGCGCGAATTCTTTGGCGACGCGCTCGAGCGCCTTCTGCACTTCTTCGGCGGGGATCTCCAGATCCAATTCGCGCCGGCAGGTCGTTTCGCTCATCTGCATTTCACTATAGGGTAGCGACTGTGCGGCGTCAACCGAGCGCGCACGGGTTTATTCCGCAGCCGCAGCCGCTTGCGTCAGGTCGGCGTGCAGAAGCCGGTGAAAGAGATGTTCGCCGGCTTCGCGGCGCACGGAAAGCCTCCCCGCGCCGTAGGCGCGAGAGTGGAGACCGCGCTGCACCGCTTCGCAGATGGCGACGTCTTCGGCTTGCACTTTTTCACTCACGGCAATGCTTTCCCGGTGATGCGCCTGCGCTTCCGTGGCGATGCCTTTGAAATAGAAATCGAAGACCACAGCGCAGCGGTCAATCCCCAGAGGCAGGACAAGATTCGTGTCCATGACGCCCTCGTAGGCATTGATCATGAAGTTCGGATAAAGCCACAAATAAAAGGCGCGGCCTTGCCGCGTGGCAGCAGCGGCTGCATCGGAATCCGCATCGGAGCGCAACGGGCTGGACTGCACGCAATAGTGCTCAAAGTTTTCGATGGTGTAACGCGTGTAGTCGAGGACGCTGTTCAATCCCTTGTGGAGGTGGGGGACGTGATAGCCGCCGTCCAGATAGTTGTCCACATAGACCTTCCAATTGCATTGCAGCGTGTAGGTGCGGCGCTCGAAAAAGCGCAATTCGCCCAGGCCCAGCGGCTCGACCAGCGACACCAGCCCGCCGAGAAACTCTCGCAGCGGTTTCGCTTGGGAATCGAGATTGACGAAGACAAAGTTCTCCCAGATTTCCGCGCGAACGGGAAGCAGTCCGTTCTTCGCCCGGTCAAAATCGCAGACGCCTTCGAACTCGGGCACGCCTTTGAGAGCGCCGTCCATTCCGTAGGTCCAGCCGTGATACGGGCAGCGAAACTGCGCGGCGTGCCCTTGGGGTTCGGTGACCACGGCGGCCGCATGGTGGCGGCAAACGTTGAAGAAGCCGCGCACGACTCCGTCTTCACCGCGCACGACAACAATCGGCTCACCAGCCAGCTCCGCCGTCAGAAAATCTCCTTTCTCACGCAACTGATCCGCGCGGCCAACGGCTTGCCAGGCGCGGCCAAACACTGCCTGCCGCTCCAATTCGGCCACGCCCGGGTCAACGTACCACGGCGCGGGAATCGTGGAGGCTTGCGCGAGCGGCGCAGACGGGTCGTAGAGGTCAAGGATGCTTTTGAGCGTGCCATTCATGGGCGCGCTTGCGTCAGCCGACGAGGGCGAGTGGCGACGGTCGGACGAATTGTAGCTTGACGGTGCCCCCACCCCCACCTTTTTTTGGAAGTGTGTGAAACGAAAGGGTTTTAAGTCCTTTGTTTTGAAAGTGTGTGAAACGAAAGGGGTTACAGACGCATTTTTGCGAAAGTATGTGAATCTTAAGGGTTTAAGTAACATCCTGGCCTCGTTTTCAGTTTCCAGGTCCTTTGGCGGTCTCTCCGGCAGCCTTCTGAGCAAGCAGGGCGAGTTAGGAAGCGAAACTACCTAGCGGCACCCTTCGCGAAAAGCGCTCAGGGTAAACCTGGCGATTACTACAAAAGCGCTTATACCACAGTTGGCAACGAATGTCAAGGCCTATTTCTCGGGCGCATGCCGTTCGTGGTTGGTCCCAAACGCACAGAGCGGGCCGATTCGGAATCGGCCCGCTCTGCGCGGCAGGAGACGAATGGTTGTTAGGGCAGGACGTAACGCAGGCTCACGTACTGCATGAAGAGATGGGCATTCTTAGGCGCCCCGGCAAGCACAAACCACGGGGCACGGCTGACGTAAGAAGACTGCATGACCAGCAGCACGGCGCCGTACTGCGGGTTTTTCCAGAAGGTCTGGGTCCAGTCAAACGAGACCTCCTGAATGGCACGGTTGGCGGTGGTGGATGAGCCGGGGAAGCCAAAGCCAATGCAGGGTTTTGTCTGCGGGGGAGTACCTGGCGTGCAAGCAATGGGGATTGCCAGTGTGATGGGTGAGGTTAAGTCGGGAAAGGCGTTGCGCTGGAAGTACGCCGCGCCGCCATACAACCCGAACTGAGTCTTGGGGTGAGGCCGGATCTCAAACCCCACGATGGCATCGCCTGAGTGAACACCCGACGTGGCCACGTCGAAGCCGGTGCCGCTAACCACCGGCCGCACGACAAACTGTGGACCCATGCCGATCAGGTAGCGGCCCACACCGTAGCCGTACATGCCGCTACCGACGAACATGAAATCCCTGTTGTCCGAACCCTTCCACAGCTCAAAGTTCATAGCGGCGTCAACTCCTCCGCCCAAGGTGGAGTGCGATTTGAATGTGGATCCTGCGACCGTAGGCAACACAGTAACCTTTGCTGTCGTAAGCAAGCCGCCGGCTTCGAAGTGGAAGTGCTTGCCGCCCATAAAGTTGTTGTCATAGGCAAACTTGGAATGGAGGTCGGGCGCCAGATTGGGTGCGCCGGGCGTCCCGGCGTTGTCAACCTGGGTGCTAAGCGGAAGCGTAGGGGCGGGGTTGAAGGCAGCGGGGAAGATGACTTCTGCCGCGCCCTGGCCCACAAACTGCTGCGGGTTCTGGACCGCTACGGCCCATACAAAGTTATCGTTGAAGTGATAGGCCGCCCGGAACTCGGCCGCGCGCGTGTAGTTGAGGCCTACGTGAGTCTGGGCATCCTCGCCATAGGTGAGGGCCAGATCGGCAGGGTTAGGCGAGACGCCCACGCGGTTTGGTGTTTGCAGGCCCCAGGTTTGTCCACCCAGGAACTCCCACTTGCCCCGTTTCAGGTCCAGCCAGTAGAGGCGGAGGCGGTCCGTGTGGCCGTTGGAGGAGACAAATATGTTGCCCGCATCGTTGCCATTAAAGTCGAATTCTAAGTAGCCGGTGATGTCATTCTGGCCATACTTGGCATGGGTTTTGATGTTGAACCGGGAATACTGCGCCGTGGAGCGATATTCCGTGAGATGGCCGGCCGGGTTTGTGCTTGAGCCGCTGAACGGAATGGCCCAGAAGTTGGTCGCAGTCACGAAGCCGGTGTTGGTGGTGCGGAAGACGTTTTCAAAGTCCACGAACCCGCCGGGCGTGAAGTCGGCCTCACCAATCTTGAAGGACAGCGGCGATTCCTTCTTCTGCTCTTGCCCCATCCGATTGGGAGCTGGAGACGCAGCGGCGGCCGGCGTGTTGGTGTGCAGGGCGGCATCCATGATCCGCGGCGTGCCACTGGCGGCGTCGGCGGACACATCTTGCTTTGCTGCCTGCTGCTTCAGCCGGTCGATTTCCTGCTGCTGCCGGGCGATCTGCTTTTGCTGCTCGGCAAGAGCCTCCCGCAAGGCCTTCAGCTCATTGACAACGGTTGAATTGTCGGTGTTGGAATCAGGTTTTGGCGCGCTAGCCTGGGCCAGGATCAATCCTGGAGCCAGAAGCACAAGACAAATCGTAGTTAGAATTCTCATGGGAACTCTTTTACGCTCCTTGTCTCGAGTTTTTCGTTTTCCCTGGAAGTCTCGGGCGTCCTCGCACCCCCCCGCCTGTCCGAGACAGTAGAGTGTACACCTCAACCACGCATGAATGGCAAGTGAATATCGTGTGGTAGGCCGTAAGAGCCTTTCGACGCTCTATGCCGAGGGCAAGACCTTCCGAAGAGAAACTTTGGTGCGGAAGGAGGGAGTTGAACCCCCACGGCCTTGCGGCCACAGGATCCTAAGTCCTGCGCGTCTGCCAGTTCCGCCACTTCCGCACAGTGGAGACCCAACTGATTATACAAGCGTTGTGCTTTATGGTGTGTGCTCTCCGCTTGGCTGACCTGCTCAACTATGCAGACCTACTTGACGCCAGGATCGTGCCCATTCTAATGAAGAAGGGCCGGCAATTCGGTCCAATCCACCTCCCGCAGAACATCCTTGCACAGCAGCCCCGCGTTTTGATAGGCTTCGCCAGTTTCTCCCCACACTATTTCCAAGAAGGAGGCGGCGCATGGCTTTCTGCAGCAAATGCGGAGCGCAGTACGAAGGGCAAGCAGCCTTTTGCCCAAAGTGCGGTCAACCCGCTGGAGCGGCAGCAGGGGGTTTCGCTCCAGCGGCAAACCCTTCCGAGTCCGGGCTGAGCGAAAACGTTGCCGGGTTGCTTTGCTACGCGGTTGGCTGGATAACCGGGATCATTTTCCTGCTCATTGACAAGCGCCCATTTGTGCGTTTCCATGCGGCGCAATCGATAGTCACCTTCGGGGCGTTGACTCTCCTGTGGATCGTGATGACGATGTTTTTGGGCGGGACTCTCTTCTATGGCGGCTGGGGATTCATGGTGATGATTTTCCTCCTGGTGCGCCTGCTCGGGCTGGTCCTGTGGATCCTCCTGATGGTCAAGGCCTATCAGCACGAGAAATTCCGCCTGCCGCTGGTCGCGGAACTCGCCGACGGAATCGCAGGCAAATAGGAATCAGGGGAAGGACCGCGCGGAAGATCGCGCTGGGGCCCGGCGGCAACGAGATGGTGCGGCTTAGTTGCTGCCGTGGGTGGCGCGCTCGATGTTATCGGCGATGCGAAACAGCGCCAGGACGCATTCCAAAGCGACGCGCGTAATCAGGATCCAAACCGACAACGCCACGACGCCGGCAACGAGCGCGAGCAGGCCCGTGGCGGTATCCACCCGCAGTTCGAGCACGACTTCGGCGACGACGGCAATTCCGCCGCCCACCAGGGCGATGATATAGAGCAGCTTGACAATTTTCCGGCTGAGGAGTTGCTGGAAGGAAAAATCGAACAGGCCTGCGAATAGTCCTTTTTCTTCGGGCATTCGTGGTCTCCTTGGCGATTTCGCCGCGCGCGCCGCGGGCTGGGACCCGGAGCCTGCTCACTAGGTTAGCCGTCCTGTTGACGATGTCAAGCGTGCCAACCTGTCATGCAGCCGCCGGGAGCACTGCGTTCACCTGCCACCGGCGCGCGCGCCACGCGCCGCGGTTCGCCATCGTTCGTTTGGCATGGGCGGCTCCAAGTAGCTGTACTGGACGGGCCACAGGAGAATCCGTCCACAAATCTGATGGGGAGGAGTTGGCATGAGGAATCTGAGACGGATGGTGGGTTCGCTGGTGTGGGTCGCGGCGCTCGCCATTCCATTGATGTTTGGCGCAGACGTCGAGGCACAGACACTCAACGAGAATTCGCTTAAAGGGATGAAGTGGCGTGAGATAGGTCCGTTTCGCGGCGGCCGCGTTCTGGCGGTGGCCGGCGTCGCGGGCGATCCCAACACATATTATTTCGGGGCCGTGGCCGGCGGGGTCTGGAAGACCACCGATGGGGGCCTCACGTGGGCGCCGTTGACTGACCAGACCTCCATCATGTCGGTGGGCGCGATTGCCGTCGCGCCATCGGATGCAAACGTCATCTACGCCGGAACAGGAGAGTCTTGCATTCGAGGGAATATTTCTTACGGCGATGGAATGTACAAGTCCGTGGACGCAGGGAAGACCTGGACGCACATCGGCCTGGAGGACACCGAGCACATCTCCAGAGTCATGGTGGACCCGCAGAATCCCGACGTAGTCTTCGTCGCGGCCCTGGGACACGCCTACGGCAACAACGAGATGCGCGGCGTGTTTCGCTCCGACGACGGCGGAAAGACCTGGAGGAAAGTTCTGTATAAGGATGACAAGACCGGAGGAATCGATCTGGTCTTCGACCCTCATAATTCCCACGTTTTGTTTGCGGCGCTTTGGGAGGCGCACCGCACCCCGTGGAGCCTGGTCAGCGGCGGCCCCGGCAGCGGGCTCTACAAATCGAGCGATGGGGGAGCTACGTGGAAGCGCCTCGAAGGGCACGGCCTTCCGCCGGGGATTCTGGGACGCATCGGGGTCTCCGTATCCGGCGGAGACGGCAACAGCGTCTATGCCATCATCGAGGCCGAAAAGGGCGGCATCTACCGCTCCGAAGACGGCGGCGAGAGTTGGCACCTGGTGAACCCCAGCCATCAATTCACCCAGCGCGCCTGGTACTTCCATCACATCTTCGCGGACCCCAAGACCGTGGACACGGTCTACGTCCTGAACACGGGTCTCTACCGCTCGACCGATGGCGGGCGCAACTTCAGCCTGCTGCGCGCGCCGCATGGCGATCACCACGGACTCTGGATCGATCCCACCAATCCCAACTGGATCATCAATAGCAACGATGGGGGCGCGACCATCTCCCATAACGGCGGAATAACCTGGACCACAGAATCCAACCAGCCAACCGCGCAGTTCTATCATGTGGCCACCGACACCCACTTCCCCTATCGGGTGTATGGGGCGCAGCAGGACAACTCCACGGTAGCGATCGCCAGCCGCAGCGACCGCGGCGCGATTGACCGTCCCGATTGGTACGCCGTCGGCGGCGGCGAAGCCGGATACGTGGTTCCTTCTCCTGCCGACCCGGACATCGTTTATGCCGGCTCTTACGACGGGTTGATCACGCGTTACAACCACAAGAACGGGCAGATTCAAGACATCACTTCGTGGCCGCTCAACCCCATGGGCTCAGGCGCGGCCGAGCTGAAGCATCGCTTCCAATGGACCGCGCCCATCGCGCTCTCGCCTCACGACCCGAACATCCTGTATCACGGCGGGGAAAGAGTATTCATGTCCAGAGACGCGGGAATGAGCTGGACGGCCATCAGCGGCGACCTCACGCGGGACGATAAGAGCAAGCAGCGCTCTTCCGGCGGGCCCATCACGCAGGACAACACCAGCGTCGAGTATTACGACACGGTGTTTGCGATTGTCGAGTCGCCCGTCGAAAAGGGTGTGATCTGGGCCGGCACGGATGACGGATTGGTACAGCTCACGCGTGACGCCGGCCAGAATTGGTCCAACGTCACGCCAAGAGGCGTCCCGGAATGGAGCCTGATTAGCCTGATTGACGCCTCACCCCACGCAGGCGGAACCGCGTACGTTGCCGTGGATGCCCACAAGCTCGACGATTACCACCCCTACGTCTTCAAAACCACCGACTCTGGCAGGTCCTGGACGAAAATCACGAATGGCTTGCCGGACCACGTGTATGTGCACGCCGTCCACGAAGACCCCAAGCGAAAAGGCCTGCTTTTTGCCGGGACCGAAATGGGGATTTACGTTTCGTTCGATGATGGCGGCCATTGGCAATCGCTGCGACTCAACCTTCCAGCGACTCCGATTCACGATTTGACCATCAAAGACGACGATTTGCTGGCCGCCACGCACGGGCGATCCTTCTGGGTTCTTGACGACATCAACCCAATCCGCCAATTGACGTCCGACGTCGCCACCGAAGACGCGCATCTTTTCCAGCCCGCGCCAGCCGTGCGGTTCCGCGGGCCCAGCTTTAATGTCCCGCGGGGTCTGCCGGTTGGGGCAAATCCGCCCTCCGGAGCCATCGTCGACTATGCACTGAAAGCCGCTCCAAAAGAACCCATCACGCTTGAAATCTCGGATACCGGCGGAAGAGTCGTCCGCAAATTCTCCAGCAAGAAAGCGCAAGAGACGCCCGGTGCCACGGAAGACGAGTTTGGCCCTGCGGCCGCCAGGCGCGAACAATTGCCCACCGAGGTTGGCCTAAACCGCTTCGTGTGGGATTTGCGGTACGAGCCCCCCTCAAAGGTGCCCGGCTCGATTTCCTGGGGCGGTTCCCCAATCGGTCCCGTGGCAGTCCCCGGCAATCACCAGCTTAAGTTGACGGTCGAAGGCAAGGCCTACACGTCGCCGGTGGAAGTCAGGAAGGACCCGCGCGTGGAAGCTTCGCAAGCCGATCTGCAAAAGCAACTCGACCTGGCACTGCGCATCCGCGATCGTATTACCGTCGGCCACGACGCGGTCAACCAGATCCGCAGCGTGCGCGATCAACTCACCCTGCTCAAGAAACGCCTCGCCGGGGACAGCAACGCAAAGGCCGTCCTTGATGCAGCGGACGCGCTCAACAAGAAACTCGACGCCATCGAAGAGAAAATTATCCAGCCCAAATCGAAAACCGGCGAGGACCCGCTGAATTATCCCATCCAGGCCGCCGATCAACTGATGGCGCTGCAAGGCACGGTAGAAAGCGCAGACACCGCGCCGACCGCGCAGTCCTTCACCGTGTTCGAGGAGCTGAACGGACGGCTGGAGGCGCAGCTGGCTGCGTGGCGGGACGTCCAATCGAAAGACATGGCCGCCCTCAACGAACTGATCCAGAAAAGCAGCATCCCTGCCATTGCTCCGGCGAAAGCGGACAACCCGGCAAACGAACCGTTGCGATAGACGGCGCACAGGGGCGGCTTGCCGCAGGCCGCCTCCTGGCGAAAAACACGGCCGACGTTTCGCAACGGGCCGCAGAAGCAGGGCCTTTTTGCTTGACTTTCCCCAAGCGCACGTCCATCTTAAGTGGCTTTGCGCCCGCCGAAGTTCCGGGGTATTCGGCGAGGATTACCGGGGACCCTCTTGGGATGAGCAAGGTTCGGCTGTGCTTCCACGATCGCTGCTTTGACGGCGCCGCCTCGGCGGCGCTTTTCTACCGCTTCTACCTGGCAGGAAGGCATCTTCGACGGCGATGAAAACGCTATTGTGGACTTCAAGTACTCGAGCTCGCCGCGGGTCACCTGGTGGTTCGACCACCACCAGAGCGCTTTCCTCACTCCCGAGGACGCCGAACATTTCCGCAACGACCGCTCCGGCCACAAGTTTTACGACCCCGCGTACAAGTCGTGCACCAAACTGCTGGCCACGGTGGCGTACGAAAAATTCGGCTTTGACGCGCGCCCGATGGCGGAATTGGTTCATTGGGGCGACGTCATTGACGGGGCGCAATACGCGACGCCTGAATCGGCGGTGGAGCTGAACGAGCCCGCCACGCAACTTGCCCTGGTAATCGAAGCGGCGCCGGAGTCAGGTCTCGTGCCCAAGATTATTCCGGAGCTTGCCACTCGGTCTCTGGCAGAGATGGTGCGCCTGCCGATTGTCGCCAAGCACCTCGGCCCGCTTCTGGAGCGCCACGAGCGCTCGATTGACATTCTTCGCCAGCGTTCGGAGGCCCGCAACGGGGTCATCTTCTTCGACGTGAGCGACCTGGACCTCGAGGGATACAACAAGTTCATCCCCTATCTGCTGCACCCCGAGTGCCGCTATTCGGTGAGCGTGAGCGCCTCCGATGTCCGCGCAAAAGTTTCCATCGGCTCGAATCCTTGGAATCAGCATGCTGCGGAGAAGAATCTGGCCTCGCTCGCGGAAAAATACGGCGGCGGAGGGCATCCCCGGGTCGCCGCCATATCCTTCGAGGCGGGGGACTTGGTTCGCGCCCGCCAGATCGCAAAGGAAATCACGGCTACTCTTCGCGGTTGAATCCCCGGCCAAAGTCTTGGAGGAAGGGAGCAACCCTTCAGAGGCAGTTCGACAAATCTGCGCATTCTTTGTAAAATTCTAAAGCTTCGTGGGCCGCTAGCTCAATCGGTAGAGCAGCTGACTCTTAATCAGCGGGTTCCAGGTTCGAGTCCTGGGCGGCTCACCACTGATTCCCTAACCCGTGAAAACACTGTCAGTTAGTGCCCGCATGGTGCGCCTGCAAATGCGTTACTCAAACATCTGCCTAACATGGGCGGAAGTATGGGCGGATTCTTGCCTGGAGATTGGGGCGCTGAATGATGTCCTAGAGAGCTGTGGAAAGTGAAGTCCCGGCAGCGGCAAAGACGGTATCCATGTCCGCAACGGCGAGCGGGATGAACGCCCGGACGACAAGCGGATCGAATTGGGTCCCGCTTGACTCGTTGAGCCGTCGAATCGCTTCTTCCAGCGGGAGGCCCCTTCGGTACGGGCGTGAGGAAACCATGGCGTCAAAGGCATCAATTACGCACACAATCCGCGCACCGATGGGGATTTCAGTGCCCTGAAGCCCGCCAGGGTAGCCTTTGCCGTCGAGTCTCTCATGGTGGTGCAGGATGTACAGGCTTGCCAACTCCAGCCCGGGAAGTATGCGGAGAACTGCCCAGCCGTATTCCGGATGCTTCTTCATCAGTGCGTACTCATCCTCGTCCAATCGGGCGGGCTTGTTCAGGATCGAATCGGGCACGCCTATCTTGCCGATATCGTGCAAAAGCGCGGCCACTTCGATGTCATGCAGGCCAGACTCTTCGATGCCCATCTCCTGAGCAACGCGAATGGCCCACTCGGCGAGTCGCGTGCTGTGAACCCCCGTGCCGAGGTCTTTCAAGTCGAGGAGCTGATTCATCGAGCAGATCAGGGAGTTGTGGAGATTGGCCAGTTGTTCTTCGAGCTCTTTGAGCCGCAGAGCCTCCGGGCCCCATCGTGGGTCGGATCTTTGCGCACGTGCCGTCCGAATTGAAGGCACTGCCGCGCCGATTCCCGCTGGGGAGAGCCCGGGGGCGGCAGTGCCGATGACGGTTTTGATCGCGGTTGCCATAGACGATAGCCGTCCCGTTCCTACTGCTGCAAGCTGAGCAGCGCCCGGTAGAGGTCTATGCGCCCGTTGACCAGGTCGGGCGTGAGCAACTTTGCGTGAGCAATCGCCCAGGCGGCTTCGGTCGGCGTTAAATCATGATCGTAGTTCAGCAGCAACGCCATGCCGCCGGAGACGAACGGCGCGCTGAAAGAAGTGCCGGAGCCGGCAGCATAAGACCCGAAGGGATAAGTGGTAACGATCTGTTCGCCCGGGGCGGCCACCCAGACCACTTGGCTGCCATAGTTAGAAAACGTCGAGCGCGTGTCGAAGTCTGAGGTGGAGGCAACTCCCATGACGTTCTTGATCGAGGCGGGATAGACGGACTCCTGCTTTCCGTCGTTTCCGGCCGAAGCGACCAGGATGACGGAGTGGGCATTCGCGTAGTTGACGGCTTTGGTGAGTTCGTTGGAAGAGCTGGTGAAATCGAAGCTCATGTTTATGACATTTGCATTGTTTTGCACGGCATAATACATGGCGCGAAGAATGTCGGAGAGATAGCCGGTGCCGTTAGCGTGGAAGGCTTTCAGTGGGAGGATCTTTGCCTTCGGAGCCACGAGGTGAATGATGCCGACCACCTCGGTGCCGTGCCCGAAGGCGACGTACGGCGCGGTATCCACGATGGCCATCGAAGACTGATCCACAATGGCCATGCTCGATTGGTTCACATAGCCGGGGGCGCAGCTGCTGCAAGCCGCCGTCGAAGAATAGTAGTCCAGCAACTCAGAGGCACCGGGCTGGTTCCGTGTGAAATCGTAACCCTGCAGCAGGATGCCTTGCAGCGCCGGGTGCGTGGGGTCTACGCCGGTATCAATGTCTGCGACGATGCCGGTTCCGGCTACGTTGAATCCGATGTGGGCGTCCGGAACACGGACAATTTGGGCCGCCGGCTGCGAGGCGTAGCCATACCAGACTGAGGTCCCGTAGTAATTGATGGGGGTCCTCTGCGAGAGTTGCCCTGGGGCGTAAGGCATCAGAGGGGCCGTTCTGGGGATATTCAAGGTCTGGTCGACTTCAACGCTGACGATCCCCAATGACGCTTCCAAGAGGCTTACTGTGCTGCTTAACAGGTTTGTGGAGGACACAACCAGAAAGAGCTGGCCGATCGTGCCATCCAATCCGCCTTGAACCTGGCATCCTAGAAGTGAACAGAGATTCAGAACGGACAACAAGCCACCCGTGGAGCGGACGATATACCGCTGCGAGGAACTGGGGCTGGATAAGATCGATAGGAGCTGAGCTGGGGCTGGCCGTGCTCCGACAAAGAGAAATAGCACTAGCAGAAGTGAGAGGTAGCGCTTCATTTATGTAAAGCTCCTTTT